>Ga0210077_1000129_pt1 | contig 38200 bp, 30 predicted proteins | sample RushMan_CattailN_5_FD_185556 | JGI IMG/M metagenome (GOLD analysis project Ga0210077, IMG submission 185556) | Wetland microbial communities from San Francisco Bay, California, USA, that impact long-term carbon sequestration -... | ecosystem: Environmental > Aquatic > Marine > Wetlands ...
CCGGCGGGGAGGGTCTGCACAAATTCACTGCTTGACTAAGTCTGCGGCGCGCAGTGTACCACGGCCCGGCCGGGGCGCGTTAGGATGGATATTCCCGGACCCCGGTCGCCGAGCACCCCCATGACTGACCTCTCCGACATCGCCTCCTCCTCTTTCTGGCGCGTCAACCCCCCAGACGCCGACCCCGCCGAAACCCGCGAGTGGCTGGAGGCCTTCGACGCGCTGGTGCAGGCCGAAGGGCGCGAGCGCGCCATGTTCCTGCTCCGAAAGCTGCTCGAGCACGCCCGCGCGCGCCGGGTGCCGATGCCGCCGGTGCTCAACACCCCCTACCGCAACAGCGTGGCGCTTGCCGAGCAGCCGCAGTTCCCCGGCAACCTGGAGCTCGAGCAGCGCCTGTCGGCGATCGTTCGCTGGAACGCGCTCGCGATGGTCGTGCACGCCAACCGCGCCCACCCCGAGCTGGGCGGGCACATCGCCAGCTACGCTTCCGCGGCCGACCTGTTCGAGGTCGGCTTCAACCACTTCTTCCGCGCCGGGCGCGAGGGTGACCTGGTGTACTTCCAGCCGCACTCCGCGCCGGGGGTCTACGCGAGAGCCTTCCTGGAGGGAAGGCTGTCGGAGGAAAACCTCATGCACTACCGGCGCGAAACGAGCGGCAAAGGCCTGTCCTCGTACTGCCACCCCTACCTGATGCCCTCGTTCTGGCAGTTCCCGACCGGCTCGATGGGGCTGGGACCGATCAACGCGATCTATCAGGCGCGCTTCATGCGCTACCTCGCCGACCGCAGCCTGAAAGACAGCGGCGCGCGCAAGGTCTGGGCCTTCGTCGGCGACGGCGAGATGGACGAGCCCGAGTCGCTCGCCGGGCTGTCGCTCGCCGCGCGAGAGGGCCTGGACAACCTCATCTTCGTCGTCAACTGCAATCTGCAGCGCCTGGACGGCCCGGTGCGCGGCAACGGCTCGGTGGTGCAGGAGCTCGAAGGCCTGTTCGCGGGCGCCGGCTGGAACGTGATCAAGCTGCTGTGGGGCTCGGACTGGGACCCGCTGTTCGCCCGCGACGACGACGGCGTGCTGCTCAAGCGGCTGCACGAGACGGTGGACGGGGAGTTCCAGACCTACGCGGCGACCGACGGGCGTTTCAACCGAGAGCACTTCTTCAACAAGTATCCCGAGCTCACGGCGCTGATCGCCGGCATGACCGACGACGACATCGACCGCCTGCGCCGCGGCGGGCACGACCCGGTGAAGATCTACGCCGCCTATCACGCCGCGCTGCAGCACAGGGGCCGGCCGACCGTTGTGCTGGCGCAGACCAAGAAGGGCTACGGCATGGGCCACTGGGGGCAGGGCAAGATGGGCACCCACCAGCAGAAGAAGCTCGACGACGAGGCGCTGAAGGCCTTCCGCGACCGCTTCGCGCTGCCGCTGTCGGACGACGACGTCACGGCGCTGCGCCTGTACAAGCCGGGCGCGGACGCGCCGGAAATGAAGTACCTGCACGCGCAGCGCGCACGGCTGGGGGGCTACCTGCCGGCGCGCGCGGCCGCCGCGCCCAAGCTCGCGGTTCCCGGCTTTCCGCGCTTCGCCGAGGGCACCTCCCGCGAGCAGTCGACCACCATGGTGTTCGTGCAGCTGCTCTCGCAGCTGCTCAAGGATCCGGCAATCGGGCGGCGCGTGGTGCCGATCGTGGCCGACGAGGCGCGCACCTTCGGCATGCAGACGCTGTTTCGCCAGTGCGGCATCTACTCCGCGCTCGGCCAGCTCTACGCCCCCGAGGACCACGAGGAGCTGCTCTACTACAAGGAAGCGAAGGACGGCCAGATCCTGGAGGAGGGCATCACCGAGGCGGGCGCGCTGTCGTCCTGGCTCGCCGCGGCGACGGCGTACTCCGCGCACGGCGCGCCGATGCTGCCGTTCTATATCTACTACTCGATCTTCGGCTTCCAGCGCGTCGGCGACCTGATCTGGGCCGCGGCCGACTCGCGCGCGCGCGGCTTCCTGCTCGGCGGTACCGCCGGGCGCACCACGCTCTCGGGCGAGGGCCTGCAGCACCAGGACGGCACCAGCCATCTGGCGGCTGCGACGATCCCGACCTGCCGCGCCTGGGACCCCTGCTTCGGCTACGAGCTGGCGGCGATCGTCGAGGACGGTGCACGGCGCATGCTCGAGGCTCAGGAAGACGTCTTCTACTACCTGACGGTGGCGAACGAGAATTACGCCCACCCGGCGCTGCCGGAGGGCGCGAAGGAAGGGATCCTGAGGGGCATGTACCTGCTCGAGAAGCGCGCCGGCGCGAAGCTGCAGCTGCTCGGCTCGGGACCGATCCTGCGCGAGGCGCTCGCGGCGGCGCAGGTTCTCGAGCGCGAGCACGGGGTCAAGGCCAACGTCTGGAGCGTGACGAGCTGGAGCGAGCTCAGATGGGACGGGCTCGCCGCGTCCGGAGCTTCGGCGGCCGTGAGTGAAGTTCGTTCCCAGGTGGCAACACCCTGGATGACGCGATGCCTCGACGGCACCAGGGGGCCGATCGTCGCCGCGAGCGACTATGTCAGCGCGGTGGCCGACCTGCCGCGGGCGTGGGTGCCGCAGGACCGGCGCTACGTCGCCCTCGGCACCGACGGCTTCGGGCGCAGCGACACCCGCGTCGCGCTGAGGAAATTCTTCGGGGTCGACCGCGACGCGATCGTCAGCGCCGCGCTCGCCGCGCTCTAGGCTTCCTGCAGCTTGCGCTCGCGAATCGCGCGCGCGAAGTCGAGCACGGTCTGAGCCAGACGCACGCGGTCTTCGAGGTTGCGCATCACCGTCGGCGCGACCAGCACCTCCATGCCGCAGGCGCGAATGCCGTCGGCCTGGTCCTCGTCGGCGACGTCGATCACGAAGCCGTCGATCAGCTTGTAGTACTCCATCGCCACAGAGCGCGCGGTCACCTCGCGCCCAAGCTCCCGCATCATCTTGCCGGCCGAGCCGGTGAGCGCCTTGCCGCCGACGATCGGCGTCACCGCGATCACCGGCGCGCCGCGCTTGCGCAGGAGCTGGCGCATCCCGTTCACCTCGAGGATCGGCCGGATCGAATGGAACGGGTTGCACGGGCCGATCACCACCGTCTCGAGGTCGTTCGAGTGCAGCGCATCGAGCACGGCGTCGGACAGGCGCGCATCCTCGGCGCCGGCGTACTGCAATCCCAGTGCCGGCGGGTCACAGGCGAGCTCGTTGAAGTACTCCGGAAAGCGCACCGCGCCATCCGCGGTGAGGACGTGGGTGCGTACCTGGTCGTCGCTCATCGGCAGCACGCGCGCCTCGATTCCGAGCTGGCGGCAGAACTCGAGCGTGATCTCGGTCAGGCCACGGTCCTCGCGCAGCCCGTCCGCGCGCAGGACCGGCGCGGCGAGCGACTTGTCGCCCAGGATCGGCCGATCCGGTCCGCCGAGCGATTTCAGCATCGCGTGGAGCGCCCGCGTTTCGCCCTCGGGCTCCCAGCCGCTGGTCGGGCTCGCGATGTCGGCGAGCGCGTAGAGGACGGTGTCCAGGTCGGGCGAGAAGGAAAGGCCGAGATGCTCGAAGTCGTCGCCGGTGTTGACCACCACGGCGAGATCGCGCCCGCGCAGCCGGTACAGACCGTCCGCGAGCTTTGCGCCGCCCACCTGCCCGGATAGTGCAACCACCGTTCCCACTGCCGCCTCCCGCGAGCCGAACTCAGGGGATTCTAACGCTAGAACTTCTCGGCCCAGGGTCGCAGATCGGCCTCGAAGGTCCAGGCCGAGCGCGATTGTGTGTGAAGGCGGTAATAAGTCTCGGCGATCGCATCCGGCGCGAGTCCCAGGTCCTCACTCTGCGTGTCGATCTTGCCGTCGATTACCACATGGGCGACGTGAATGCCCTTCGGACCCAGCTCGCGCGCCATCGACTGCGCCAGCGCGCGCAGGCCGTGCTTCGCCGCGGCGAAGGCGGCGAACTGCGCACCGCCGCGCATCGACGCGGTGGCGCCGGTGAAAAGGATGGTCCCGCTCGCGCGCGGCGCCATGCGGCGCGCCGCCTCGCGCCCGACGAGGAAGCCCGCATAGCAGCCCGCGCGCCATACTTCCTCGAACATGTCGGCCGGCATCTCGGCGATCGGCGAGCGGTACATGGCGCCGGCGTTGAAGACCGTCACCTGCACCGGGCCGTGCTTGTCTTCGAGCGCGTCGAACAGCTCCATCACCGCGCGCTCGTCGCGCGCGTCGGTCGGCAGCGCGACCGCCTGCCCGCCGCCCTCGACGATCGCCTCGGCGAGGCGCTCCACGCGCTCGGCGCTGCGCGCGGCGAGCGCGACCTTGAAGCCGGCGGCGGCGAAGCGCTTGCCGAGCGCGTAGCCCAGGCCCTCGCCGACGCCGACGATCGCCGCGACCGGGGTCGGGTTCGCGCTCATAGCCGCGCCGCCAGTTCAGCGCCTTCGAGCATGGCGCGCTTGGCGTCCAGTTCCCCCGCCTCTCTCGCGCCGCCGATGACGTGCGGCGCGTCGATTTCGCGCCGCGACACCTGGCCCGCGCACAGGATCACCGTGTCGGCGGGAACGATCTGCTCCCGGCCGTCGAGCGCGATGTGCAGTCCCTGGTCGTCGATCCTGCGGTATTCGACTCCTTTCAGCATCTTCACCCCGTTTCTCGCCAGTTCGGTGCGGTGCACCCAGCCGGTGGTCTTGCCGAGCGTGTCGCCGAACGGCGTCGTCGAGCGCTTCAGCATCGTGATGCGGTGCGCGGGCACCGCCGCGGCAGGTTGCGCAAGTTCTCCCGACTGAGAAATACCCCAGTGCGAACGAAATTCCTGCGGGTCGAGCGTCGAGCGGCTCTCGCGCTCGAGCAGGTAGATCGCGACGTCGAAGCCGATGCCGCCCATGCCGATGATCGCGACGTTCGTGCCGACCGCCGCGCGCCCGGCGAGAACGTCGGCGTAGCCGACCACGCTCGGATGATCGAGCCCGGGGATCTCGGGCCGGCGCGGGTCGACGCCCGTGGCAAGAACGATCTCGTCGTAGGCCTTGAGATCTTCTTCTTTCGGTGCGCGACCAAGCTGCACCGCCACCCCGGCCCGGCGCAGGCGCTCGGCGAAGTAGGCGACCGACTCGGCGAACTCCTGCTTGCCCGGGATCTTCTTCGCCAGGTTGAACTGGCCGCCGAGCTCCGCGCTCTGCTCGTAGAGCGTCACGTCGTGGCCACGCTCGGCCGCGATCGCCGCGCAGGACAGTCCCGCCGGCCCTCCGCCGACCACGGCAATGGTTTTTCTCTTTACGGTTCTTTCGAACGTCAATTTCGTTTCCCGCCCGGCGCGCGGATTGACCAGGCAGGAGGCGAAGCGGCCGTCGAAAATGTGGTCGAGGCAGGCCTGGTTGCAGGCGATGCAGATGTTGATCCCGGCGCGATCGCCCGCCTTCGCCTTGTTCGCGAACTCGGCGTCGGCCAGCAGCGCGCGCGCGAGCGACACCATGTCGGCGTCGCCGCGCGCGAGGATGTCCTCGCCGACCTCGGGCGCGTTGATCCGGTTGGAAGCGATCGTCGGGATTTTCACCGCGTCCTTCAGCCGCCGCGTGGCCCAGGCGAAGCCCCCGCGCGGCACCGCCTGCGAAATCGTCGGAATGCGCGCCTCGTGCCAGCCGATGCCGGTGTTCAAGAGCGACGCCCCGGCGGCCTCGATCGCCTTCGCGACCGCGACGATCTCCTCGCCGGTGAGGCCGCCTTCGACCAGCTCGAGCGCGGAGATGCGGTAGATGAGGATGAAGTCGGCGCCGGCGGCGGCGCGCGTGCGGCGCACGGCCTCGACCGCGAAACGCATGCGGTTCGCGAGGCTGCCGCCCCAGTCGTCAGCGCGCTGGTTCGTGCGCGGGGCGAGGAACTGCGTGATCAGGTAGCCTTCCGAGCCCATCACCTCGACGCCGTCGTAGCCGGCCTCGCGCGCGAGCGCGGCGCTCGCGCCGAACGCGTCGAGCGTCTGTTCGATCTCGGCTGCGCTCAGCTCGCGCGGCACGACCGGGTTGATCGGCGACTTCACCGCCGACGGCGCGACCGTCCTGCCGTGCTTGCCGTAGCGCCCCGCGTGCAGCAGCTGCAGGCAGATGCGCCCGCCCGCGTCGTGCACCGCGCGCGTGATGACCTTGTGGCGGTCGCGGTCCTCGCCGCTCGCCATCATCGCGGGATGCGGACCGAGGTTGCCTGCCTCGTCGGGCGAGAAGCCGCCGGTCACCATCAGCGCCGTGCCGCCGCGGGCGCGCTCTGCGTAGAACGCCGCCAGGCGCTCCATGCCGTCGGGCCGCTCCTCGAGCCCGGTGTGCATCGAGCCCATCATAATGCGGTTAGGAAGCGTGACGTGGCCGAGATCCAGCGGCTTGAACAGATGGGGATAGGTGGTCATGCCTGCAATTCTAACTGCGTGTGACGAGCACAGTCCCCGCCACGATCAAGACGCCTCCGCCGAGCATTCCGGCCGGCAGCGCCTCGCCGAGAAACAGCCAGCCCCACAGCACGCCGAACGGAGGGATCAGGAACGTGACGGTCAGCGCGCGAGTCGCGCCGACATCGGCGATCAGGCGGAAGTAGATCAGGAACGCGACCGCGCTCGCGAGCAGCGCGACCGCGAGCACGTTGCCGACCACGAGCGCCGAAGGCGGCGCCGGTAGCGGCGCGAGCAGGAGCAGCGGCGCGAGCACCGCGGCCGCGGCGAGCTGCTGGCCGGCAGCGACGCCGCGCGAGGGCACGCCCTGGCCCCAACGCCGCACGAGCACGCCGGTGAGGCCGTAGCCCGCGCAGGCGCCGAGCGCCGCCGCGATCGGGGCGTAGAAGGCCGCGCCGGCTTGCAGCCCTTCGGGCCGGGCGACGAGCGCGACGCCCGCCGCGCCGAGCGCGAGCCCGGCAAGCTTGCGCAACGTGACGCGCTCGGTCCCGGACAGCGCGCCGAACAGGATGCCGAACATCGGCGCGGTCGCGTTGACGATCGCCAGCAGCGAGGCCGGCAGGTGGATCGCGGCGTAGGCGTAGAGCGCGAACGGGATCGCCGAGTTGACCGTGCCGACCGCGAGGTAGTAGCGCCAGTGCCGGCGCAGTCCCGCATCGAGGCCCGCCAGGCCGAACCAGGCGAGCAGCGCGACACCGCCGAGCAGCACGCGCAGCTCGGCGGTCCAGATCGCGCCGAGCGAGGGCGCGACGACGCGCGTGAACATGAACGAGGCGCCCCAGATCGCCGCCAGCGCGACCAGACGCAGGTAATCCGCCGTTTTCATCGGGCGCATCCTAACCGGCGCGCCGCGCGGTCGCGGATCCGGTGTCCGAAAACGGCGAGTATGGCGCGGCGGCGCGGTTCATAATGGCGCCCATGCGGCTCGACCCGGCCACCTGCTACCGCGCCCTGCGCGCGCGCGACGCGCGCTTCGACGGGCGCTTTTTCGTCGCCGTGTCCTCGACTCGAATCTACTGCCGCCCGGTGTGCACGGTGCGGCCCCCGCGGCGCGAGAACTGCCGCTACTTTCCGAGCGCCGCGGCGGCCGAGGGCGCGGGATACCGGCCCTGCCTGCGCTGCCGCCCGGAGCTCGCGCCGGGCAACGCGACGATCGACGCGGTGCAGCGCACCGCGCGCGCTGCGGCGCTGCTGATCGAGGAGGGCGGTGTGAACGAGGCCGGTCTCGAGGCCGCGGCCGAGCGCCTCGGCATCACCGACCGCCACCTGCGGCGCGCGTTCCAGGCCGAGTTCGGCGTCTCGCCGGTCGCGTTCGCGCAGACGCAGCGCCTGCTGCTCGCGAAGCAGCTCCTTACTGACACGCGCATGCCCGTCACCGAGGTCGCGTACGCGAGCGGCTTTCGCAGCGTGCGGCGTTTCAATACGCTGTTCCGCGAGCGCTACCGGCTGCGCCCGCGCGAGCTGCGCAAGGCTTCGCTGCCGGCCGAGGAGGGCGACGCGCTCGCGTTCGAGCTTGGCTACCGTCCGCCCTACGACTGGCGGGCGATCGCAGGCTTTCTCGGTGCGCGCGCGGTCGCCGGCGTCGAGGTCTGCGACGGCTCGGCATACCGCCGCACCGTGCGCGTGGCGAGCGGCGGCAAGTGGCACAGCGGCTGGGTCGAGGTCGCGCCGGCGGGGGGCCGGCCCGCGCTGCGAGTGCGGGTGGCGGCTTCGCTCGGCAAGGCGCTGCCGCCGGTGCTCGCGCGGGTGAAGTCGCTGATGGATCTCGCCTGCCACCCGCTGGAGGTCGCGCGCGCGCTCGGGCCGCTCGCCGCGCGCCGGCCCGGCATGCGCGTGCCGGGCGCGTTCGACGGTTTCGAGATCGCGCTGCGTGCGATCCTCGGCCAGCAGGTGAGCGTCGCTGCGGCGCGCACGCTGGCCGGGCGCTTTGCCGAAGCCTTTGGAGACCCGCTCGAGACGCCGTTTGATTCGCTGAAGACGCTTTTCCCGACCGCCGACCGGATCGCGGCGTTGCCGTATCGGAGTATTGCAAGACTCGGCGTGCCGGCGGCGCGTGCGCGCTCGATCGCCGCGCTTGCGCGCGCGGTCGCCGACGGCGAGCTCGACCTCGCCCCCGGAGCCGAGGTCGACGCGACGCTGGCGAAGCTGCGCGCGCTGCCCGGCGTGGGCGAGTGGACCGCGCAGTACGTCGCGATGCGCGCGCTCGCCTGGCCCGACGCGTTCCCGCACACCGACTTCGGGATCATGAAGGCGATGAAGCTTTCCGACCCGAAGCGCGTGCTCGCCGCCGCCGAAGCCTGGCGGCCGTGGCGCGCCTACGCGGTGATGCACCTGTGGCAATCGCTCGCGAAAGGAGAATCGAAATGAGGCGCTACGACTATTACGACAGCCCATGCGGGCGCATGCTGCTGGTGGCCGACGGCGAGGCGCTGTGCGCCGTGCACTTCCTCGGGCAGAAGCACGCACGCGAGCCCGGCGCCGACTGGCGCCGGGACCCGGCCGCCGCGCCGATCGTGCAGGCCAGGCGCGAGCTCGACGAGTACTTCGAAGGCAGGAGGACGGAATTCCGCGTCCCGCTGGCGCCGCAGGGCACCCCGTTCCAGCGCACGGTGTGGAAGGCGATCGCGGGAGTGGCGTTCGGCGAGACGATCAGCTATGCCGAGCTCGCGCGGCGGGCCGGCCGTCCCGGCAGCGCGCGCGCCGCGGGCGCCGCGACCGGGCGCAACCCGATCGGCGTGATCGTGCCCTGCCACCGCATCGTCGGCGCCGACGGCAGCCTGACCGGCTACGCCGGCGGGCTCGACCGCAAGCGCACGTTGCTCGCGCTGGAAACCAGGCGCTCGAATTCCGCCGGCGGCAGCGCCTTGCTGTAGTAAAAGCCCTGGAAGGCCTGCACGCCGAAGCCGCCCAGCCGGGCGAGCTGGGCGTCGGTCTCTACGCCCTCGGCGACGACGCTCAGGCCGAGGCCGTCGGCGAGCGCGACGATTGACTTGACGATGGTGGCGTCCGCCCGGTTGCTGTCGATGTCGCGCACGAACGCGCGGTCGATCTTGAGCTTCTGCAGCGGGAAGCGCCTCAGATAGGCGAGGCTCGAATAGCCGGTGCCGAAATCGTCGATCGCGAGGCCCACGCCCATCGCGTTGAGCGCTTCGAGCGTCTCGATCGCGGCCTCGGTGTGGTGCATGACCGTGCTCTCGGTGATCTCGAGCTCGAACAACCGGGGCTCGAGGCCGGCATCGTGCAGCACCGCGGCGACGGTCTTCGCGATCCCCTTGCGCCGGAACTGGCGCGCGGAAAGGTTCACCGCGACGCTGATCGGCGGCAGCCCGGCGAGCTGCCAGGCCCGGGCCTGGCGCGCGGCGGCGAGCATCACCCACTCGCCGATCTCGATGATCAGGCCGGTTTCCTCGGCGAGCGGAATGAAGCGCGCCGGCGCGACTTCGCCGAGCTCGGCGTTGTTCCAGCGCAGCAGGGCCTCCGCGCCGACAATCCTCGAGGTCGCGATTTCGACCTGCGGCTGGTAGTGCAAGCTGAGTTCGCCGCGCGCAAGGGCCCGGCGCAGCCTGCTTTCGATCGCGACCGCGTCGGTCCGGTGGGTCTCGCCGCCCGAGTAGAGCTGGAACGCGCTGCCGCCCTCGCGCTTGGCCTGGTACATGGCGATGTCGGCCTTCCTGATCAGCCCGTCCAGATCGTCGCTTTCGGCCGGGTAGAGCACGATGCCGATGCTGGCGGCGACGTAGATCTCGTGGTCGTCGATGCGCAGCGGCTCGACCAGCGCATCCTGGATCGTGGCCGCGACCGCTTCGGCCTGCTCGGCGTCGGCGAGGTCTTCGACGATGATCGTGAACTCGTCGCCGCCGGGCCGTGCGATCGTGTCGGCATCGCGCAGGTGCTTGCGGAAGCGCTCCGCGACGCCCTGCAGCACCCTGTCGCCGATGGCGTGGCCGAGCGTGTCGTTGATCTCCTTGAACCGGTTCAGGTCGAGGAACATCAGCCCCAGATTTGTGCCGCTGCGCCGCGCCCGCAGCATCGCCTGGCGCAGCCGGTCGCGGAACAGCGACCTGTTCGGCAGCCTGGTCAAGGTGTCGTACTGAGCGAGGAACGAGAGCTCCTCCTGCTGCCGCCTGCGCTCGGTGACGTCGCGGAAGAACACCGACAGGCTATCCTCGCTCGGGTAGGCGTGCACTTCCAGCCAGGTCTGAAGCGGCGCGTAGTATTCCTCGAAGTGCGCGACCTTGCGCTCGCGCATGGCGGCCCTGTAGTGGGTCTCGAAGGGCGAGCCCACCGTCTCGGGAAACTCGTACCAGAGGCCCCGGCCCAGCAGTTCCTTGCGACCGCGGCGCAGCAGCCGCTCGGCGCGGGGATTGAGGTAGCTGAAGCGCCAGTCCGTGTCGAGCACGAAGCACGCGTCGGTGATGTTGGTGAGAACGTTGTCCAGCCGCCGCTCGGACTGCAGCCGCACGTCGAGCATTTCGTTGAACTGGCGCGCCGCGGCGGCGAACTCCTCCTGCTCGGGAATCGGCACCCGTGCGTTCAGGTCGCCGGCGGAGACCGCCCTGGAGGTGGCGACGAGCTGATCGATCGGCCGCACCACGCGCCTTGCCAGCGCGATCGCGAGCATCAGCACCAGGCCCAGCACCAGCGCCACCACGACGAGCCCGCGCGAGGCGTTTGCTCGCGCGCCGGCGAACACGGTCCGGGCCGGGATCGAGGCGATCGCAACCCAGCTCGTGTCCGGGACCGCCCGGGCGGCGAACACAACCTCGCTTCCGAATTCGCTGTTGCCGCGGATGACCCCTGAGCCGCCCTTGTCCAGCGAGGCACGCACCACCGCGTCGCCGGCCAGATCCCGCCCCGCCCAGTCGGCTTCGGGCTGGCGCGCGACCACCATGCCCTCGCGGTCGACGATCGTGACCGTGGTTCCGGGTGGCAGCTCCGCGACGCCGTGCACCGGCCGCAGCCGAGCGAGCTCGATCGGCTGCGTCACCACCCCGATCGGCGCTCCTGCGTCGTCGCGCAGCGGGTAGGCGAGCACGGAAACGAGCAGGCCCGTGATGCGGCCGCGGAACGGCTTGCTGGCGACGAACCTGTTTTCCGTCATGACGCTGCGGAACCAGTCGGTATCGGTCATGTCGGGCGCCCCGCCCGGCGGCAGCGGCGCCGCCGAGCAGACCGCCTTGCCGCGCGCGGCGATGACCGTCATGTTGGCATTTACCGGAACGAGGTCGCGAAACGCAGCCAGCGCCGGGTCGCAGCGCCCGGGATCGAGCGCGCGCACCCTCGGGCGGGCAGCGAGGCGCGCGAGCGTCGTCTTGCCCGCCGTGACCACGGCGCCGACATTGTTCGCGGCGCTCGCCGCGAGGTTCGCGACCGAGACCAGCGCGCGCTCGCGCTCGGTGTCGTGGATCGAAATCAGCAGAAAGGCGATGAGCGCGACCAGCGGCGTGACGATCGCGAGCACGAGGCCGTCGACCAGCGTCCTGATCTTCCAGCGGCGCAGCGCCCTGAGCATGCCCGCAGTATGCCTGAGCGCGGAATGCGCATTTCCCGCATGCCTCCCTTTCATCCGATGCCGTTCCGACCTCGGAATTCCGCCGCCGCGGAACCCTCAAGACTCGACTAAACAAGCACTTGGAGTTCTGGCACGACTGCTGCTGTGTCTGGTGTGCCAGCGACTCACATGGAGCACGCAATGGACAGGCAAATCGAGATCGACGTGGTTTCCGAACGCCTCACTGCCAGGGCGTCGGACGTGCTGCGCCTGCTTGCGCGCGGCTGCACTTACGCCAAGGCGGCCGACCTGCTCGGCGTCTCGCCGCACACCGTCACCAGCCACATCAAGAACGCCTACCGCAAGCTCGGCGTGCACTCCGGCGCTGCCGCGGTGATGCGCGCGGTGGAGCTTAAGTTGTTCGGCGAGTCCGTATGAAAATCTCCGTGCCGGTCGCGCTCGCGCTGCTCGCCGCCGCCTGGGGGCTGCTCGCGCCGCCGCTCGTGCAGTCGCAGGCCTACCACCACTTCGCCGACACGCGCGCGCGGCTGTTGATTCCGAACGCCCCCGACACGCTGTCGAACCTTGCTTTCCTGCTGGTCGGGGGCCTGGGGCTCGCGTTCCTGTGGCGCGAGCGCGCCGAGGCTGCATCCGGCCGCTTCGCCTCGCCGCGGGAGATGCGGCCCTGGTGGGTGTTCTTCGCCGGCGTGGCGCTGACCGCGTTCGGCTCGGGCCGGTACCACCTCGCGCCGGAGGACGCCCGCCTGGTGTGGGACCGGCTGCCGATGACGATCGCGTTCATGTCGCTGCTTGCGGCGGTGGTCGGCGAGCGGGTCAGCGTGCGCGCCGGCGATCTGCTGCTCGCGCCGCTGGTCGTGCTCGGTTTCGCGAGCGTCGCCTGGTGGCGCTGGAGCGAACTCGCAGGGTTCGAGAACCTGCGCCCGTACATGGCGGTGCAGTTCGGCTCGATCGCGGTGATCCTTTCGCTCGCCGCCCTGTACCGCTCGCGCTACACGCACGGCGCGGTCATCTTCGCGCTCGCCGGGTTCTACGGCCTGGCGAAGGTTCTCGAGACTTACGATCGGCAGGTCTACGCGCTCGGGCACCTGATGAGCGGCCACACGGCGAAGCACCTCGCCGCCGCCGCCGGGATCTACCTGCCGCTCGTCGCGCTCGAACGGCGCCAGCCGCGCTGGGCCGCGCTCAGCCCGCCATCGTCAGGCCGCCCGAGACGCTTATTACCTGCCCGGTGATGTAGGCCGCCTCGTCGGAGGCCAGGAACGCGACGATGCCGGGCACGTCGTCCGGCCGGCCGACGCGCTTTTGCGGGATCGCGCGCACCAGCGCCTCGTAGACCTTCTGCCCGGCCTCGCCCTCGCCGAGGAAGCCCCGCAGGATCGGCGTGTCGGTCGGGCCGGGGCAGACCGCGTTCACGGTCACGCCCTTTCTCGCCAGCTCCCGCGCGAGCGTCTTGGTGAGGGACAGAATGCCGCCCTTGCACGCCGAGTACACCGACTCGCCCGACGAGCCCACCCGCGCGGCATCGGAGGAGATGTTCACCACGCGGCCGACGCCGCGCGCGGCCATCTGCGGCAGCACCAGGTGGTGCATGTTCAGCGGCCCGCGCAGGTTGATCGCGATCAGCTCCTCCCATTCCTCGGGCTTCGTATCGAGGAAGTTCTGAAACCGGTCCCAGCCCGCGTTGTTGACCAGGACGTCGATGCTGCCGACGCCTTCGATGGCGGTCCTTGCGGACGAATAGATCGAGATGTCGAAAACAAGAGCTTTCCCACCCACCTCCGCTGCGATGGCGTTGGCGTTTTCTTCACTCTTGTCCGCCACCAGAACTTTTGCGCCCTCTTCGGCGAAGCGGCGGCAGATGGCGCCGCCGATCGCGCCGCCGCCGCCGGTGACGAGGACCGTCTTGTCGCGCAGCCCCTTCACTTCGCGCGCTTGTCGATGACGCGCTTGGCCTTGCCGATCGAGCGCTCGATCGAGCTGATCGGCACGATCTTGACGTCGGTGGTGACGCCGATGAGGGACTTGATGTTGTGCTTGAGCTTTTCCGCCGAGCCGGCGTCGGCGGCGCCGGAGGCGAGCTCGACCAGCACCGTGAGGTGGTCCATCGGGCCGTCCTTGGACAGCTCGAGCACGTAGTGCGGGCTGAGCTCGGGCTGCTTGAGGATCATCTCCTCGATCTGCGACGGGAACACGTTGACGCCGCGGATGATGAGCATGTCGTCCGAGCGCCCGGTGATTTTCTCCATCCGGCGCATGGTGCGCGCGGTGCCGGGCAGCAGGCGCGTCAGGTCCCGGGTGCGGTAGCGGATCACCGGCAGACCCTCCTTGGTGAGGGTGGTGAACACCAGCTCGCCCTGCTCGCCGCCGGGCACCGGCTTGCCGCTTTCGGGGTCGATGATCTCGGGATAGAAGTGGTCCTCCCAGATCGTCAGCCCGTCCTTGGTCTCGACGCACTCCTGCGCCACGCCCGGCCCCATCACCTCCGACAGGCCGTAGATGTCGATCGCGTCGAGCGCGAGGCGCTCCTCGATGCTCTTTCGCATCTCGTTGGTCCAGGGTTCGGCGCCGAAGATTCCCACCCGCAGCGAGCACTGCTTCGGGTCCATGCCCTGGCGCTCCATCTCGTCGGCGATCGCCAGCATGTACGAGGGCGTGACCATGATGATCTCGGGCTTGAAGTCCTGGATCAGCTGCACCTGCCGCTCGGTCATCCCGCCGCCGAGGGGAATCACCGCCAGGCCCAGGCGCTCGGCGCCGTAGTGCGCACCCAGGCCGCCCGTGAACAGGCCGTAGCCGTAGGCCACGTGCACCTTCTCCCCGGGCTTGGCCCCTGCGGCGCGGATCGAGCGCGCCATGAGGTTGGTCCAGGTGTCGATGTCCCTGGCGGTGTAGCCGACCACCGTCGGCTTGCCGGTGGTGCCGGAGGAGGCGTGGATGCGCACGATCTTGTCCATCGGCACCGCGAACATGCCGAAGGGGTAGGTCTCGCGCAGGTCCGCCTTGGTGGTGAAGGGAAACTTCGCCAGGTCGGCGAGCGTCTTGCAGTGCTGCGGCGTGACCCCCGCCTGGTCGAACTTCTTCCTGTAGTGCGGTACGTTGTCGTAGGCGTGCTGCAGCGACCACTGCAGGCGCTGCAACTGCAGCTTGCGCAGGTCCGCGAGCGGCGCCTTTTCGATCGGTTCGAGCGGGAATCCGTTCATGCTTGCTCCTCCACTAGCTTGCCCTTGATCGTCGCGGCCTTGCCGCGGAAGACCGCGACGAGCTGGCCGTTCTGGTTGTTCACTTTCATGTCGTACACGCCGCTGCGTCCGACGTGCGCCACCTCGACGCCTTCCGCGGTGAGCACGTCGCCCAGGTGCGCCGGGGCGAGGAACTCGATCGCGCAGCCCGCCGCCACCGCGCGCTGGTTGTGGCTGTTGCAGGCGTAGGCGAAGGTGGTATCGGCGAGCGTGAAGATCATGCCGCCGTGGCAAAGATCGTGGCCGTTGACCATGTTCCCGCTGACCGTCATCGTCACCCGCGCGTAGCCCGGGCGCACTTCCTCCAGCTTCATGCCGAGCCAGGCCGAGCAGCGGTCGTCGCGCGTCATGGCGTCCGCAGTGGCCCGTGCCAGCGCGAGCTTGTCCACCTCTATTTCCCCTTGAACTGCGCCTTGCGTTTTTCCAGGAACGCCGCGACGCCCTCGCGGTAGTCCTCCGTCAGGCCGGCTTTGCGCTGCAGGTCGCGCTCGAGGTCGAGCTGGGCCTCGAGCGTGTTCGTCTCCGAGTCGTCGAGCGCGCGCTTGATCAGCCCGTAGGCGCAGGTCGGGCCCGCGGCGAGGCCGCTCGCGAGCGCGCCCGCCTCGGCCATCAGCTTGTCGTCGTCGACCGCCTTCCAGATCAGTCCCCAGCGTTCGGCGTCCTCGGCGCCGAGCTTGTCGCCCAGCAGCGCGAGCCCCACGGCGCGCGCGCGGCCGACCAGCCGCGGCAGGACCCAGCTGCCGCCGGAGTCGGGCACCAGCCCGATTCTGGCGAAAGCCTGAATGAAGGAGGCCGAGCGCGCCGCGAGCACCAGGTCGCAGGCGAGCGCCACGTTCGCGCCCGCGCCCGCGGCGACGCCGTTCACCGCGCACACGATCGGCTTGGGCAGCGCGCGCATGCGGCGCACCAGCGGGTTGTAGAGGGTCTCGATCGTCACCGAAAGGTCGATCACCGCGTCGCCGCCCAGGTCGCGCTCGGAGAGGTCCTGCCCGGCGCAGAAGCCGCGCCCGGCGCCGGTGAGCAGCACCGTGCGCACCGCGTCGTCGTCGGCGGCGCGCTCGAGCGCCTGCCGCAGCAGGCCGTGCATCTCGGGGTTGAACGCGTTCAGCCGCTCGGGGCGGTTGAGGGTGATGGTCTGGACGCCCGCTTCAACGGAAGCGAGTATCGGCGGCGGCATGGCGGCTCGTTCGAAAGAGTGGCCGAAAGCTTACACCAAAGGGCAGTAGAATCGATCCGCCATGCTCAAGGTCTACGCCATCGACGGCATCGTTCCGGTCGTACACCCAAGCGCCTACGTGCACCCGAGCGCGCAGCTGATCGGCGACGTGATCGTCGGCCCGCGCGTTTACGTCGGTCCCTGCGCCTGCCTGCGCGGCGACTTCGGCCGCATCGTGATCGAGCAGGGCGCGAACGTTCAGGACTGCTGCATCCTGCACGCCTTTCCCGACCGCGACCTGGTGGTCGAGGTCGACGGCCACATCGGCCACGGCGCGGTGCTGCACGGCTGCGTGGTGAAGAAGAATGCGATGGTCGGCATCAACTCGGTGATCAACGACAACGCGGTGGTCGGCGAGTCGTCGATCGTGGGCGCGATGGCTTTCGTCAAGGCGGGCTTCGAGGTTCCGCCGCGCAGCCTGGTGCTCGGCGTGCCGGGCAAGGTGGTGCGCGAGCTCAGTGCCGACGAGATGGCGTGGAAGCGCGACGCGACGCGCCAGTACCAGGCGCTCGCGGTGCGCAGCCTCGCCACGATGCACGAAACTGCGGCGCTGACCGAGGTCGAGGCGGGCCGCGCGCGCTTTCGCGACGCGAGCGTGATGCCGTTGTCGGAGATGAAGAAGGGGGACTCGAAATGAGCGACACCGCGCTGCTGATCATCGACATCCAGAACGACTATTTCCCCGGCGGCGCGATGGAGCTCGAGGGGGCCGAGGCCGCGGGCGCGAGGGCGGGCGCGGCGCTCGCCGCGTTCCGCGCGAAGAAGCTTCCCGTGTTCCACGTGCGCCACCTCTCGGTGCGCCCCGGGGCGACGTTCTTCATTCCCGGAACGCCGGGCGCCGAGATCCATTCCGGCGTCGCGCCGGCGGCGGGCGAGCCGGTGATCGAGAAGAATTTTCCCAACAGCTTCCGCGCCACCGGCCTCAAGGAGCGCCTGGACAAGGCCGGCGTCAAGCACCTGGTGGTGGCCGGCATGATGACCCAGATGTGCGTCGACTCGAGCGTGCGCCAGGCCGCCGACCTCGGCTACAAGGTGACCCTGCTGGCCGACGCCTGCGCCACGCGCGCGCAGAGCTTCGGCGGCGAGAGTGTGCCGGCGCCGCAGGTGCAGCGCGCGTTCCTCGCCGCGCTGAACGGGCTGTTCGCGAAAGTGCAGCCGACCGACGAATACCTGAAGGGAGCGTAGAGATGGATTACGAGCTCATCACCAGCGAGACCCGGGGCCGCGTGGCGCTGATCACGCTCAACCGCCCGAAGCAGATGAACGCGCTCAACCCGCAGGTGATGCAGGAGCTGGGAAAGGCGCTATACGCCTTCGACGCCGACGACGCGGTCGGCGCGATCGTGATCACCGGCAACGAGAAGGCCTTCGCCGCAGGCGCCGACATCGGCGCGATGAAGGACTGGAACTTCATCGACGTCTACCGCGCCGACTACATCACGCGCGACTGGGAACACATCCGCAGGATAAGGAAGCCGGTGATCGCGGCCGTCGCCGGCTACGCGCTCGGCGGCGGCAACGAGCTCGCGATGATGTGCGACATCGTGATCGCGGCCGAGAACGCGAAATTCGGCCAGCCCGAGATCAACCTCGGCATCCTGCCCGGCGCCGGCGGCACCCAGCGCCTGCCGCGCGCGGTCGGCAAGGCGAAGGCGATGGACATGTGCCTCACCGCGCGAATGATGGACGCCGCCGAAGCCGAGAAGGCGGGTCTGGTGTCGCGCGTGGTGCCGCTCGACAAGCTGATGGACGAGGCGATGGCGGTGGCGGCGAAGATCGCGGCCTACTCGCTGCCGGTGGTGATGATGGTCAAGGAGTCGATCAACGCCGCCTACGAGGTGCCGCTCTCGGAGGGCGTGCACCTCGAGCGCAGGCTGTTTCACGCCGCGTTCGCCCTTGCCGACCAGAAAGAGGGCATGGCCGCGTTCGTCGAGAAGCGCAAGCCCGCCTTCAAGAACAGGTGAATTCGGCCCGCAGGGTCGCCGGCGTCATGCTGGCGGCCCACATCCTGTCGATGGCGGGCTTCTCGACCTTCGCCGCGCTGCTGCCGCAGTTGCGCGCACTGTGGCACCTCAGCAACTCCGAGGCGGGCGTGGTGAGCGGCACGTTCTTCGTCGGCTACGCCTCGACCGTGTCGTACTGGACCGCGCTCACCGACCGCGTCGACGGGCGCAGGGTCTACCTGGCCGGCTCGCTGCTCGCTGCGGCGGGCAGCGCCGGCTTCGGCGGGCTCGCGCACGGCTTCGGCGGCGCGGTGCTGTTCCAGGTCGTGCTCGGTACCGGCATCGCCGCGATGTACATGCCGGGCCTGCGGCTGCTCTCGGACCGGGTCTCGGGGCCGGCGCAGAGCCGCTACATCGCCTTCTACACCTCGTTCTTCGGCATCGGCACCGCGCTGTCGCTCGCCGCCGCGGGGGCGGTGAGCGCGCTGGCCGGGTGGCAATGGGCGTTCATCGCCGCCGCCGCCGGGCCGCTTGCCGCCGGCGTGCTGGTGTTCGCCGGCATCGCGGCGCGCGCGCCGGCCGCGGCGGGCGCCGCGGCGCGTTTCTCGCTCGCGACGCTGTTTCCGTTCAGCGCCTGGCGGCGCCTGCTCGCCAACCGGCCGGTGGCGGGCTTTGCGCTCGGCTACGCGATGCACTGCCTGGAGCTGTTCGGCTCGCGCAGCTGGATGGTCGCCTTCCTCGCCTTCTCGGCCGGGCTGCAGGCGGGGGGCGCGAGCTTCCCCTGGAACCTGGCGGTGATCGCGGCCTTCGTAAACGTCTGCGCCGTGCCGGCGTCGATCGTCGGCAACGAGATCGCGCTCAGGATCGGACGGCGGCGCTGGATCTCGATCGCGATGCTCGGCTCGGGCGCGAGCGGCATGCTGCTCGCCGGCGCGGCGGGCTGGCACTGGATCGCGGTGCTCGCGATCCTGGTCGTGTACTCGATGCTGGTGATGGCCGAGTCGGCCACCCTCACCGCCGGCATGGTGGCGGCGGCGCCCGAGGAACTGCGCGGCACGGCGATGGGACTGTATTCGCTGATGGGATTCGCCGGCGGCATGATCGGACCGATGGTGTTCGGCGCCGCGCTCGACGCTTCGGGCGGCGCGGCGCGCGACGCGGCCTGGGTGATCGCTTACGGCGCCATCGGCGCCGGCGCCCTCGCCTCGTCGTTCGTCGCCTGGCGGCGCGGGCGGAGTTAGACTAGCGTCGCGCAAGGAAAATGTCAGGAGAGAGGCAGAGATGAACCGCATCTGGCTGAAGAGCTACCCGACGGGCGTCGAGCCCGAAGTCCGCTACGACGAATACCGATCGGTAGGCGACCTGTTCGACAAGTGCGTGGCGCAGTTTCGCGGGCGGCCCGCCTACACCAGCATGGGCAAGTCGATCAGCTTCGGCGAGCTCGACGAGCTCTCGCGCAAATTCGGCGCCTGGCTGCAGGCGAAGGGTCTCGGCAAGGGCGCGCGGGTGGCGATCATGCTGCCGAACGTGCTGCAGTATCCGGTGGCGCTGTTCGGCACGCTGCGCGCCGGCTGCACCGTGGTGAACGTCAACCCGCTCTACACCGCGCGCGAGCTCGAATACCAGCTCAAGGACTCGGGCGCGGAGGCGATCGTGATCCTGGAGAACTTCGCCCACACGCTCGAAAGCGTGCTCGCGCGCGTGCCGCTCAAGCACGTGCTGGTGGCCTCGCTCGGCGAGATGCTGGGCGCCAAGGGGCTGATCGTGAACTTCGTGGTGCGCAACGTGAAGAAGATGGTGCCCGCTTTCGCGCTGCCCAAGGCGCAGCGCTTCAAGGCGGCGCTGGCCGAGGGCGCGCGCGGGTCGTTCCGGCCGTTCGAGACCGGGCACGACGATGTCGCCTTCCTGCAGTACACCGGCGGCACCACCGGGGTATCCAAGGGCGCGATGCTGCTTCACCGCAACATTCTCGCCAACATCGAGCAGGTGGCGCGCTGGCTCGAGCTCGGCCTGAAAGGCGAGACGCCGTCGATCATCACCGCGCTGCCCCTGTACCACATCTACGCGCTGACGGTGAACTGCCTGGTGATCCTGAGGCTGGGCGGGCTGAGCATCCTGATCACCAACCCGCGCGACATCCCGGGCTTCGTCAAGGAGCTCGGCAAGCACCGCTACAACATGATCACCGGCGTCAACACGCTGTTCAACGCGCTGCTGCACGACCCGGATTTCGCCAAGCTCGACTTCTCCGCGCTCAGGATCTCGAGCGGCGGCGGGATGGCGGTGCAGAAGGCGGTCGCCGACCGCTGGAAGGAGGTCACCGGGACCGTGCTGCTCGAGGGCTACGGTCTGACCGAGACCAGCCCGGTGGCGACCATGAACCCCTTCGATCTCACCGGCTACAGCGGATCGATCGGGGTGCCGATTCCCTCCACCGACATCGTGATCCGCGACGACCAGGGCAACGACCTGCCGATCGGCGGCACGGGCGAGATCTGCATCAAGGGGCCGCAGGTGATGGCGGGCTACTGGCAGCAACCCGAGGAGACCGCCAAGGTCATGACGAAGGACGGCTACCTGAAGACCGGCGACATCGGCGTGATGGACGAAAAAGGCTTCATCCGCATCGTCGACCGCAAGAAGGACATGATCCTGGTGTCGGGCTTCAACGTGTACCCGAACGAGGTCGAGCAGGTGGTGGCAATGCACCCCGGCGTGCTCGAGTGCGCCGCGATCGGCGTCCCGGACGAGCACTCCAACGAGGTGGTCAAGCTGTTCGTGGTCAAGAAGGACCCCGGCCTCACCGAGCAGGACGTCCTCGCCTACTGCAAGGAGCAGCTCACCGGCTACAAGCGCCCCAAGCACGTCGAGTTCCGCGCCGAGCTGCCCAAGACCAATGTCGGCAAAATCCTCCGCCGCGCCCTGCGCGAATAAACCGGGGACAGACCCCGATTTACGGTTCCAATGCTCTCAAAATCAGCGTGATGGGAAGGACCCGTCCCCGATTTGCGGCACGACACCGTAACCCGGTCAAAAGAAGAAACGGGGACAGGTCGCTCATAACTCACCGGCGCAGCGAGGGTTTTTCTCGCAAATCGGGGTCTGTCCCCGGTTTTACGGTGGTGACAGCGTGAGCTTGCGCGTGCCGCGCTCAGCCGCGATCCGCGCGCGGTCGGTCAGCATCGGGATGTACTCGACGGCCGCCCAGGCGCGGGTGAAGGCACGGTAGCCGGGCGACAGCGGGTTGCCCGACTGTCCGCCCGAATGGATGAACAGCGAGCCCTGCGGCTTCGACAGGTCGTAGATCGCGCGCAGACTCGCGGCGTGGCGGCTGGCGTAAGGCCGCGCGGCATCGTTGAAGTTGCTGCGCCCGACATCGACGGTGAAGGCGCCGCCGGGACTCGGCACGCTGATGTCGAAGTAGGGCGCGAGCAGCGCCACGCGCCCGAAAGGACGATGCAGGTGCAGCGCGGGATGCGCTTGCCCCCATTTCCAGCTGCGCATGTCCTTGCCGTAGCGCTTGCGCAGGTCGGCGAGCGCGGCCTCGAGCGAGGCCGAGAGGACTTCGTCGCAGCTTTCCCGCTTCGGCGTGCGCACGTCGTCGCACCAGCGCGACTGGCCGTCCTTGTCGGCGAGCACGTTGCCGATGAACACCGGCCGCTGCAGCCAGCTGGCGTCGAACGCATCACCCAGCTCGTCGGCGTAGATCGCGCGCGCGAGCGCGCGCCACCAGGCAGTCATGATCAGCGGCTCGGGACGCTCGGCGCTCATGCTGCCGTCCCATGTCGAAAGCAGCGCCAGCGCCTGGCCGGCCTGGGCGCTGCGCGGCTTGGTCTCGAGCAGCCGGGGCAGCTGCTCGCGCGCCGGCAGCGAGACCACGTCCGCCTGCATGCGCGCGAAGCTCGGCACCATGTGCCGGGGTACGGCATCGAGGAGCTGCTTGATGCGCCGCGCGCGGTACGGCGGCTGCCACTCGCTGGTGATGAAGTGCCGGTAGCCCGGCGGAACGATCTTCTGGTTCGCCGTCACGATCTCGCCGCTGGGCGGGTTGTACGACTGCGGCAGCTCGTCGAAGGGAATCCATCCGTCCCAGTCGTACTTCGCTTGCCAGCCGAGGGCGGGCGCGAGGCCCTTCAGGTCGTTGTCGGGCTTGCGCACCGGCACGCGGCCGGCGGCGATGAAGCCGATGTTGCCGTCGACGTCGGCGTAGACCATGTTCTGCTGCGGCGCCTGGAGGTCGCGCAGCGCATCGCGGAACTCCTTCCAGTTCTGCGCCCGGCCGAGGTTGAGCGCGGCGCGGATCGAGGTGTCGTCGTCGGAGAGCGCGGTCCAGTCGAACGCGAGCACGTAGCCCTGCGGCGCGAGCCCCTTGGCCTGGCGCAGCACGTCCGAGACCACCGGCCCGTGGCGCGTCGCGCGCACCGTCAGCTTGACGTCGGGCTCGCCGCGCACCCGGATCGTTTCCTCGCGCGCGGCGAAAGGCTTCGGACCCTCCGGGGTCAGGTAGGCGTCGCGGCCATCGAGCTTCTCGATGTACAGGTCCTGCACGTCGGGCCCGGTGTTGGTCGCGCCCCAGGCGATGCGCGCGTTGCGCCCGAGCAGGATTCCCGGCACGCCGGGCAGCGTCGCGCCGATCGCATCGAGGCCGGGCGCGGTCAGCTGGGCGAAGTACCACACCGGCGGCGCCGACAGGCCGAGGTGCGGGTCGTTCGCGAGCAGCGGCTTGCCGCTCGCGCTGCGCTTGCCGCTCACGACCCAGTTGTTCGACCCGGCGCCCGCGGCGAGCCAGTTCGGCAGCAGCGCGGCGACGTGCTGCATCGTCGCCCCGAGCGCTTGCGCGTTTCCCCCGAGCCCGCGATAGAGCTTGTGCAGGTCGGTGATCTTCGGCGGCGCGTCGCCGGGGTAGGGCGGCAGCAGCTCTTCGATGCGTGCGTTGGACAGTGTCTTCGCCAGGCGCATGCGCAGCAGCTCGTTCTTCCAGTTCGCGCCCAGGTCCCAGGCCATCATCTTGATCCACGCGATCGAGTCGGTCGCCGTCCACGGCTCGGGCCGGGTGCGCAGCAGCCAGAATTCCGGCGGCAGCACCGGGCGCGTGGCGAGATAGGCGTTGACGCCGGCGGCGTAGGCGTCAAGCAGCTTGCGCGTGCCCGCGTCGAGCTGCGCCAGGCTCGCGTCAGCTGCGCGCGCCACGCCCAGCGTGCGCAGGAAGCGGTCGGTATCAAGCGCCTTCGCGCCCAGGATCTCCGACAGTCGTCCGGACGCGATGCGCCGGTCGATCTCCATCTGCCACAGCCGGTCCTGGGCGTGCGCGAAGCCGAGCCCAAAGTACGCGTCCTCGATCGACTGCGCCCGGATGTGCGGAATCCCGTAGGCGTCGCGCAGCAGCTCGACCGGCGCCTTGAGCCCCGCGATCCGGATCGTGCCCTCCAGCACGGGCAGCGACTGCTTCAGGTAGAAGAAGAACGCAGCGGCAAGCAACCCCGCCAGAACCGCCGCCAACAGCAGGATACGGAGCAGCTTGCGCATCGCCGCAGGATACCCCCCGGGGCGTGACTTCCGCCAATGCGGCACCGCGACAATTCTGCTATAAGCAAATGGTTACGACGACTTGCGGGGGCCTTTCGGTGCTTTACAGTCTTTACGAAGCGCAGCATGCCGCCCTGCAGCCGCTGCGCCTCGCAGCGGAGCTTTCGCGCGGCTGGTTCGGCCATCCGTTCAGCCCGCTCGCGTACTCGCCGATGTCGCGCCGCCTCGCGGCCGGCAGCGACTTGTTCCTGCGCCTGACTCAGCGCTACGAGAAGCCCGCCTGGCGCGTCGACTACACGACAATCGGCGGCGAGCGCGTCCCGGTGACGGCCGAAGTCGCGCTGGCGAAGCCTTTCTGCAACCTGATCCACTTCAAGCGCGAGCTCGCCGCGCCGCGCAACGATCCGAAAGTGCTGCTGGTGGCGCCGCTGTCGGGCCACCACGCGACCCTGCTGCGCGACACGGTGCGCACGATGCTGCCCGAGCACGAGGTATGGGTCACCGACTGGATCGACGCGCGCATGGTGCCGCTCGCCGACGGGCCGTTCCACTTCGACGACTACGTCGAATACGTTTGCGAGTGGATCCGGCTGCTGTCGCCCGACTTGCACGTGGTGTCGGTGTGCCAGCCGACCGTGCCGGTGCTCGCCGCGGTGTCCCTCATGGCCTCGCGCGACGAGCCGGACCGGCCGAAGACCATGATCATGATGGGCGGGCCGATCGACGCTCGCAAGAGTCCCACCGCGGTCAACAACCTCGCGACCAAGAAGCCGTACTCCTGGTTCGAGCAGAGCCTGATCGAGCGCGTGCCGGCGAAATACCCCGGCTTCATGCGCCGCGTCTACCCCGGCTTCCTGCAGCACCTCGGCTTCGTGGCGATGAACCCCGACCGCCACTTCAACGCCCACTGGGACTACTACAACCACCTGCTCGAGGGCGACGGCGATTCGGCCGACCATCACCGGCGCTTCTACGACGAGTACAACGCGGTGCTCGACATGCCGGCCGAGTACTACCTCGACACCGTCAAGCGCGTGTTCCAGGATTTTTCGCTGCCGAAAGGGCGCCTTTTCGTGCGCGACGAGCTGGTGCGCCCGCAGTCGATCCGCAAAACCGCGCTGTTCAGCATCGAAGGCGAGCTCGACGACATCTCAGGCACCGGGCAGAGCGAGGCGGCGCACGCCCTGTGCGCCAACATTCCCGCCAGCCAGCGCGAGCACTACCTGGCCCCTCGCGTCGGCCATTACGGCATCTTTTCCGGCCGCCGCTGGCGCGAGATGATCTATCCGCAGATCCGGGAGTTCGTACGCAGGCATGCTTGAGCGCCGCAGCGCCCTGCTGGTCGGCGCGACCGGCCTGATCGGCTCGCTCGTCCTGCAGCGGCTGCTGGACGTCACCGCGTATCGAAGTGTAACCGTCTGGGCGCGCCGCCCGCTCGCCATGCACGGCGCCGGGTTGCGCACGGAGGTCTTCGACTTCGAGGACATGCGTTCGCACAAGGTCGAGGCCGAGGACGTCTTCTGTTGCATCGGCACCACCATGAAGCAGGCGCGCACGCGGGAAGTCTTTCGCCTCGTCGACCACGATTACCCGGTGGCGCTGGCCGAGGCGGCCGCGCGCGGCGGAGCGAAGCGGCTACTGGTGGTCTCGTCTCTGGGCGCCGATCCGCGCTCGCGCGTGTTCTACAACCGGGTCAAGGGCGAGATGGAGGTTGCGGTGGCCGCCGCGGGTGTGCCGAGCACGATCTTCTTCCGCCCGACGCTGCTGCGCGGCAATCGCACCGAATTCCGGCTCGGCGAGCGCATCGGCCTGGCGGTCGGCGACCTGCTTGGCCCGCTGCTGGACAGGTACCGCCCGATCGACGCCGACGTCGTCGCGACGGCGATGATCAAGGCCGCGCTGAAGAACCTGCCCTCCGGCGTCATCGAATCCGACCAGATCCGCACCCTCTGAAAACCGGGGACAGACCCCGATTTCGGACAGTGATGCCCTGAATTTGCGGCAGAAAGTCGGTGACCTGTCCCTGATTTTAGAAAATCAGAATCGGGGACGGACCTAGCCGCTTAACTAAGAAATACAAGCTGCTAGGCAGGTTAATCGGGGTCTGTCCCCGATTTTCCGTTAGATGAGGGCTTTTCGCCGCAGCGCGACCCAGACCGCGTAGACCGCGAGCCCGGCGAACCACAGCAGCGACCACTCGGCGATCGACAGGCCGAGGAAGCGCCAGTGCACCTCGGCGCACTGGCCCGAGCCGCGCACGAGGAAAGTGAGCGTGCGCGAGATGGGGAAGTGCTGGATCATGAACTGCAGGTCCGGGGCGCAGGCGGGCACCTGGTCCGGCGGCAGGTGCTGCAGCCAGACCTGGCGCGCCGCGGTGCCGCCGCCCGCGAGCGCAAACGCGAGCCCCAGCCCGCCGTAGAGGAGGTTCCAGCGCCCCTTCGGCGCGTGGATCACGCCGGCAAGGAAGGCGAGCGCGAAAAGCGCGAAGAACACGCGCTGCACCAGGCACAGCGGGCAGGGGTCCTGCCCCTGGAAGTATTGCAGCACGTAGGCGTAGCCCAGCAGCCCGATGCAGGCGAGCGCGCCGAGGAGGTAGGCCAGGCGCGTGGGCACCTTTTGCAGGATCTCGAACATGCGGCATGTTAATCCGTGCGGCCCGTAAACGCCAAAGCGGGGTACTTCGGGACGGGGAGTCAAGCCCGCTCAGGCGGCTTGTGGTACAAGCGCGGCATGGCGCAGCAGACGCAAGGTCGGATTTATTTCCGCACGAAGGCCGGCGACGAGGCACTGGCCTCCGACGACGTGGCGATCCCGTCCGACTACCGCCGCATCCTGCGCGTCATCGAGGGCAACACGCACACCCACGTCATTCGCGGGCGCCTGCGCCACTTCGCCGACGCGCTGCTGGAGGATTGGCTGGCGGAGCTGGAGGAGCTCGGATTCGTCAGCTCGATGGCCAAGGACATCACGCAGGAGCTGGACTTCCGCAGCCTGCTCGAGGCGCAGCAGGGCGCTCGCGAACGGCGGCCGGACGATTCGCAGAACATGAACTTCGAGGCCGCGCAGGCCGTCGCCAGGGAGCTCGAGGAGAAGGGCGCCTTCCTCGCGGCGGACAGGCTCGAGAACCGCAAGCCGCTGGCCAAGGAGGCGGCCGAGATCTGCGTGCTGATCGTCGAAGACGACCCCGACCAGGCGGCGCTGGCCGACCTGCGTGTCAGCATGGCCGGCTACAGGGTTCGCCTGGCGCGCAATTGCGCGGAGCTGGTCAGCGAGATCCGCACGCGCGAAGCGCCGGACATCGTGCTGCTCGACATCATGCTGCCCGACGGCAACGGCTGGGACGTGCTGGCGAGCATTCGCCGCCACCCCCGCTTCGCCCTGCTGCCCGTGGTGATGCTCTCGGCACTGAACGAGCAGAACGAGGTGCGCTGGGGCCTTGCGCTCGGCGCCGACGGCTACGTCACCAAGCCCTACAGCAAGAAGATCCTGACCGACACGATCAGCGCGGTGCTCAAGCACCACTGATTCTCAGGCCGGCGCGGAAACCTTCTGCTCGATGGCGCCGAAGAGCGGCCCGCCTTCGGCGTCGCGCATCTCGAGCTTCACCGTGTCGCCGTACTTGAGAAACGGCGTCGCCGCCTCGCCGCCCTTGAGGATTTCCTCGGCACGGCGCTCGAACAGGCAGCCGGCGCCGGTCTTGCGGTCGCGGTTGGAGACCGTGCCCGAGCCGACCAGCGTGCCGGCGGGCAGCGGCCGCGTCGCCGCCGCGTGCTCGATCAGGCGTGCAAAGTGGAACTGCATGTCCTTGCCCGCGTTCGGCTCGCCGAGCAGCTCGCCGTTGACCTCGATGCGAAGCGGCAGGTGCACGCGCTTGCCGTCCCAGGCCGCGCCCAGCTCGTCGGGCGTCACCGCCACCGGCGACAGCGCAGAAGGCGGCTTGGACTGGAAAAAACCGAAGCCCTTTTCGAGCTCCTTGCCGACCAGGTTGCGCAGCGAGACGTCGTTCAGCAGCACGAACAGGCGAATATGAGCGGCGGCCTTGTCGCGCTCGGTGCCCATCGGTACGTCGCCGGTCACGACAGCGACCTCCGCCTCCAGATCGATGCCGAGGTCCTCCGACGGCGCGACAATGTCCTCGCGCGCACCGAGGAAAGGGTCGGAGCAGCCCTGGTACATCATCGGCTCGCTCTTCCACCACGACGGCAGCTCCTGCTTGCGCGACTTGCGGATCAGCTCGGCGTGGATCAGGAAGCTCGAGGCGTCGGCGAACTGGTGCGCGCGGGGCAGCGGCGCCATCAGCTGCGCCGGATCGAGCTCGAACGCGCGCGCGGGAGGATGGTCGTTCAGCTCGTTGTACAGCTGCTCGAGCTGCGGCGCGCAGTAGTCCCAGTCGTCGAGCGCGGCCTGCAGCGTCGGCGCGACATGGTCGGCCTTTAGCGCGCGCAAGAGATCCCGCGAGACGACCAGCAGGGTGCCGTCGCGGGTGCCGTCTTTCAGGGTGGCGAGTTTCATCGAAGCGTTGCGGAAGATAAGCGGCGAATTATCCCACGAGCGGCCGCGCCGGCCGCTAGGAAGCGCAATGCCACTGCTTCGCGCGCTCGGCGCCGGCGGCGACGTCGGCGTCGGAGAACTTGTCCCTCAGCGAGCGCTGGGTGACCGCCGCCAGCAGATGTCCGCGCAGTGAAGCGAGGGTGAGCCACATCCAGGCCGCCGGCAGGTCCTTGTCGAGGCTCTTGCCCTCGAAGTGGCCGAGGCCCATCCAGAACTGCGCTTCGGCATCGCAATGCTCGGCAGCCACCTTGTACCACTCGAAGGCCTGCTTGAGGTCGTTCGGCTTCTTGTAGAACGCGAACAGCTGCCCGAGCGACACCATCGCCTTGATGTGCCCCTGCGCGGCGGCGGCGCGCAACCACTTCTCGGCCCCCGCGAGATCCTGCTGCGGCGGCTTGGCGTTGGCGAGCGCGGAGCCGAGCAGGAACTGCGCCGAGGAATCGCCCTTCTCGGCGAGCGGCTGCAGCTCCTTCTGCGCGGTGGCGAAATCGCCCGCGCGGTAGGCGAGCGCACCGGCCTTGAAATCGGCCATGGCGGGGGAGGCGAGCAGGACGCAGGCGAGCGCCGCCAGGAAGTGGCGAAGCATTCTTGGAATCCTCGTTCGGGAGTGGTCAGGCAAGGACAGGGATTATCCCACCGGGAAAGGCGCGATCGAATATCATTGCCCGTTCGATTCGAGGCGGTCCGTGCGCCGGCGCGGATCGGAGGTGCCGAACATGCGCGCAGTCATTTGCGAATCATTCGGCGGGCTGCAATCGCTGAAGCTCGGGCAGATGCCCGAGCCGGTCGCCGCGGCGGGCCAGATTCTCGTCGACGTGCACGCCGCGTCGGTGAGCTTCATGGATTGCCTGCTGGTAGCGGGCAAGTACCAGATGCGGCCGGAAACGCCGTTCGTTCCGGGCACCGATGCGGCCGGCGTCGTCGCGTCGGTGGGCGAGGGGGTGACGCGCTTCGAGCCGGGGGATCGCGTCGCCTGCGGCAACTGGTTCGGGGCGTACGCCGAGAAGATCGCCGCCCCGCAGAGCTGGGCGGCGCGCCTGCCGCCTGCGGTCGACTACGTCGCCGGCTCGGCCGTGCGACACGGCTACGGGACGGCCTACTACGGGCTGGTGGTCTCCGCGCGGCTTCGGCCCGGCGAGACCGTCTTTGTGACCGGCGCCGGGGGTGGAGTGGGACTCGCGGCCGTCGACGTGTTCTTCGACATCGTCGGCGGCGAGGTCTTCACCACCATGACGCGCCTCATGAGCTGGGGCGGGCGCATGCTGCCGATCGGATTCACGAGCGGCCAGATCCCTTCCGTGGCGATGAATCTTCCGTTGCTCAAGAACTATTCGATCCTGGGAATCTTCTGGGGTGCCTGGGGCGAGCGCGATCCGCAAGCGAGCGCCGCGGCCGACGAGAAGGTATTCGAATGGGTCGCGCAGGGCAAGCTCAAGCCGTACGTCCAGGCCGTGCTGCCGTTGGAGAAATTCATGACGGCAATGCAGATGGTGCGCGACCGCAAGGCGCTCGGGCGGGTCGTGCTCCAGGTCCGTTGAGGCGCGCTCGGGCGAGTGGGTGGGCCTCCGGCCCAGGTCGACGTGGTATCAGAACGGCATGGGAATGACGGATACAGAAATCGTCGATATCCATGGCACGCTCGGCCGCGCCTGTCATACCATCGTGCTGATCCCCCTTTCCCCGAAAGGCGCCTAGACAACATGCTGCCACGCACCATCTTCGGCCCCGAGCACGAGACCTTCCGCGACAGCGTGCGGCGCTTCATGGAAGAGCAGGTCAAGCCGCACGAGGAGCGCTGGCAGGAGCAGGGCTACGTCGACCGCGAGGTGTGGCAGAAGGCCGGCGCGAACGGCTTCCTCTTGGCGAGCATGCCCGAGCAGTACGGCGGCGCGGGCGCCGACCGGCTCTACAGCATCATCCTGATGGAGGAGCAGGCGCGCGCGAACTCGTCGTCGCTGGGCTTCGGCCTGCACTCGGAAATCGTCGCGCCCTACCTGCTTCGCTACGGCAACGACCACATCAAAAGCACCTACCTGCCGAAGATGGCCGCTGGCGAGTGGATCGGCGCGATCGCGATGAGCGAGCCGGGCGCGGGCTCGGACCTGCAGGCGATCAAGACAACGGCGGTGAAGAAGGGCGACAAATACATCGTCAACGGCTCCAAGACCTTCATCACCAACGGCTGGCACTGCGACCTGGTGATCGTGGTCGCGAAGACCGACCCGGCCAAGGGCGCCAAGGGCACCAGCCTGATCGTGGTCGACACCTCGATGAAGGGCTTCGCCAAGGGCAAGCGGCTCAAAAAAATGGGCCTCAAAGGGCAGGACACCTCGGAGCTCTTCTTCGACAACGTCGAGGTGCCGGCCCAGAACCTGCTCGGGCAGGAGAACAACGGCTTCATCTACCTGATGCAGGAGCTGCCCTGGGAGCGGATGCAGATCGCGATCGGCGCGATCGCGAAAGCCGAGGCCGCGATCCAGTGGACCATCGACTACGTGCGGGAAAGAAAAGCCTTCGGCAAGACCGTCGCGACCTTCCAGAACACCCGCTTCAAGCTCGCCGAGCTCGCCACCGAGGCCCAGGTCGCGCGCGTGTTCGTCGACAAGTGCATCGAGCTGTTGATGGCCGGAAGCCTCGACACCGCCACCGCCTCGATGTGCAAATACTGGTGCTCCGACATCGAGTGCAAGATCGTCGACGAGTGCCTGCAGCTGCACGGCGGCTACGGCTTCATGTGGGAATACCCCATCGCCCGCGCCTACGTCGACGCCCGCGTGCAGCGCATCTACGGCGGCACCAACGAAATCATGAAGGAAGTCATCAGCCGGTCTTTGGGGCTAGGCGAGAAGTAAACCGTAAACCGGGGACAGACCCCGATTTGCGGCTACAAGCCGCTGAAGTTGCGATGAAAGACCTGAGGTCTGTCCCCTATTATTACCGCAGAGGTCCTTCGACTTCGCTGCGTCCCAGGCGCCGCGCGAGCGCGAGGGGCGTCTCGCCCCGCTTGTTGAGCACTTGAAGCCTCGCGCCCGCCTTCATCAGTGCCGCGATCACTTCGATCATCGGTCGATCGGCGCGACCGGTGATCGCAATATGAAGCGGATAGTCGCCATACGCATCGGGAATGTTCGGATCGGCGCCGGCATCAAGCAGATGACGAATGATGGGCAACCGGTCGTTGTGGCTGTTGCCGCGGATCGCGTTCGTGAGAGGTGTGCCGTACCGGCCGGCCTGCGCGTTGATGGGTGCGCCCTTCGCGACAAGATATTTGACAGCCTCGAGTTTCATGCCGTGGATTGCGAAGTGCAGCGGGGTATACCCGACTACGTTTCCCGCGGCGATGTCTGCGCCGCGGCTGAGCAGGAGAGCCATCGTCTCTACGTGACCCGCTCCGGCCGCCACGTGAAGCGGGGTGTCGCCGCGGCTATTGACGGCCGATACGACCGCGCCGCGTTCAACGAGCAGGCGCGCGATTTCTTCGCTCGAGCTGGAGATCGCGAATATCAAGGCAGGCGTGCCCGATCGTCCCCGGGGGCGACTCGGACCGGTGAAGTCGGCGTTAGGATCGACGCCGGCGTCCAGCAATGCTTTCACTTCCGCGAGCTTCCTGGACGCGATCGCGCTCCGAAAGGCGTCGAGCTCGCCTGACGCCTGGCGCGGCGGGGGCGCAGGGATGACGATTCCCTCCGGAAAGCGCCTGCGGCAATCCTGTCTGGCCTCGGCCATCCGGGCCTTGCGCTCTTCTCTCGTGGGGCGGCGGGGTTTCTGCGCGCGATACCAAGCGTTGTACTCGTTCGCCAGACACTCGATCAGGTCTCCCTGTGCCTGCGATTTCCGATGTGCCTCGTACGTCTCGCCACCGTGCTTTGCGGGATCCCAGGACGTGCGCGGATCGGCCTTCCTGACCTGCGTGGCCGCGCGCTTGGCGTCGCAGGGGCGATCGGAATAGATCACTCCGCCGTTGACAGTGCAGCGGTACACCTGCGCTGTCGACAGGGTGCTGAAAGAGATTCCACAACACGCGATCACGAGGGCGCAAAAGACCAGCCTCGCTTCTGGCGATGGCGCGTTGACTCCACCTTTCATCGCAGCCGCCGGAAGCCTTCGCTCAAACCATTGAAAGAAATGAAGCCTTCCTGGGCCCGGGCGCCGATCGAAGCGTCGAAGCCGAAGCCGCGCCCGCCGTCGGGGGCGAGGCGCAGGAGGTCGCTCCCGTGCCACGCCGCGGCGTGCTCGAACTCGTCGCCGCCGGCGCCGAGCTTCGCCGCGTGGCGCGCGACGCGCTCCCAGGCGGTGCGGATCTGGGCTGGCGAGGGCGCGTGCTCGGGCTTGCCGCGCTCGAGCTCGCGCACGATCGCATCGAACTCGAAGTGGTGCGGCTTGGCGAGCCACTCGTGCACCGGATCGTGGCGGGGCTTGTGCTTTTCGTGCTCGTCATCACGGTCGTGGTCATGCTCCCGACGGTGATGAGGGTGGTGATGATCTTCATCGTGGCGGCCGTAATGCCCGTCACCGTCCGGCTCGACCGGCGCTTCGCTCTCGAGGATCTCGAGCGTGAATTCGCCTGATGCGCTCGCGCCCGCGGTGTCGGTGGCGGTGACGCGCACGAGGTAGCCGCCGCCGTCGGCGTAGCCCGGCGCGGCGCTGAAGCTCCGGTTTGCCGGATCGAACGCGAGCCACCCGGGCAGCGCGCCGCCGTCGGCGAGCGTCGCCGCGTAGGCGAGGGCGTCGCCCGCGTCGACGTCGGCGAAGGCGCCGGCGACCGAGAACGCGAGCGCCGCGCCCTCCTGTCCGATCCGGTCCGCCAGCGGCGCGACGAGAGTGGGCGCATCGTTCACGTTCAGCACTTCGAGCATGAACGCGTCCGCCGCCCGTTCGCCTCCGCCGTCGGTTGCGCCGACCGCGATCTCGAGTGTTCCCACGTCGTCGTTGCCGGGGGTGCCGAAAAGGAACCCGCCCGCGGCGTCGAACGCGAGCCAGGCCGGCAGCGGGGAGCCGTCGGCGAGCGCGGCATCGAAGGAAGGGGTGTCGGCCGCGTCGGGGTCGCTGAAGGCGGCCGCGACCGAGAGCTCGAACAGGCTGTCCTCCAGCGTCGACTGGTCGGCGATCGGCGCGGCCAGCTCGGGCGGGCGGTTCGGCTGCTCGAGCATGATCGGCTGCGAGGCGGTGCCGAACCCGGGGTCGGCGAGCACCGAGCGGAGCTGCTCGTCGGAGAGCGCGCCGGTCGAGCCCGCGATGGCGTACCGCCAGGCGATCGCGCCGCCGATGCCCTCGGTTTCGCTGAACGAGGTCTCGTTCGCCGCCAGCACGTCGCCGAGCGGCCCTTCTGTGCCGATCGCGCTGTTGAAGTCGTACAGGTGCACCGAGCCGAACAGCTGCAGCGTGATCTCCGGCCAGGCCGCCGGGTCGGCCTCCCACTGGCGGGTGAGGCGGATCGAGCCGGCGCCGGCCACGTCGAGCAGCAAGTCGGTGCCGTCCTGCGCGAGCGAGAGGTCGCCGGGCTGCACGCCGCCGCCGATCGATAGCGTCATCGCGCCGGCGGCGTACACGGTGTCGTCGCCGTCTCCGGGATTGAAGGCGACCACGCCGCCGTCGCCGGAGTGGTCGATCCAGTCGTCGCCCGCGCCGCCGATCACCAGCGTGCGGCCTTCGTCGTAGACGTAGTCGTTGCCCGGCCCCGCGTCGAGCAGGTTGTTGCCCTCGCCCCAGGCTTCCAGGTCGTCGGCGCCGGGGCCGCCGCGCACGATGTCGTTGCCTGCTCCCGCTTCGGCGTAATCGTCGCCGGCGTGCGCGTCGATAACGTCGTCGCCTTCGCCGCCGAACAGCGCATCGTCGCCGTCGCCCGCGTGCAGCGTGTCGTCGCCCTGCTCGCCCCAGAGTGCGTCGTCGCCGGCGCCGCCGTACAGCGTGTCGTCCCCCGCGCCGGCGTAGAGGCTGTCGGCGCCGTCGCCGCCGTCGAGGATGTCGTTGCCGTGCAGGCTCTCGGGCAGGTAGACCGCGTCGCCGTAGAGCGTGTCGTCGCCGTCGCCGCCCAGCACCGCGTCGTCGCCGCCTTCGCCGTACAGCACGTCGTCGCCCGCGCCGCCGTCGAGCAGGTCGTTGCCGGTCAGCTCCACCGCGCTGCCGAAGGCGGCGGAAGTGCCCATCACGCCCGCCTGCACCAGCAGGGTGCCGGGAACCGTGCGCTGGTTCACCTGCTCGTAGCGGCCGAAGTCGCCCGCCATCAGGTCGTCGCCCGCGCCGCCGATCAGCTCGTCGTCGCCTTCCCAGCCGGCGAGGATGTCGTCGCCCTCGCCGCCGTAGAGCGTGTCGTCGCCCGCCTGGCCGATCAGGATGTCGCTGCCGCCGCCGCCGATCAGCACGTCGGCGCCGCCGCCGAACTTGTAGTAGGCGAAGTCCGCGTCGCCGGTCATGGCCCAGATCAGGTCGGGCGCGATGCTCGCCGCGTTCACCACCGGAAAGAGGCCGACCTCGAAGTTGCCGAATCCCGGGGTAGCGTCGCCGAAATTCGGGTGCACCACCTGCCAGTAGTTGCCCGTGGGGCGGATCTGGAAATCGTCGTCGCCGAGCAGCACATCCATCCCCGCGCCGCCGACCAGCAGGTCTTCGCCGACGCCGCCGAGCAGCACGTCGTCGCCCGCGCTGCCGTAGATGCGGTCGGCGCCGCTGCCGCCGGTGACCCAGTCGCCGGTGATCCCGGTCGGCGCCGTGCCCGCGTCGTTGAGCGCGGCCTGCGTCGCCTCGCTCTCGCCCCAGATCTGGTCGTCACCCGCGCCGCCGTAGATCTTGTCGTCGCCCAGGCCCATCGGCCGGCCGAGATACTCCCACTCCCAGTACTCGGCGGCATGGTTCGTCCACCCGCCGCCCTCGATCCGGTCGTTGCCGCTGCCGCCGAACAGAATGTTGCCCGACTGCTCCGAGCCGGTGATGAAATCGTCGCCTGCGTCGCCGTGCGCCTGCTCGTCGAAGTCGCCGGTGACGATGAGGTCGGCGCCGGAGCTGCCGTCGAGCCACTGGTCGGGCTCCACGTCGCCGGTGCTCGGCACGCCGGACAGCCGCTCGATGTTGCCCAGGTCGTCGTACTTGTAATAGGTCTCGCCGGTCGTCGAATCGACGTACGGCGTGGGTGCCCAGTCGCCGCGGATCTCGCGCCCGGTGACGGGCAATACTTCGTCGACGCCGTCGAGCGCGAGGTTGAGCTCGATGTGCTCGAGGTGCGTGGCCACGCCGGCGGAATCCACCAGCTGCGCCGACAGCGCGAGCGTCGCCGCGGCGTCGATGTCCCGCCGCGCCCACAGGCTGAAGCTGAGCTCTTTCCGTCCCTCGGGCACCACCAGCGTGAACGCGCTGTCCGTCCCGAGCGCGATCTCGTCCGCATGGTCGAGCAGCGTGAGCCTGTCCGCCGCGCTGCCGGCGAGCGTGAGCTTGACGCGCTGGCCGCCGGTCCCGGCGTCGTAGGGGAGGTAGAGCGTAAAGGTGCGGACGGAGCCCTCGGAAAGGGCGCCGAGTGAGGCGGAGGCGTTTGGGTCGAAATCCGTGGTGGGAAACGAGCCGAGGGGGCGGCCTTGGCGAACCACAACCGACTGCGCACCGGCGCGGGCCTGGTCGAGCGCCTTGGATGCCGCGGCGCGAAATTCCTCTGCGTGCGCGGTGCCGACGAACAGGTCGAGCATCCCGTCCAGTCCACTGAGCGCGGCATTCCAGAAGCTGTTCTTCTGCTCGTAGGTTTCCAGCCCTGCGATGCTAAGCGGTGAGTTCTTCGATTCGGCCAGATCTGAGCTCACGCCAGCGACCGCGGTCTGCCAGTCCGATACGAATTCACGCGACTGGTCGTAGATGCTGGTCAGCAGGTCCGCGTTGCCGGCCGCCGCCTGCCTCGAGTAGCTCCAGAACTCCGTCTCCGCCTGCGGCGCATGTGTCTGCTCACCTAGCGCATTTGCGCGTTCGACCAAGAAGGTAGCGGTGTCGCTGTACCAGTTGCCATCCTCGTCGTCCATCGCGTCTGCGAGCTCTTCCGTCGCGCCTCGCGACAGGTGGGCCACGGTTGCGAGACGAATTCCCGATCCGCGCGGATCGCTGACGTTAAGCGCGGCGCCCAGCATATCGGACCGCTGCAGCACCTCCTCGGCCTGCGAATCGGGCAGCGAAACACCGATCCATCCTGAGTCAAGCTTTGTTCGCAGGAGAAACTGCGCCTGGTCGCTGGAAATCGCTTCGACCAGCTTGAACACCGGCGCGAGCGCGAGGGCGCCGACCATGCTGAACACGAAGCCGAACGGCCCGGCAGCAAGGGGGCCGATCCCCAACGCGGCGGCGCCAACACGCAGGCGGAATGACCAGTCGGTGTCCTTCGCGATGGTGTACTCCGCATCGTTGTTCTCGTATTGGCCGGCCAGGTACCGGGTGTCGATGTACGCATCGACCAGCCCGTTCACCTCGTCGCGCTCCCCCGCCACGATCGCGCCGAGACCGCCGATCAGTAGCTGCGCGAACGCGCCCGGGGTCGATGTTGCGTCCTCTCGGAAGAGGTTGCCCATCACCGAGGCGACTTTCTGCAGGCTGGTGAGAGGCAGGTAGAAGCCTTTGAGTGCCGAGATATTGAATGGACCGGTCAGCGCGGCAGACGCAAAGCCGTCAATATTCGAATTGGCGTACTCGGTAAGCGGATAGTAGTAACCCGACTCGATCTTGTGCGCGCTGATGGTGTCGAGGCGATACGGCTGATTCGTCACCGCGTTGAGATGAGAGAAATCCTGTCCGGGGAATTCGAGAACATTCCCTCCGAGATGGCCTTCGCCGGCGCGGGTGACTAAATCGTTATCGTTCCAGTAGTGCGCGACAAGCGCGAAATCAGAGACGCGAGTGGGCAGAAATACATCGTCGTGGAAGCCTGGGAATCCAAGGTTTTCGAAAGGATCTCGCTTCGGGATTTCATCGCGAAGAGCAGCAATTCCGCCTAGAGCATTAAAAGTAATTAATGCGAGTTCGGTGCGAGGATAGCCCTCGTGAGTCTCCTCAAATTCATACGCGGCATATTGCGCGAGCGCCCCTCCTAGGCTTTGGCCAGTAAAATAAATTCGCGGCACTTCATTGTTTGGGCCTCGAGTGGCCTCGATTATATTTTCAAGCTCATTCAAAATGCGGTCGCGATTGCGCGACCACTGATTCCAGCCGTAGTGTGTGACGTTCGACCACCAGTCCCTCAAATCGGTGCCATCGGTACCACCCATCGCAACTATGATCTCTCGCGTCGCGCTGTTCCGATAGATAACGCACTTGAAGCCTGTAACGGGATTTTCAAAACTGAATTGGACTTTATCGAGAGGAAAATCGAACTCGTAAGGCGGTTTATATGCTTCTCCCAAAGGAAGATCGAAGTAGGGTCTTAGGAAGTCCGTGCCAACGACAAGCTTTCCTCCCTCATAACTCTGGTCGCACGCGACGAGGAGCCGCTCCGAAAGGCTGACGAGATCAGAGGGTTGGATTGACACTGTTTTGTTCTCACTTCGATGTGCAGAAATCCAGCACCTTCAGTTGTACTGGTGTAGTTACGTTTCGGGACGAGACTCGGGCGTCGAAATCGGGGTCGATAAGCATTGCCACCTTGCAACCGTCGGGTGACGTGATTCCAGTTGCGTGGCCACGAAATAGCCGCCTACTTGAGTCAGGCGTTAGAAAATAGACCCAGTAGTCGTCTTTACGGCTTGAGGGCTCGCTGAACGCGAGGATTCCGTTCGCTACGGGAATCGCGTAGTACCGAACGGCGAGCGAATATGGGAACGTGAGGATCTCCACC
>Ga0210077_1000130_pt1 | contig 37661 bp, 36 predicted proteins | sample RushMan_CattailN_5_FD_185556 | JGI IMG/M metagenome (GOLD analysis project Ga0210077, IMG submission 185556) | Wetland microbial communities from San Francisco Bay, California, USA, that impact long-term carbon sequestration -... | ecosystem: Environmental > Aquatic > Marine > Wetlands ...
CTAAGGGGCCTGATCACGGCATGCTAATAAAAACAGATTGATTATTGACAAACAAACCGGGTGCTTTGCACCCGGTAGTTGACTCCGGGCGCAAAAATTCAGGGCGGGTTGGTTTGAAAAAAATATGACGGCCGGGGTTGCAATATGGAAAAGCTGAATTACCTTTAGCCGCTTACCCTGCCGAGCTGCGACGGGGTGTTTTTTGCATATCGCATAACGTCATGGAAAACTCGGGAGATACAAAAATGACAGACATTTCAAAAATCACGCTGTACAGTGGCGGCCACAGAGGGGCTGAGGCGGAATTCGGCAAACTTGCCGAAGCCTGGCACATCAAAGAGGTGAACATATCATTTGAAGGGCACAATGCGGAGCGAACGCGGGGTGTCCGGGTATTGAACCGTGAAGAGCTGCAAAAGGGTGATGTCAGCATGGAAATTGTGTCCAAGCTGATGAAACGCACTTACTCACGGGCGGATAAGATCCGAAAAGTCATCCAGTCCATTTTTCACATGGTTAATAACGGCTACCATGTTATTGCGGTCGGCTGGATACAGGCGGACAACACCGTCAAGGGGGGAACCGGTTGGGCGGTCGAATTGGCAAAACTATTTAACCGGCCGCTGAGTGTCTATGATCAGGACCGAAAGGGATGGTTTTCCTGGGAGGACAGCCAGTGGGTTGAGAACACACCGGTGATTACCTCAGATACGTTTGTCGGCACCGGCACCCGTTACCTCTCCGATGACGGCCGGCAGGCAATCCGCGATCTTTTCATCCGATCATTCGGTCCTGCAGCGTAAAAATAGTGAATGAAATAGTGAATGGGGTCGCGCCAAGGTAACCTATTGAAGTGATATGGAGCCTTGTCGGACAAAATTAACCAAGACTGCCTGGACATCCTAATAATATAAATTTCCTATCATATTACGAACGAATGGTATAATATTAGGGCGCTCCGGAAGTCCCCTGCCATGACGGCAGTGTGAAAATTTACAATTTATTACAAAAGGAGATTAGAATGAAGATCTATGTAGGAAATTTGTCGTACGAGGTCACCGAAGATGACTTGCGGCTGGCTTTGGAACAATTCGGACAGGTTGAATCCGCCACTATTATAAAAGACAAGTATAGTGGTCAATCAAAAGGATTTGGATTCGTGGAGATGGCCTCTAAAGCTGAAGGGCAGTCTGCAATCGAGGGCCTAAATGGCAAAGAGCTAAAAGGAAGAACGCTTAACGTGAATGAGGCTCGCCCTCGCACCGAAAGTCGCAGCAGTAGAGGAGGACAAGGTGGTGGCCGCGGAGGATACGGCGGTGGCCGCGGAGGACAAGGCGGTGGCCGAGGGGGACAAGGCGGTGGCAGGGGAGGACCAAAGAATGGCCGTAGTTTCTAATCGTCGACATTCAACATATATCACTATGATGATATAAAAAATCGCCTATCAAGCCGCTTTTTCAGGCGGCTTGGCTTTCTGTTGAGAAAAGATGATGGATGAACGAAGCTATTTTTTAAAATTACTCGAAAAGGTACAGGTGAATGTTCCTTTTTTAAAACTAAAAAATGATTACCTTCCTTTGGTGATGGAGTCCGGCATAAACCCTGAAATTGGCATCGATGCAGATGCCATAGATTCGGTATCAGATAAAGAATTTAAAAAAATCGCAGAAATTTTAAAGATAAACAAACGAAAAATAACTTTGCACGGCCCGTTCATGGATTTGGTGCCCGGTGGGCTTGATACGATGCTGCTGGCAGCCACCCGAAAACGGCTGGATCGGTTTTTTGAGATCGTTCCCATTTTCCAGCCGATCCACGTGGTTTGCCACACCGGTTATGATCCACGCCATTATAGAGAAAATTGGAATGAGTGGCTGGCCAACAGTGTTGCGACATGGAAATCCCAAGTCTGCCTGGCGGAACGATTCGGTTTTAAACTCTTGCTGGAAAATGTTTATGAGACGAATCCCGACGTGCACCGTGCTATTTTTGATTCGATCCCATCCAATGCTTTCGGATTTTGTTTAGATATCGGACACCATCATGTTTTTGGAAAAAGCCCGCTCAAAGAATGGGTGGAAACGCTGAGTGACAAAATAATGGAGCTTCATCTTCACGATAACAGCGGAGAAGAGGACAGCCATTTGGCCATCGCCAAAGGAAATGCAGATTTTACGGGTCTGTTTCAGTTTATCGGTGAAAAAGGATTACGGCCCACCATTACTCTGGAACCGCACGAGGAAAAAACCCTATGGCAAAGTTTGGCATCCGAAAGCCTTAAAAAATTTATTCTTGCCAAATAAACCGGGTGCTTTGCACCCGGTCGCAAGTTCAACGTTGAGAGCACTGACGTGCTTTTGGATTTTCGGCCCATGGCCGAAGATCCAAGCCACCCGCTTTGCGGGTAGCGGTTTACTCAGACTTTTCCTTGAAACTGCAGCCTTGGGTATGACAAACTAAAAAAGTTCCCTGTTTTTTCGTTGTTTTTTCCATCAGAAATTCGGCACCGCATTCGGGGCATTTCTTTGCCACGGGCTTGTCCCATATGGCAAAGGTGCAGTCCGGGAAGCGACTGCAGCCGTAAAAAATTTTTCCCCGCTTTGATGACCGTTCAACAAGTTCCCCGCTGCACCCGTTTTCGGGACAGCGGACGCCGGTTGTTTTGCCGCTATTGTTTGAATTGGCCGACTGGGTGTTTTTACAGTCCGGATAACCGGAACAGGCGTAGAATGACCCGTATCTTCCTTCTTTGATAAGCATGGGTTTGCCGCATTTATCGCAAATTCTGTCCGAGATCTTGCCTGAAGTCGGTTCGACAGGATGAATGACCCCCTTTTCATCCCGTGTATAGTTTCGTGTGTATTTACATTCCGGGTATCTGGCGCACCCGATAAAATGTCCGTTCTTTCCGACTTTGATATGTAACCGGGAGTTACAATCGGGGCAGGTGAGGTCTGTGGGGAAACCGATGCCTTTCACACTGAGCATTCCGTCTGTAGCTGCGTTGAGCTCCTTTTTAAAGGCGTCGTAAAATCGCGTCAGAATATCTAAATAATCCACCTCTGCCGCTTCGATTCGGTCAAGCTCATCTTCCATTTTGGCAGTGAATTCCACATCGATGACATCCGGAAAGCTTTCCACCAAAAGATCGTTAACAATAAATCCCAGTTCATTCGGTATAAAATACCCTTTTACAAGATCCACATACCCTTTTTCTCGAATGGTGGACAAAATAGCGGCATAGGTGCTGGGCCTGCCGATACCGTTTTCTTCGAGTTCCTTAACCAAAGATGCCTCTGAGAATCTCGGTGGAGGGATGGTAAAATGCTGTTTCGGTTCCAACTGATTAAGTTTTAAAACCATCCCTTCATTCAGTTCGGGAAGATCATCCTTTTTCTTTTGGCTGTCCCTCTCGATCTGGTCGTCAACAGACATATAAAGGGCCATGAAACCGGGAAAGGCCATGGATGAACCGCTTGCGGTAAAAAGGTATGAACCAGCGCCGATGGAAACGGAAACCTTATTAATAAGGGCTTGGCTCATCTGCGATGCCACAAAGCGTTTCCAGATGAGTTCATATAAAGAAAATTGATCTTGGGAAAGAAAGGGTTTTAATTTTTCGGGTGTATTAAAAACCGAAGTGGGGCGTATGGCTTCATGGGCGTCTTGCGCTTTTTTACGATTTTTGAAAAAGCGCGGACTTGAAGGCGCATACGCGTCCCCAAACTTTTCCCGGACGAGATTCAGGGCTTCCACAGCAGCTTCCTTTGCTATTCGAGTGGAATCCGTGCGCATGTAAGTAATCAATCCTTCCGGTTCTCCGGGACCTATCTCTATACCTTCATAGAGCTGTTGGGCCACCACCATGGTTTTTTTGGCTGAAAATCTCAGTTTGCGGATCGCCTCTTGCTGGAGCTTGCTGGTAATAAACGGCGGAGACGGATTTCTCTTTATTGTTTTTTTCTGAATTTTTTCAACGATGAATTTTTCTTCTGACAGCTCTTCGACAATGTCATTGGATGTTTTTTCATCGGGGATGTTGATCTTTTTTTCATTTTTTTTGACGAGTTTCGCCGTAAACGGCGGAGGCGCGTTGTCTTCAAGATGGGCGGTAATGGACCAGTATTCTTCGGGTTCAAAGGCCTGAATGGCCCGTTCCCTTTCACAGATAATTCTCACGGCAACCGACTGAACCCGCCCGGCGCTGAGGCCGCCTTTTACCTTTCGCCATAACAGAGGAGAGATTTGGTATCCCACAAGTCGGTCCAATATCCTGCGAGCCTGCTGTGCTTCATATTTGTTTTGGTTGAGTTGTTTCGGTGATTTCATTGCTTCATGAATGGCGTTTTGCGTCAGTTCATGAAAAAGGACCCTGTGAAATCTTCTCCCTTTCTTCTTGAGAATTTCAGCCGTGTGCCAAGCGATGGCTTCGCCTTCACGGTCCGGGTCCGGTGCAAGATAAATATCCGTTGAATCCTCTGCTGCCTGTTTTAAAGATTTGATAACTTTCTGCTTTCCCGGGATATATGTATACTTGGGTTTGAACCCTTCTTCGACATTAATACCGATTTCTTTTGGCGGAAGGTCCTTGATATGGCCGACGGTGGCGGCGACATTATATTGCTTGCCGAGATATTTCTTAATGGTTCTGATCTTTGTGGGAGATTCCACGACGACAAGAGATTTGGCCACGATACCACCTCATTTTTACTAGAAGCCATCTCAAAAAAGTCTTTTCGTCCGATATCGGCGTTGAGCCCTCGTCTCAAGTCCTCGACATACTTGAGTATGCCTGTGGGTTGATTCTCGGTCTCGTCTTGATCTCTAACGAAAATCCTAATTTTGAGATACCTTCTATAGTGTTTAGTGTTTATAAAATATGACGTATCGGTACTTTCGCAAGGCATTAACTCAAGATTCACCGCTTAAATTTTAAGCAACGTCATTATATCTTACTCATTTTCTTCTATTTTTGAAAAAAATTTGCCGGCAGATTGTAATGCCATGCCTTTGAGTTCAAGCTGCAGCAAAATACTCGATAGTTTGCCGGGTACTATTGACAGCATCCTTGACAGGTCATCGATATGAACAGGATACGGCTCAAGAGATTCAAATACCCGCTTTTCATCGGCTGACAACACTGATATTTTTTTAATTTTATTGTCGGAGACGACGTCTTTTTCACCGGGTGTTTTTATCAGATGTGAAAGCTCTTCCATAATATCCCAGGCATGTTCCACGAGCTTGGCGCCCTGTTTTATCAATGTGTGAGTTCCGGTGCTTTTAAACGACTGAATGCTGCCCGGAACCGCGAAGACCTCTCGGTTTTGCTCTGCCGCAAGACGCGCCGTTATCAGCGATCCGCTTCGATTTGTCGCTTCAACGACGACCGTCCCGAGGGAAATACCGCTGATGATTCTGTTTCGTCTGGGAAAATTGTGGGCATCCGGCTCTGTTTTGAGCGGAAATTCCGAAATAACGGCGCCGTTTTCGACAATTTGATAAAATAGTTTTCGGTTCTGTTCCGGATAAATCCGTTCCAGACCGCTTCCAAGAACAGCAACGGTGTGTCCCTTGCCCATCAATGCGCCTTCGTGGGCCGCTGAATCAATACCCAGCGCCATACCGCTGACAATTGTCATTTGAAGCTTTACCAAATCATGACAAAGCCGCCGGGTTGTCAAAATCCCATAACGGGTTGCGTTTCTGGAGCCGACGATCGCTATATTTCGAAAAGAATTGTCAAGACGTCCGAAAACATACAAGAAAGGAGGCGGATCGGGAATCTGGAGCAAAAGGGGCGGATAATCGTTATCGGACATGGTAACAATTTGATATCCCTTTTGCATAACGAGATCGAGATCCAGTTTCACCGAATCAGAAATTTTATGCCGCTTTATCCGGTTAGCGAGACGGGGCGTTACACCATCAACCTCGACCAGATCTTTGGGACTGGCTTCAAGAATAGTCTCCGGTGAGTGAAAACGGTCGATAAGGCGTTTGAATAGCAGGTTCCCGATTCCGGGAACGCTTTTTAAGGCGAACCATGGCAGAATAGAATCCACTGGCTATTTTTTTCCACGAGCTTGCCAGGCCAGGAGTATAGGGCTTGCGACATAAATTGAGGAATACGTTCCGACAACGATGCCCACCAGCATTGCAAATGCAAAATCATGAATAATTCCGCCTCCAAGGACAAACAGGGACAAAACCACGACAAGGGTGGTCCCGGAAGTCAACAACGTCCGGCTCAAAGTTTCATTTACGCTTCGGTTAATGATGATTTCCAGCGGATTCTTTTGATATTTTCTTAAGTTTTCACGAATTCTGTCAAAAACGATAATGGTATCGTTGAGAGAATATCCGATGATGGTAAGGAGGGCGGCAATGACCGGAAGTGTAAACTCCTTGTTGAATATTGAAAATAGACCGACGGTAATGGTAACGTCGTGGATCAGCGCGACGATGGCTCCCATGGCGTATTTCAAATCCATCACCCAAAAAAGTACAAGGGTGACCACAAGTGCCGCCACGATCAGAATAGGAACGCTGACATCAAAAATAGAAAGCAGGTATACCGCTCCCATGAGCACACCGGCCATGACGCCGCTTAACACCCATTTAAATTCAAAACGGCCGGATATATAGATGGCGATAAAAAGCAGCGCATAGAACATGGCAAACAAGGCCTTCCCCCGCAAATCCTTACCGACCTTGGGACCGACGATCTCAACACGGCGTACGGTTGCATTAACACCGGTCGAAGTTTTTAAAGCCGTTTGAAGCTTGGCGGAATATCCCTCTGATGTAACACCCGATCTGTCGATGTGGATAAGATATTCATCGTCACTTTTCTCGCCGAACCGTTGGACCGAAGATTTTCCAAGATTCATGACTGAAAGACCGGATTTGATTTGGTTCACGCTTACGGGTTTGTCGAATTTCACCTGAATCAAAGTCCCGCCGGCAAAATCGATGCCGTATTTAGGTCCTTTGTGTATCACTAAAGAAGCGATGCTGATCAGGATCATGGACAGGGAAACAGAAAAAGCGATAATTCTTTTGCCGACAAAGTCGATATTGATATCTGGTTTAATAAATTGCATTAATAAAGTTCCCCTAACTAAATGCTTAAACTTTTAACTTTCCGTTTGATCAGGTAATAGTCAAATATGATCCGGGTCAGGATCAGGCCTGTAAACAGACTGGCGATGACCCCGAGGCTGAGTGTTACGGCGAATCCTTTGATAGGTCCGGTACCGAACTGAAAAAGGACAAGCGCCGCGATGAGCGTTGTGACGTTGGCGTCGAGAACGGTAAGTGTCGCCCTGTCATAGCCGGCATCCACGGCTGCGCGCGGTGTTTTGCCGATATGCATTTCTTCCCTGATCCGTTCGAATATGAGAACATTGGTATCGACCGCCATACCGATGGTGAGAATGATCCCGGCAATGCCCGGGAGTGTCAGGGTGGCCTGAAATCCGGCCAGGCCAGCGGCAATCAGAAGAATGTTGAGCATCAATGCAAAGTCCGCAATAAGCCCGGATCCCTTGTAATAGACAACCATGAACAAAACCACCAGGATGCCGCCTACGATCATGGACATAAGTCCTTTTCGAATGGAATCGGTTCCCAAAGAGGGGCCGACGGTCCTTTCCTCAAGAATATTTACCGGTGCGGGCAGAGCGCCGGCGCGGAGCGCGATGGCAAGATCGCGCGCTTCTTCCGTGGTAAAATGTCCGGTGATGCGGGCTTTGCCGCCGGCGATTTTTTCCTGGATAACCGGGGCTGAATACACCTTGTTGTCCAACACGATGGCCAGTCGTTTTTTAACGTTTTCTCCGGTGATTCTTTCAAAATCTCTGCCGCCTTTTTTGTCGAAATCAATGGAAACATAGGGCTCGTTATACTGAGAATCAATTTGAACCCGCGCATCGGTCAGATGTGCGCCGGTTAGAAGGGTCCTTTTTTTCAGCAGGTAAGGTGTTTTATACATTCGGTGCGTGGTGGGATCCTCCTTGACCCCGTAAAGGATTTCGCTTCCCGGAGGGATGTTTCCTTTTAGGGCGGCATCGAGGTCGTGGGTTTCATCAACGAGTTTGAATTCCAAGAGAGCGGTTTTGCCGATCAGTGCGATGGCCCTTTTGGTATCCTTTATGCCGGGAAGTTGGATGAGAATCTGTTTTTCACCCTGGAGACGGATATCGGGTTCGCTGACCCCGAACTGATCGATTCGGTTTCTGATGGTTTCAAGCGCCTGATCGGTTGCCAGTTTTTCGATTTGTTCGGTCTCTTTAACGGGAAGATCCATATGCAGGGTCAGGACGTCTCCCTCGGTGTTTCTCGAGAGGATGCGCAAGTTTCTAAAATCCTTGTCGAGCAACTTGTCGAATGCATCAATATTTTTTTGACCTTTCAGTTTAATCACCAGCTGGTTTCCCTGCACGCGATTCAAAGAGATAAAACGAATGTGCTCTTCTTTTATGGAGCTTCGCATTTCCTGATTGATGCGTTCAATGGTGCCTTCCACCGCTTTTTCCGTATCCACTTCAAGGGTCAGGTGCATACCGCCTTGAAGATCAAGGCCCAGATTTATTTTTTTATGTGGCCAAAAAGACGGTTTTATGGTGGGAAGAACATAAATAATGGCAACAACAATAACCCCAAAAACTCCCAGTGCTCGCCAAGAAAGATTAGTCAATTATCCTTTCCTTTCAATCCATCAGACATGGTTTTCCTTCACCCATGGCAGCTTTCTGAAAAACGTGCACGCATCCCATTCATATCCTGTCAAAAGCATGACGACCTGAAACCGCCCTCACATTTTCAGAAACCGATGCAAAGTCTGCTCGATTATTTTGAATCTATTTTATTTTTTTTGGTACCCTGAGGTTGTGACGAAGGTTGTAAGACCTGCGCGACGTTTCCGCGGGCAATTTTTACTCGAACCTTATCCGCGATTTCCACCGTCATGGTTGAATCACTAACGGCTGTTACGCGTCCATGCAGTCCGCCACTGGTGACGATACGGTCTCCTTTTTTCAGCTGACCGACCATTTCACGATGTTCCTTGGCTTTCTTTTGCTGAGGCCGTATCAGTAAGAAATAGAATATGACGAACATGAGAATAATGGGAATAAGCGATGCGATTCCACTGGCGCCTTGACCGGCTTTAGATCCTCCCAGACCCATAGCATAGGCAATATTTATCAAGATAAAACCTCCTTCCTTATTATTGATTATTGTTGAATTCGAAAAGTCGAATTCAACAAATACGAAACACGCTCATAAAAAGATCCATTTGTTTGCCTTTTTATGAGACCATCATATTGGAAAACAGGGCAACATCTTATTTGTAAGCATATGAACGAAGAAAATGGCGATGATATACTGTAATTTGTTTCTCAGGTCAATTCTTTCTTTATTTCGCCGGCATCCAGAGCGTCTCGCCGTCAAATTGAATGCGGTTTACATGTTTATAATCAATAAGATCCAGAAATGTAAAAATTTGATCCATATTATAGACGACCACTTTGGTCAAGGGAAAGATTAAATTAAGGTTCTTATCCAGACGGTGTTCTTTTATATTGTATATGTTTACGGTGTGCTCGGAAAATTTCAGAATTTTTCCGATACCCGAACTGCGTCCCCCTTGAAGGGGTTCGTCTGACAGGGGTGACAGTTGGACGCCCTTATGGTCAAAGTATTCTTTTAAAAATGTAAAATGGATATTCCAGATATTTTCTCCGGGTTGAACCACATGTATCCCAAAGGATTCTAATTTATGATTGTCCGGCATGCCCCGTGATTTGAGATCTTTTTCGACAATATCGCCGCTCTTTAAACGAATCTTATCCAAAATTTCCTGCATTGAAACGGTTGTCTCGCCAACTTTAAACGATTCATTTGATTTTGTAATGATATCAACGCCTTTTTTGAGACCATATTCTGCTTTTCGCTGCTGCATCAATGCCTTGAGTTTTTGGTCTTCATTGAGTTTGTTGTAATCGATAACTTGTTCGGTGCTTGAAGGGATTTGAATTTTGTCCTTTCCCTTTTGCGCACCGGTTTTTGCCGGATTCTTTAAATATTTTAAGCCCGTCACCGCTGCAACAAGCACGACACCCACTGCAATGATACCGATAACGGCATTTGTTCTGTTGGTTGGTTTTTTTGGCATGATGGTTCCCCTTGAATAATCATCGATGGGATTATTTCAGTGTTACTTTTCACAGTTGATATTCCCCATACCCGGGATAATTTCAGCGCTCCCCTCAATGGTGATGGAAAGGCCTCGCCGTGTTTCCAGATCAAGAATTTCTTTGCGTTTTTTATTTAAAAGATAATCCGCTACGCTGTTTGGAACGATTCCTTTGACCCTTGAAATATCGACTTTTAAAGTTTCAAGACGAAGCCGGCGGAGAAAATCCAAAGCCAGCATTTCAGTGGAGGGAATCATCCCTTTTCCATTGCAATGCCTGCAAGGTTCAAAGCTGCTGGATTCGATAGAAGGTCGAATCCGCTGTCGCGACATCTCCATTAAGCCAAATTTTGAGATTTTACCGATATTCGTTTTGGCTTTATCCGGTTTTACGTATTTTTTAAGGGCTCTTTCAACTTCTGATTTGTGTTTCGAATCTTTCATGTCGATAAAATCGATGACAATAAGACCACCCAGATCTCTGAGCCGGAGTTGGCGGGCAATTTCTTCTGCTGCTTCAATGTTGGTCTGTAGCGCCGTCTGTTCGATGGATTTTTTTTGGGTGGCTTTGCCTGAATTAACGTCGATGGAAACGAGCGCTTCGGTTTGCGCGATAACCAGCGTGCCGCCGGATTTTAGCTTAACATGACTCGCAAAAATCGAAGATATCTGTTCTTCCAACTGGTTTTTGGTGAATATCGGTCTGTCCCCTTTATAAAGTTTTACAATTTTTTGATGTTTTGGGGATATGATTTTTACAAAGTCTTTCACCTCATGGTATACCGCTTCATCGTCGATGAGAATTTCCGTTACTTCATGGGTGAAGTGATCGCGTATTGACCTTACAGCGAGATTCTGTTCTTTATAGAGCAAAACCGGTGCTTTAACTTTGGTCACATTGTTTTTAATGTTTCTCCATAGACGCAAGAGATAGTTCAAATCTTTTGTCATTTGTGTTTTTGTACAGTTAATCCCCGCGGTTCGGACAATAATACCGAATCCTTCCGGTAGCTTAAGATTGCCGACAATACTTTTTAAACGATTGCGCTCGTCTTCATCTTCTATTTTGCGCGAGATACCCCGGCTATCGCTTCCGGGCATCAGCACAATGTGCCGACCGGGTAGAGAGATATACGTCGTCAACATGGCGCCTTTTTTCATGAAAGGATCTTTGGTCACCTGTACCAAAAGCTCCTGGCCGCGCTTTACCATTTTAAATATGGATCGGTCCTTCGAGAGATTGTCTTGGAAATAGTCACTGTGGATTTCATGTTTTTGTAAAAAACCATGTCGATCCATGCCGAAATCGACAAATGCGGCCTGCAGGCTCGGTTCTATACGAGAGATGACGGCTTTGTATATATTCCCGTGGATACTTTCCCTTCCGGAACTTTCGATGTGGAACTCTTCAAGCTTTATGTCTTTGACTTTGGCAATCCTGCATTCTTCAGGATCTATGGCATTGATCAGTATTTTACTGCTCATCGAATATGTGCCTTTATTTTTTGATATTTTGACTTTCGGCGGATCTAAAATCGTTGTTTTCAAATAAAAACAAGCTTAAATCTTAACCACTTGGTCTTTTAACTGAATATGAAATTGTCATCTACAAGTCAAACGATTTCTTATGGCTTGCTATTTGCCGCTTGTTGTGGCATGAAATCTACAAGTTAGGCACTTCAAAATTTTCATCGAGGTTAATATTATAAATGGATGAACGATACGATTCCGGAGCGATAGAATCCAGATGGCAAAAATTTTGGGAAAAGACAAATCTTTTTAAGGTTAAAGAAGATCCGCATAAAAAAAAGTATTATTTGTTGGAGATGTTCCCTTATCCTTCGGGAAATATCCACATGGGACATGTAAGGAATTATACCATCGGGGATGTTGTGGCGCGATACAAAAGGATGCAAGGATACAATGTCCTTCATCCCATGGGCTGGGATGCATTCGGCATGCCGGCGGAAAATGCCGCTATCGCGAATAACACCCACCCGGCCCGGTGGACATATCAAAATATCGACACCATGCGATCTCAATTGAAGCGACTTGGTTTTTCCTATGATTGGGATCGTGAATTGGCCACCTGCAGCCCTGAGTATTATCGGTGGGAACAATGGCTTTTTTTAAAAATGTACGAAAAAGGGATGGCGTATCGCAAAGAATCCTTTGTAAACTGGTGTGAGCATTGTCAGACGGTACTGGCCAACGAACAGGTGGAAGCAGGCCTGTGCTGGCGGTGCGGTGAGCAGGTGCGGCAGAAAAAGCTCCGGCAATGGTTTTTTCGCATCACCGATTTCGCTGATGATCTCCTGTCATACTGCGAGAAACTGCCGGGTTGGCCTGACAAAGTAATCACCATGCAGAAAAACTGGATCGGAAAGAGTACGGGTGCGGAAATTCGGTTCCCAATAGAAAATTCCCAAGAGAAAATAGCGGTTTTTACAACGCGGCAAGATACCGTGTATGGAGCGACCTTCATGTGTCTCGCCCCCGAACACCCGATGGTACTCAAGCTGGCCAAAGGGACATCCCAGGAGAACGACGTCGCTACGTTTGTCAACCGCATATCCATGCAGGATCGATCGCTTAAAGCTGTGGAAGACTATGAAAAAGAAGGTGTCTTTACGGGTTCATACTGCATCAACCCTTTAAGCGGTATGCGTATGCCGATATATACGGCCAATTTTGCCCTGATGGAATACGGAACAGGGGCTGTTATGTCTGTTCCGGCACATGATCAGCGCGACTTCGAATTTGCTCGAAAATATGGTCTTGACGTCATCGTAGTTGTAAAGCCATATAATGACGATCTCGATCCCGATACCATGACCGAGGCCTATACCGGTGAAGGCATTATGATTAATTCCGGCCGGTTCAACGGAATAGACAGTGTCAAGGCATTGGATGACATTGCCGTTTATTTGGAACAAAAGGGCCTCGGGGAAAAGACCACCAGCTTCAGGTTGCGGGACTGGGGAATCTCAAGGCAGCGGTATTGGGGAGCGCCGATTCCCATTATTTATTGTAATCAGTGCGGCGTTGTCCCGGTGCCGGAAGCGGATCTTCCCATTTTACTGCCGGAGGATGCGAATCTTCTTGACGGCGGGAAATCTCCTTTACCCCATCTCGAATATTTTGCAAAGGCGACCTGTCCGGTATGCGGCGGTTCCGACGCAAGACGTGAAACCGATACCATGGATACTTTCGTAGAGTCTTCCTGGTACTTTGAAAGATATTGCAGCCCAGCCTGTAGCGCTGCCATGTTCGACCAAAAGGCCGTGGATTACTGGATGCCGGTTGATCAGTATATCGGCGGTGTCGAACACGCCATTTTACATCTTCTTTATTCCAGATATTACACCCGAGTGTTGAAAGATTTCGGGCTCGTCAAATACAAAGAACCGTTTACCCGACTCCTGACCCAGGGGATGGTTTGTAAAGAGACGGTTTCCTGTCCAGAGCACGGTTTTCTTCTTCCCCAAGAAGCAGAAGGCGCCGGTGTGGAGCGGATTTGTAAAAAATGCGGGAGAGAGGCCGTCGTCGGTCGCGTTGAAAAGATGTCCAAATCAAAAAAGAACGTTATCGATCCAAATGTGTTGCTGGAAAAATACGGCGCCGATACCACAAGACTTTTTTGTCTTTTTGCAGCGCCGCCCGAGAGAGACCTTGAATGGAGCGAACAGGGTGTAGAAGGCGGTTTCCGCTTCCTAAATCGTGTTTGGCGCCTGGCCTTGAACTGGATGGATTTGATTCGCGAAGCCGGGCCTTTTAACGGCAGCCCGGATCAACTAACGGGTGAATTCCGCGATTTATTTAAAAAAATTCATGCAACCATCAAAAAAGTTACTACAGATATCGAAGACAGATATCATTTCAATACCGCCATTAGCGCCGTTATGGAACTTGTAAATACCATGTACGGGATTGAATCTAACCAACAGAGTTCTCTAAAAAATGAGGTCATGCGGCTTGCCATGGAATCCGTTGCGCTTCTTTTATCGCCCATCGTGCCTCATTTTGCCGAAGAACTCTGGGAGGCGTTGGGATTTGATACCAGCATCCTGCTGGCTTCATGGCCGTCATACAGAAAAGATGCTTTGGTCAAAGACGAGCTTTTAATTGTGGTACAGGTCAACGGCAAGCTCAGAAGCAGGTTCCAAATCGATGCGGATGCGGATGATGATGCCGTCAAAAAAAAGGCGCTTTCCGACGAACGGGTTTTAAAATTTATCGATGACAGACCCATTAAAAAAATTATCGTCGTGAAAAAGAAACTTGTAAATATCGTGGTGTGATGAATGGATGCGATCATGAGAACAACCGTATTTTATTGTAAAAAGCAGGTTTTGCCGATTTTTGTTATGGTCTTTTTTTTATCGGCCTGCGGTTATCGTTTTGCAGGGAGCGGCAGTTTGCCCGGGGGCATAAAGACCATTGCCGTGGAAATATTAAAAAACCGCACTTCGGAAACCGGGTTGGAAAATACCCTTACTAATGATCTGATATATGAATTTATCCAGAGGGGAAAAAGCGTTCAAAAAAATATTAAGAAAGCCGATGCAGTGCTTTCAGGTGTGATTGAATCTTCGAGTATCGCGACAATTTCCCGTGCCCAACAGCAAAGCCCCATCGAAAGGCAGATTCGAATTACCCTGAATCTAAAGCTAACAAGGCCTGATGGTCAGGTCATATGGTCTGCTTCGGGCATTTCCGACTACGAGGCATATAATGTCGCAGCAGACAAACAGGCCACCGATATGAACAAGCGCCAAGCCATTGCAACCCTTTCTAAAAGACTTGCAGAGAAAGTTCATAATCGTTTGACGGAAAATTTTTAACAAAATGGAACAATAAAGCGCATCATGCCCATAGATCTGCTATGATTACCCTTATGCACGATACGCTTTATGCCGGTTATGCGGAAATGCTGTTGATAAGTTTTGAGAGACGGGAAATTTTGCGAGATGCGGTTTTTTTGTGTATGACGCCTTTTTTGGCGGCCTTATCTATTTTTGATTTTGCCGTATCGAGTTTTTTCAGTCCCGCTTCTTTCGATAATCCGCTCGCATCTATCCGCACCTCTTTGACAATATTTTTTACGCTTGTTTTTACGGATTTATTACGCAGACGTCTATCTTCGTTCTGCCGTGCGCGTTTAAGTGCTGATTTGTGATAGGCCAATTTTTAAACTCCTTTATATGTTAGATTTAAAAAACTTTAGATATGAATTTATTGACGATATGTCAAGAAATTTTTATTGGAAACCATGCCTCGCTTAAAGAAACAATTCGATAATGAAAATGAGCGCGTTGCAAAGGCCGCGGGCGTTGTCGGATCAGCAACGTTTTTAAGCCGCATTTTCGGCTTTATAAGAGATGTCGTCATTGCCTGGTTTTTCGGCGCCGGACTCAGTTCGGATGCATTCTTTGTGGCTTTCAGAATTCCAAACCTTCTAAGAAGGCTTTTCGCAGAGGGGTCTTTAAGCGTTGCCTTTATTCCTGTCTTTACCGACACACTGACGCATCAAGGAAAAGACGATGCCTTTGAGATGGCAAGATCCGCCGTAAGGCTGCTTTCGATACTGCTTGTTTTGGTCGCCATTGCGGGTATTTTATTGTCCCCGCTGATTGTACGTATCATTGCGCCGGGCTTTGCCGATTCACCTGAAAAATTGTCGATCACCATTTTTTTAACGCAAATCATGTTCCCGTATATCTTTTTTATCGGGATGGTGGCGCTTTCCATGGGGATTCTCAATGTCTTAGGACATTTCGCCGCACCGGCCCTGGCGCCTGTTTTTTTGAACCTCTCCATTATCGGCTCGGTTTATTTGATTTCGCCGCACATGAAAAACCCCGTGACAAGTTTGGCCGTCGGGGTGATCATCGGCGGGATTTTGCAGCTTGCGCTGCAGATACCGTTTTTAATTCAAAAAGGATTCTATTTTTGGCGAAAGGCAAAATTTTTTCATCCTGCCCTCAAAAAAATCGGACTTCTGATGATTCCCACCATATTCGGCGCTGCGGTCTATCAAATCAATATTCTGGTGGGGACCCTTTTGGCGTCACTGCTTCCCGAAGGAAGCGTTTCCTATTTATATTATGCGGATCGTTTGGTACAATTTCCCCTTGGGATATTCGCCATAGCCACCGCAACCGCTGTTTTGCCGAGTATTTCAAGACAGGCAGCTAATAAAGATCTGGACGCTGTCCGTAACACGTTCTCATATGCCATGAAACTGGTTTTTTTTATTACCATCCCTGCAATGGTCGGATTGATCGTGTTAAGGGAGCCGTTGGTGGCATTGTTATTTAAAAGAGGCGCTTTTGACGAAAAGACCACGCGTTTGACGGCTTATGCACTACTGTATTATAGTGTGGGATTATGGGCTTTTTCGGCCGTGCGAATCGTGGTTTCTACATTTTATGCGCTTCAGGATACAAAGACGCCGGTAAGAATAGGGGTAATATCCGTCTGCGCCAATCTCATTTTAGGGATCGTTCTTATGGGCCCGTTGAAGCATGGAGGACTGGCGCTTGCCACATCTCTGGCTTCGATGTTGAACCTCGGACTTCTTGTCCGCGCTTTAAGGATAAAGCTCGGCATGCTGGGAATGAAAGCAATTATAGCCTCCGCCAATAAAACCATCCTCTGTTCCGTATTTATGGGTGGGGCGGTTTGGATAACATCCCTGTTCATTATTCCTTCCGCGGAAGGGAGTCTTTCCGGCCTTTTTTTTGGGCTTGCGGGAAGTATCGCCATCGGTTTCGTATCATATGGTTTATTTTCTCTGTTATTCAAGAGCCGGGAATTGGAAAAGGTCTTGGCCATCGCCAGAAAAGGAGTGAGCAAAGCGTGAATTTGAAAAAGAATATCGTGCTTTTTGTGGCAATTATAAGCATGTTTTTGATGTTATTGTTTATTGTGTTCGGCGAAAACGGCCTCACCGATTTATATAGACTTAAGACAAAAAGAGATGGTCTGGTGAAAAAAACCGGGGAGCTTGCAAAGGAGAATCTTTCCTTCTATCGCGAAATAGAGCGCTTGAAGAACGATCCGAAATATGTTGAAAGCGTGGCCAGGCATGAGCTCGGCGTTATCGGTAAGGACGAGATGATTATTAAAGTCAAAAAGCGAAAAAGGTAAAACCATTGGTTGAAAACCAAGTATTCTATACCCGGACCATGGCAAAGGTTTATGCAGACCAGGGAAACCTGAAAAAAGCCGAAAAAATTTACAAATACCTTTTAGCCCATGAACCCGGGCAAAGGGATCTTATTGCTGCGCTTTCTGAAATTGAAAAACAGCGGCTCGATAGCGTACCGGATGACCTGATGGCGTTGTTTAACCAGTGGATCGATCTTCTGCTTTTGCATCATAACTTGCAAAAGCTTAAAAAGTTTAGAACGCATCTCAAAGGCGGCAGGTGAATTTATTTATGGAAAGCGTGATCAAAAATAAAAACATCGTATTGGGTGTATCCGGCGGCATCGCGGCATATAAGAGCGCCGAACTGTTAAGGCTTTATATAAAAGAAGGTGCCAATGTCAGGGTGATCATGACGCATAGCGCCCAGGCATTTGTAGGCCCGTTGACCTTTCAAGCGCTATCCCGCCAAACGGTTTGTACGAGCCTTTTTGAAAGTAGCGGCGATGCGTCCATCAGGCACATTGAATGGGCGGAAAAAGCCGATGTGGTGGTCATCGCGCCGGCCACTGCGAATATTATCGGAAAGCTGGCCAACGGTATTGCAGATGATCCTCTGAGCACCTTTATGCTGGCGGTAACATGCCCTGCGATCCTCTGCCCTTCAATGAACACGCATATGTTCGAAAGCAATGCCGTACAAAGAAACCTTGATATACTTCGTTCCGATGGATATTTTATTATTGATCCTGAGTCCGGCAACCTGGCCTGCGGGACCATCGGACCCGGCCGGCTTCCGGAGCCTGAAGACATCCTTGACAGAACTGTTTACCACCTCATGCCCAAGGACCTTAAAAATAAGAAAATGCTTGTTACTGCAGGTCCTACACAAGAGCCCATCGATCCTGTCAGATTTATCAGCAACCCATCTTCGGGAAAGATGGGATTCGCAGTGGCAAGGGCTGCCGAGCACAGGGGCGCTATCGTTACGCTGATCACCGGCCCGACAGCCCTTTTGAATCCTAACAATATCAATGTGATCAGGGTCAACACGGCTAAAGAGATGGCCGGGGCCGTGTTTGAACATGCGGAATATTCGGATATTATCATCAAAGCGGCGGCAGTATCCGATTACCGCCCAGCGGATCGTTCAGAACAAAAAATCAAAAAAGAAACGGAACAAATGGTTTTGGCTCTGGAAAGAACCCAAGATATTCTAAAAGAAATCGGCAGGAATAAAAACAGAAAGATCCTCATCGGATTCGCTGCGGAAACAGAACGCCTTGAACAGTATGCACAAAAAAAGCTGGCGGAAAAAAATCTTGATATCATTGTCGGAAATGTCGTGGGATACCCGGGTTCAGGTTTCGATGCCGACACCAACACGGTGACGCTGTTTTACAAGGACGGGACAAAAGAAAGTCTTCCTAAAATGACCAAAGAGGATGTTGCAAATCTTCTATTGGATCGGGTTATCAAAACATTATGAGATACTTCGAATCGAATCCCCTATTTTTAAGATCAGGGGTTACATCCACCATTGAAGAGATAAAAACCTTTTTTAGATTTCTGGCTGAAAGAGGATGCCAGGGGTTTGAATGCTCAAAGCCGACCCTAGACATCATCGACGCCTGGGGACGTAAGATGAAGGTCTCATCTGAAACGTTGAAAGAGATTCGAACGGACCTGGGTGACTGCCGGCGGTGCCGGCTTTCAAAAAGTCGGAAAAATATCGTATTCGGTGCCGGGGACCCCGATGCGAGACTCATGTTTGTGGGCGAAGGTCCGGGGTCTGAAGAGGACCAGAGCGGCGAACCCTTTGTCGGGGCTGCGGGGCGACTTCTTGACAGGATCATCGAAGCCATACACTATTCACGCGAACAGGTCTATATCTGTAATATCATCAAGTGCCGCCCACCCGGCAACAGGAATCCAATGCCGGAGGAAATTGAAGTATGTTTTCCTTTTTTAAAACGTCAGATCGCATCCGTAAAACCGGCTATTATTTGTGCGCTCGGAACGTTTGCCGCTCAGACACTTCTTGAAACCAGGTCCCCGATTTCAAAACTCAGAGGATGTTTTTACGATTATTCGGGGATAAAGGTATTGCCGACGTATCACCCGGCCTACCTGCTTCGCAATCCGGACAAGAAGCGGGATGTCTGGGAGGATATGAAGAAGCTGATGAAGGCTTTGGATATGTGAGGCAAATCTCTGGCGCGAGGCTTGTCCGTCTTTGGCATGATCACGAGGGCTGAAATAAGATTGCCCGAACAACAGCTATTTAGTGCTTGACCGGAGAGCCTGCTTTTCTATCAAAATTTCAAAATGCGAAGTGCGAAATCCGAAACAATGACCAAAAGAAAAATGTTCAAATGACAAAAACGTTAGCCTTCTTGGAAGCTACGCCCATCGAGGTGGAGATTCAATGTGTTTGTTTAGGTCATTTTATCATTCGATATTCGATCTTCGGATTTTACCTGAACCGGATTTTCCCTTCAGGCATTGTTTAGAAAAACACCCCGACCCCGCAAGTTGTTATGAACAATGAAAAAAATAATTTTTATCATACCGGCGTTGTTTTTGTTTATATTTTGCTTTCCGGGAAACACTTTTGCGACGGCCAATGAGGTTTATATTATCAAAGTTTCAGGCTCCATCAACCCCGCTGTGGCCGACTTTTTGGAAAAAGGGATTCACAAGGCTTCCGCAGACGGCGTTTCATGCCTCATCATCGAGATCGATACGCCCGGAGGCCTTGCTGAATCGATGCGAAAAATCGTCATGGCGATCTTTGCAAGTAAGGTCCCGGTGATCTCCTATGTTGCACCCAGCGGCGCCAGGGCCGCTTCAGCAGGGGTTATGATTACCATCGCCGCGGATATCGCCGCCATGGCGCCGGGAACAAATATCGGCGCCGCCCATCCGGTGGGGCTCGGCGGCAGAGACATCGGCGGGACCATGGCCGAAAAAGTCACCAACGATATGGTTGCACAGGCCAAAAGCATTGCCGAAAAAAGGAAACGAAACGCCGAATGGGTTGAAAAGGCGGTCCGAGAAAGTGTATCCGTGACGGAAACCGAAGCGCTAAAAGCCAATGTGATCGATATTGTGGCAAATAACATCGACGATTTGATACGTCAGATTAACGGTCGAAAGATTGAAAACAAAGGCATTTTAAAACTCGATCATCCTAAAAAGACGTTTATTGAAGAAAGTTTGCGAACCAAGGTTTTAAAGATCATCAGCGATCCGAATATCGCGTATATCCTTATGATGGTCGGTCTTGTCGGTCTGTATTTTGAACTGTCACATCCCGGCGCCGTACTTCCGGGCGTGGTTGGCGGAATTTCGATTATCCTGGCATTTTTTGCATTTCAGACCATACCGGTCAACTATGCCGGATTTCTGTTGATCATTCTTGCCCTGGTGTTTTTTATTTTGGAGATGAAAATCGCGAGTTACGGCCTTTTAAGCATAGCAGGCATTGCCTCGCTTTTACTGGGTTCTTTAATGCTGTTTGAAGACAGCGGCAGCGGAATGGGACTGTCGTGGGAGGTGCTGGTGCCGACGATGGTTGTGGTTTCCGGATTTTTTATCTTTATATCGGGGTTGGTTTTTAAATCCCATATGTCGAAACCTAGAACGGGAACAAACGGCCTCGTGGGCGAAATCGGAGTCGTCAAAGAGACCATCCTGACGGAAGGCAGAGTGTTGGTTCACGGAGAAATGTGGAAAGCGATTTCAAAAGATCCCATCGAAAAAGGAGTCAAGGTCAGAGTCGTAAACATTGAGAGGCTGGTTCTGGAAGTTGAGCCTTTAGAATAAATTCCGATTGAAAAATTCTAAAGCAGCGTCTCGGATCAGGTTTGTTTCCAAAGAAATCAAGGAGATACAGGAGAAAAAAATGTATACGTTAATAGCGATTGTGATATTGATAATCTTTTTTATTTCGGCGGCGTTGCGTATTTTAAATGAATATGAGCGAGGCGTTATTTTCAGGCTCGGCCGGGTGATAAAGGCAAAAGGTCCGGGCTTGATCATACTGATTCCCATGATAGATAAAATGGTCAAAGTCAGTCTGCGTCTTGTTGTCATGGATGTGGATCCGCAGGATGTTATCAGCAGGGACAATGTATCCGTAAAGGTGAATGCGGTTATATATTTTAGAGTTATCGATGCCATAAAAGCTGTCATTGAGGTCGAGAATTACAGCTATGCGATGTCTCAGCTGGCTCAAACCACTTTAAGAAGCGTCTGCGGTCAGGCCGAACTCGATGACCTGCTTTCCGAAAGAGAAAAAATCAATGATCACCTTCAGGAAATCCTCGACACGCATACGGATCCTTGGGGAATAAAAGTGGCAAACGTAGAGCTTAAACATATTGATTTGCCCCAGGAAATGCAGCGATCCATGGCCAAGCAGGCAGAGGCGGAACGAGAGAGACGCGCAAAGGTCATCAATGCCGACGGTGAGTTCCAGGCTGCTGCCAAACTGGCAGAGGCATCTGAGATTATTCAAGATCATCCAATGGCCCTTCAGCTAAGATATCTTCAGACCATGCGGGAGATATCTTCAGAACGAAATACCACAACAATATTTCCGTTTCCCCTTGAGCTTTTCAAGCCATTTCTCCGCAGGGTAGATCCGGGCAAAGAGGATAAGGGGGAGTAACGCCCCACTTGAGCGATACCACTCAAGTGAAAGTTATTTGTTATCTGTTATTCGTTATTTGAAGGCAAACACCCTGCTCTTGCTCAATTCATTCGTCGACGAGATATCATTTCGATCTTTGATCTCAGAAAACCAATAACCATTAACGGATAACGACTAACGGCTCTATTTGCTATTGACATCATTAAAAAAAATTGTTTAATTAAAAAATTTTAGTAATGATAATAGATTTTATGCAATAATTGAATGCAAAACTTGGGAGAAATATAGGTAAAGCGGTTCACGATTCCAGGTTAAAGATCCTTATGTTATAACCCTTGAAATTTGAACAGAGGACCTGGAGACGAACATTTTGGATCTTGAGCGGGGGTTGCGGCCTCCGCTTGTACTTTTAAACCATCGTTCAAATAAGGAGATTTAAAGGTATGGGTGTGAAGAAAAAGGAAGCCAAAGAAAAACCACTTGAAAAAATGACGGCCAAAGAATTACGGGAGCTTGGAAAGCAAATTTCTGGAATTACCGGCGTTCATGGCATGAACAAGGCGGAACTCATCAGCGCCATTAAAAAAGCAAGAGGGATTGAAGAAGATGCCAAAACAACATCCGATGCATCGATCCGGGAAATAAAGAAAAAAATAAAGTCCCTTAAGGCGGATCGCGAAACGGCTCTGAACAACAGCGATAAGAAAATGGCGGATATTTATCGACGCCGTATTACGAAACTAAAGAAAAAAACGCGCAGAGCAGCCTAGCGGATAAAAGCCGGCAACAGCGATAAATCTTAATGAATGTACACGGCAAACCTATGATCGACCCGACGTCATTGGCTTTCGATATTGATGGTGTGTTTGCGGACACCATGACATTGTTCCTCGATATTGCCCGGGATGAATTTGAAGTTTACGATGTCAGTTATGAAGACATTACGTGTTATATCCTGGAAGAATGTATCAATATGGATCCGGATCTTATCGAAACTATTTTAATGCAGATAATGACCGGGACCCATCGGCCGCCTTTAAAGCCGATAGCGGGTGCCACGCATGTCCTAACCCGGTTAGGCCGAATACATCGTCCGATATTATTCGTTACCGCCCGACCGTACGGAGAACCCATACATCAATGGATACAAAGCGTGCTGCCCCTTGACGGTGAGTCGGTAGAAGTTGTTGCGACAGGTTCATTTGATGCCAAGATCGATGTGTTGGCAGACAGGGATATTTCTTATTTTGTAGAAGACAGGCTTGAAACATGTTATCCGCTTTTCGCGGCAGGTGTTACGCCCATTCTATTCAAGCAACCATGGAACAGGAAGCATCATTCTTTCATGGAAGTCGGCACCTGGAGAGAGCTTGAATCTTTAATCGAGTTTTGATGATTTCAAAGACGTTAAAAGATCAGATCGGAATTTTTATCGATTCCCTTCACTCTGAAAAGGGGTTCGCCGTAAATACTTGCCGGGCGTATTCCCATGATCTTGAGGAGTTTGTTTTATTTATCGGTCAGAGCTACTTTTCAAAAAAGAACTCAAAAAAGGTTGTTTCGCCGATGGCCGGCCAAGTCAACAGTTTAATGATAAGGGGTTATCTGGCGTTTTTACACAAGAAGAACCAAAAAGTGACCATCTCGAGGAAGCTTTCAGCCGTTCGGTCTTTTTTTAGATTTCTTGTCAAACACGGGGTTATTCTAGACAATCCTCTGGATCGGATTTTGACGCCGAAACAAAAAAAGACAATACCGGTATACCTCCCGGTTGATGATGTTTTCAGGCTGCTTGATTCAATTAAGACCGATACGCTGATCGGAATAAGGAATCGTGCTATTTTTGAAACACTTTATTCCAGCGGAATTAGAATTTCGGAGCTTGAAGGTCTGAATGTTTTTGACGTGGATTTTAAACAACATTTGATTCGGGTATTGGGAAAAGGCAGCAAAGAAAGGATTGTCCCCATCGGGGAAAAAGCCTTAACCGCCATCTTGGATTATAGAAAAAGATTGAAATCCGAAACCGGCATCGGAGAAGACAAAAATACGGCTTTGTTTCTGAACAAAAACGGTGGACGGTTGACGAGCCGCTCCATCGCCCGAATTCTTGAAAAAACGGCAAAAGAATGCGGCCTGCTGATACCTGTTTCACCCCATGCGTTGCGTCATACATTTGCAACGCATATGCTCGATGCAGGTGCTGATTTGAGGGTGGTCCAAGAGCTTTTGGGGCATACAAGTCTATCGACCACGCAAAAATACACTCACGTCAGCATCGACAGGTTGATGGAAACCTATGACAAGGCGCACCCGAGGCGATGATGATAAAACCTCATTTGAGCGATTGCCCTCGATTGAAAGTTATTTGTTGTCCATTGCCGGTTAATTAAAGGTAAAGGGCTTACTTTGTTACAAAATTCTAACGTAAACCTTAAAAAAGGTTCAAACGATGAAATTTCATGGCACAACGATTCTCGCTGTTCGGCGAAATGGAAAAGTCGCCGTAGCCGGTGACGGGCAGGTTACACTGAACAATATTGTTATCAAGCACAAGGCAAAAAAGGTGAGAAGAATTTACAACGACAAAATCATTGTCGGTTTTGCCGGGGCTACGGCAGATGCTCTGAATCTTTCGGAACAACTTGAAAAAAAACTTGAGCGTTATAACGGGAACCTGACGCGCAGTGCCGTCGAACTGGCCCGGGATTGGCGAACCGATAAGTACTTGAGGCGTCTTGAGGCGATTATGATTGCCGTGGACGAAAAAAACATGTTTCTTATATCCGGAAATGGTGATGTGATCGAACCGGACGAAGGCGTCATGGGGATCGGATCAGGAGGTTCTGCGGCACAGGCGGCGGCAAGCGCCCTGATCAGGCATTCGGATATGAGTGCTGCCGATATTGTAATGGAAGCCATGAAAATCGCGGGCGCGATATGCGTGTTTACAAATGATGCGGTTACCATTGAAGAATTATAACCTCTTAACCGATGAAATCAAAAACTTAAAAAGTGATAAAAAATGAGTCTTAAACCCAACGAAATCGTCAAAGAACTTGATAAATATATTATCGGCCAGCACAATGCAAAGCGTTCGGTAGCCATAGCGTTGCGGAACCGATGGCGTAGACAGCAGGTTCCGGAAGATCTTCGAGATGAAATTGCACCGAAAAATATTATACTCATCGGACCCACCGGTGTCGGGAAAACCGAGATCGCGAGAAGGCTTTCGAATCTCACTGATTCGCCGTTCAATAAAGTTGAAGCCTCCAAATTTACCGAAATCGGATATGTCGGTCGAGACGTGGAATCTATGGTGAGGGATCTTTTGGAACTTACCGTCAACATGCTCAAATCGAGAGAGCAGGAGGCTGTGAAGGATAAAGGGCATCAGATTGCGGAAGAGAGAATGCTTGATCTCCTCCTCCCGGAAAGCAGATTAAAACCGCCCTTTAAAAAAGAAGAGAACGACGAAACAGGGATTGAGCCCGCGACGAACAATATCGCCGCATCTTCTTCTACCAGAGAGAAGTTGCGGAAAATGCTCCGCGACGGCAAACTGGACAGCCGGTATGTCGATCTTGACGTTACGGATCGCGCCATTCCTATTGTGGAAATTTTTTCCAATGTCGGCATGGAAGAAATGGGCATTAATTTCAGAGATATGATCGGAAATCTGATGCCTAAAAATACCAAACACAGGAAAGTCAGGGTGCCCGAAGCCATGGAGATCCTTTCCGCAGAAGAAGCTCAAAATCTTGTGGACATGGATAAAGTCGTGAAAGAGGCCATTCATAAAGTCGAGCAGTCGGGAATCATCTTTCTGGATGAAATCGACAAAATTGTCGGATCAAACGGATCGCAGAGAGGCCCGGATGTTTCCAGGGAAGGTGTTCAGAGAGATCTTCTCCCGATTGTCGAAGGGAGCGTGGTTACAACCAAGTACGGCCCGGTTAAAACGGACAATATCCTTTTTATTGCCGCAGGGGCTTTTCACACCGTCAAGCCCTCGGATATGATTCCTGAGCTTCAGGGCCGCTTCCCCATCAGGGTGGAGCTGGATGCGCTCGGCCGGAAGGAGTTTGTCAGAATATTGACCGAACCGAAAAATGCGCTGCTTTTACAATATCTGGCCCTTTTAAAGACCGAAGGCGTTGATGTGGTCTTTGAAGATGAAGCTGTTGAAGATATTGCAAGGATTGCAGAAGAGGTCAACGACATGACCGACAACATCGGAGCCAGGAGACTCTACACGATTATGGAATATCTGCTTGAAGACATTCTTTTCGATGCGCCGGACTTGGTAGAAAAAAGAGTGGTTATTGATAAAGCCTTTGTGGAAGAGAAGTTAAAAGATATAAAAGACGACGAGGATTTAAGCCGGTATATCTTATAACCTGAATCTTGCATGAAAATTAATGAGAATCTTTAAGATATTCAACTGAATCCAATGATAGTCTTTTTTTCTCATCAATTTTCACCCAAAGGGCGAGCCGGAGACTTTCATCTGCTGTGTTATTAAGAGCTCGCAATAGTTCACTATGGCTTCGTCCTTAAGTGCCTTGCATATAAAAGCCTCCGACCCGTGCAAAGTTCAGGTATAATAATCAAAAAGGCAAAAAAAATGAATCCGAATGTTGCCGACATATTGATTGAAGCGCTTCCATATATCCGCCGCTTTTACGGCATGACCATCGTGGTAAAATACGGAGGTCATGCCATGGTGGACGAGCAACTGAAAGCCGATTTTGCGCGCGATATTACTTTACTGAAATTTACAGGTTTGAATCCGGTGGTTGTCCACGGCGGGGGTCCGCAGATTAACCGGGTTCTCGACCAGATGGGTATACAGAGCAGATTCATCAAAGGAATGCGTTTGACGGATGAGGCGACAATGGATGTCGTTGAGATGGTCCTTGGCGGGAAAGTTAACAAAGATATCGTAGCCCAGGTCAACCAACAAGGCGGTAAAGCCGTAGGATTGAGCGGGAAGGACGGGGGACTCATTCGTGCCAAAAAACTCCACATCGTTTACCAGGAAGATGAGAATAAGCCACCGGAGATCATCGATCCCGGATTGGTCGGACAGGTTGAGCAGATCGATCCGAACATCATCTACACCTTGAGCCGTCAGGGATTTATTCCCATCATCGCTCCCGTGGGAGCAGGAGATTCGGGAGAAACATTCAACATCAATGCAGATCTGGTGGCCAGCAGCATGGCGATGGCCGTTTCGGCAAAGCGCCTGATATTTTTAACGGATGTCGATGGCGTCCTTAATAACTCCGGTGATTTGATATCTTCAATCGATATGAAAGATATCGACCGAATGATGAAAGAAAAAACCATTTCAGGGGGAATGATCCCCAAGATCGAATGTGCCCTGGAAGCCTTGAAAAACGGCGTTGAGAAAGTTCATATTATCAATGGGAATAGACGCCATGCGCTGTTGTTGGAGCTTTTTACAGACAAAGGAATCGGTACGGAAGTGACCATATAGAAGATCGTTTTTGAAAAAGATAGACGCTAATTATTGAAATTGCCGGGTGTGTAATCAAGGAATCTGAGATGAGCCGACATATTATAGATACAGCGGATAAAGTAATGGCAAATACGTACAAGAGATTTCCAATTGTCATCACAAAAGGCAAAGGGTGCAATCTTTGGGATGCCGAGGGTAAAAAGTACACGGATTTTGTTTCCGGCATTGCTGTTTGCAACCTGGGTCACGCCCACCCCAAGGTGGCTGAGGCATTATCAAAACAGGCAGAGATTCTTTTACATGTATCGAATCTTTACTACACGGAGCCCCAAACGGAACTGGCCGTCATGTTGACGGAAAACAGTTTTGCCGACCGGGTTTTTTTCTGCAACAGTGGTGCTGAAGCGAATGAGGCGGCCATCAAGCTGGTCCGTAAGCATTTCAAGGATAAAGGTGAAAGCGGGCGCTACAGAATCGTTTCCATGGAGAAGTCTTTCCATGGCAGAACCATGGCCACGCTTTCCGCTACCGGTCAGGAGAAAATCAAAAAGGGGTTTGAACCCACTCTTGAAGGATTTGATCATATACCGTTTAACGACATTGATGCGATGCGTAAAACGATCAACCCGACTACGTGCGCTGTTTTACTTGAACCGATCCAAGGGGAAGGGGGTGTCCGTTGTCCTGATCCGGAATATCTTAAATCGGTAAGGCGTCTTTGCGACGAAAGGGGCGTGCTTTTGATTTTCGATGAAATTCAGACCGGCATGGGGCGAACAGGGAAGCTTTTTGCATATGAGCATTTTGGTGTTGAACCGGATATCATGACCCTGGCCAAGGCACTTGCCAATGGATTGCCCATAGGGGCCATGCTGGCCACAGAAGGCATCGCCGAAGCGTTTGGACCGGGATCCCATGCAACAACCTTCGGAGGAACTCCCATTGTCACTGCAGCGTCGCTCCAAGTGGTCAAGGTCCTTATAGAAGAAAATCTCATTCATCATTGTGCGAAAATGGGGGACTATTTTAAAAAGCGGCTGTTATGGCTCAAAAGCAGACATGATTCCATTGTGGATATTCGCGGAATGGGGCTGCTTTTGGGGATGAAGCTCAAAATAAAGGGAGATCCCGTTGTCCAATCATGTATGGAAAAAGGGTTTTTGATAAATTGCATTCAGGGAAGTATTTTACGATTTGTTCCGCCGCTGATCATCGAAGAAGCAGAGATCGATGCGCTGGTGGCATGTCTGGACGAGGTGTTGGATTGAAGAATGAAAACTAAATACTAAATAACCAATCATCAGGTGGGGTTTTTTGTGAAAAAAGACATTTTAACACTTATAGATCTTACCAAAGCCGATTTTGATATGCTTTTTGAACGAGCGGCGACGCTTAAGAAAAGGGTTAAAGACGGCGTTGCCGACAGATCGCTTTCGGGTAAAACGCTGGGTCTTATTTTCGAAAAGCCGTCCACTCGCACACGTGTTTCTTTTGAAGGAGCAATGGTCCAACTGGGCGGCACGCCGATATTTATCAGTACCAAGGATACCCAAATATCACGCAACGAGCCGGTTCGGGATACCGCCAGAGTACTTTCAAGATACCTGGACGGTCTGGCGATTCGAACCTATTCACAGGAAATTTTAAAAGAGTTTGCCGAATTTGCGACCATTCCGGTCATTAATGCGCTTACGGATCTTTTTCATCCATGCCAGGTTTTGAGTGATATTATGACGGTGATTGAATATAAAGGCGGTTATAAAGATCTGAAAATCGCCTGGGTTGGAGATGGAAATAATGTTGCGCATTCCTGGATCAATGCCGCGGCGGTTCTGGGGTTGAATCTTGTTTTGGCCTGCCCTGACGGATATCTGCCTAATCGAGATGTCATGGAAAAGGCCATGAAGCGAAATATTGGAAAAATTGTATTATCCACCGACCCTCTTGAAGCTGTAAAAAACGCCGATGTTATTTATACTGATGTTTGGGCCAGCATGGGACAAGAGAGCGAACTGGACGGCAGAAGGCGGACTTTTGAGCCGTATCAGGTCAATAATGCGCTTTTGAAAAGCGCGGCCGAAAATGTTATCGTGATGCACTGCCTTCCGGCGCATAGAGGTGAAGAAATCAGTGAAGATGTTTTGGAAGGGCCGAACGCCATTGTTTGGGATCAATCTGAAAACAAACTCCATATGCACAAAGCGATATTGGATGTTTTGATGGGAGGCGATTTATAGTGTCTGATTCTATTAAAAAAGTTGTGCTGGCCTATTCAGGCGGGCTCGATACATCCGTCATCCTGAAGTGGCTCATCGAAACCTATGGATGTGATGTTGTCGCATTTTCGGCAAACATCGGCCAGGGGGATGAAGTCAATGAAATCAAAAAGAATGCGTTAAATACCGGGGCAAGCAAAGTTTATGTCGATGATTTGCAGGAAACTTTCGTAAAAGATTATGTTTTTCCGGCATTTCGCGCCAATGCGATATATGAAGGACAGTATCTTCTGGGTACATCTCTCGCCAGACCTCTGATCGCAAAACGACAGATGGAAATTGCCGAAATAGAAGGGGCTGATGCGGTCAGCCACGGCGCCACAGGCAAAGGAAACGACCAGGTCAGGTTTGAACTTGGCTATCTGGCCATAAATCCGAATATAAAGATTATTGCGCCATGGCGGGAATGGGAGCTTCAATCCCGAACCGCGCTGATGGCCTTTGCCGATCAGCATGGCATCAAAGTACCGACAACCCATGCAAAGCCGTACAGCACCGATAGAAATCTTCTTCATATCAGCTTTGAAGGGGGGCAACTGGAAGATCCATGGATACAGCCGCCAAAGGATATGTATGTCATGACCGTTTCTCCGAAAGATGCTCCTGATGAGTCCGAGATTGTCGAGATAACGTTCGAACAGGGCGATCCTGTGTCGATAAACGATAAGTCGATGTCTCCGGCGAATCTTCTCAAAGAACTCAACAGGATGGCGGGGCGTCACGGTATCGGCCGGGTTGATATGGTCGAAAATCGTTTTGTCGGCATGAAATCCCGCGGGGTCTATGAAACTCCGGGTGGAACGGTTCTGAGGTCGGCGCATATGGCCATGGAATCAATTACCATGGACAGAGAAGTCATGCACTTGCGTGATTCACTGATCCCGAAGTATTCGGAACTGGTATATTATGGTTTTTGGTTTTCACCTGAGATGAAGTTGCTGCAAAGTATGGTCGATCAAACACAGATGAATGTTTCCGGAAAGGTGCGTCTTGAACTTTATAAAGGCAACTGCATGGTTCTTGGACGGCAATCCGAAAAGTCTATTTACAGTCAGGATTTCGCGACGTTTGAGGACGACACTGTTTACAGCCAGAAGGACGCCGAAGGATTTATACGGCTGAATTCACTGAGATTGCGCATTCAGAAGATAATGGAAAAATATTGACACACCTGTCTTAAAAGAGGTGATTATGTCCAAAAAACTTTGGAGCGGCAGGTTTTCCGAAAAAACCGATCGGATGGTTGAAGACTTTACATCTTCCATCGATATCGATAAACGCCTGTATGCTTATGATATTGAGGGAAGTATCGCCCACTGCCGCATGCTTGCGAAGACGTCCATTATTTCAGAATCTGATGCTTCGGCATTGATTGAAGGACTTGGTGCGATTAAAAGAGAGATCGAACGGGGTGACTTCCAGTTCGATGAAGGTCTGGAAGATATTCATATGCATATCGAGGCCAGACTTATCGAAAAAGTCGGGAAAACCGCTCAAAAGCTTCATACTGCCAGAAGCCGAAACGACCAGGTTGTTCTGGATGTGAGGATGTATTTGAGGGAAGAGACCTTAAATACCATTAAACGTCTTGTTGCACTTTCAAAGGTTATCGTGGAACTTGCTAAAACATATATTGACGTCGTTTTGCCCGGTTACACTCATCTGCAACGGGCTCAACCGGTTCTTTTATCCCATCATTTCATGGCATATTATGAGATGTTGTCAAGGGATATCGAAAGGTTCAATGACGGATTAAAACGGATCAACGTCATGCCTCTCGGCAGCGCGGCTCTGGCGGGAACAACATATCCCATAGACAGGGAGTACTCGGCACAGCTTCTCGATTTTCCGAAAATATCGGCAAACAGTATCGATGCGGTCTCAGACAGGGATTTTATCATTGAATTTGTCTCAGCCGCGAGTATCTGCATGGTTCATTTAAGCCGAATGTCGGAAGAATTTATTTTATGGTCTTCATCCGAGTTCGACTTTATTGAGCTGCCGGATTCCTTTGCGACGGGCAGCAGTATTATGCCCCAGAAAAAAAATCCCGATGTACCTGAACTGGTGCGCGGAAAAGCAGGACGTGTTTTCGGAGATCTGGTTTCCCTTTTGACGATGATGAAGTCATTGCCTCTGTCTTATAATCGAGATATGCAGGAAGATAAAGTCGCATTATTTCAAACCGCAGCCACATTAAGAGAATGTATCGACATCTATGCAAAAATGCTTCCGAGATTGAAAATCAATCAAGAATCCATGCGGAAAGCGGCATCCAGGGGATTTTTGAATGCAACCGATATGGCGGATTATCTTGTGGCCGTCGGTATGCCGTTTCGTCAGGCCCATGGGTGTGTCGGTGAAGCGGTCGCATATGCTGCGAGCAAGAAAAAGGAATTGCATGAGCTCACTTTGAAAGAGCTAAAATCCTTTTCATCTCATTTTAAGAAAGACATATTTAGTGTTTTGAGCATTGAACAAATGATCAATCGAAGGAAATCCATTGGAGGGACGGCCCTGGAGTGCGTTAAGGCGGCCATAAAAAAAGCAGAGAAAGAACTTACAAATAGCGGATTGTCATGAAAAAATACTTTAAAAAGGGTCTTGTTTTATTCTGTTCTGTTGCGATATTGCTGACGACTTTCTTTTCAGCATGCGGTAAAAAAGCACCACCGAGACCGCCCGTGAAAAAATCGGGGGAACAAAGCACAAAAAATTTAAAGTGACTATCATACACGAATAGGGTAATTATGCATCATTTTACTTACCGAAACAATGAATTATACTGTGAAGATGTTCCGGTTCGATTGATCGCAGAGAGTGTCGGCACGCCATTCTATTTATACAGTCATGCCACTTTAAAGCGCCATTTTCTAATTTTTAATGACGCCTTTGAGGGTCTGGACAGACTCGTATGTTATTCTGCAAAAGCGAATACAAACCTTGCAATTTTAAAACTGTTCGAAAGTCTTGGCAGTGGACTTGATATCGTTTCCGGCGGCGAGTTGTATCGAGGTTTAAAAGCAGGTTTTTCTCCGGATAAGATTGTATATTCAGGTGTCGGCAAACGCATTGACGAGATTGATTATGCACTGGAAGCCGGCATTTTAATGTTCAATGTGGAATCCCTCGAAGAACTCGAGTTGATCAATGAAAGAGCGGGCGTTTTAAAAACCAAGGCGCCGGTGGCGATTCGGGTGAATCCCGATGTGGACCCGAAAACACACCCTTACATTTCAACCGGGCTTAAAAAAAACAAGTTTGGTATTGATGGAAAGACAGCCATCGAAGGATACAATGCAGCTCGACAGCTTAAGCATATTAAAGTGGTGGGTATTGATTGTCACATCGGTTCGCAGATTACGGATGTGAAACCTTTTATCGAAGCTCTCCAGAGTTTAAAAGATCTCATTGAAGAGATTAAAGAAATGGGGTTCAAAATCAAATACCTTGATATGGGCGGCGGTCTCGGTATAACCTATGACAACGAATCCCCACCTCATCCTAAAGAATATGCCAGGGCCATTGCGACGTCTCTTAAAAGCACTCGTCTCAAATTAATTCTGGAACCCGGAAGGGTGATTGTAGGTAACGCCGGAATATTGGTTACCAAAGTTCTGTTCAGAAAATCTGGTATGGCGAAGGAGTTCGTCATCGCAGATGCGGGTATGAACGACTTGATGCGGCCCACACTTTACAATGCCTTTCATGCCATCGAACCGGTCGTCAGTTCCGAGGGCCTGCAGATTACTGCGGATGTTGTGGGACCGATTTGCGAATCTGGAGATTTTCTGGCCCTTGACCGAAAAATTGACAATGTCAAAAAGGGTGATCTTCTGGCGGTGATGAGTGCCGGTGCTTATGGTTTCACGATGTCCTCCAATTACTGTTCCAGATTAAGAGCGGCTGAAGTCATGGTTAATGAAGACAGATTTTATATTGTCAGGGATCGGGAGAGCTACATGGATTTGGTGGATGGTGAATCGATACCTCACTTTCTTGAAGGGTGAAATAGTGAAGTGAGCTAAAGTTGGAAATGATCTAAAGTGCCTAAAATTGTGGAGTCGCTTCGCTCCGGTAAATTTATATAACTTTTTAAACTTCCTTAACTTTAGATCACTTTAGATCACTTCAAACTATAGGCACTTAGAAGAAGGCTATGCACAAAATAGAATTTTATAAAATGAGCGGCAGCGGCAACGACTTTATCATTATTGATAATCGCCGGAATATCATCGATGAAAAAGGCCTTCCCAATTTTATTGCCAAAGTGTGCCGAAGAAAAATGGCGGTGGGCGCTGACGGGTTTATACTCATAGAGAATTCTGATAAAGCTGATTTCAAGTGGCGATTTTTCAATTCCGACGGCAGCGTGGCGGAGATGTGCGGGAACGGCGCCCGTTGTGTGGCACGCTTTGCATATTTAAATGATATCGCCGGGCCGAAAATGTCCTTTGAGACATTGGCCGGGATTGTTGAAGCCCAAGTTATCGACGATCGTGTTAAGGTCAAAATGACCGATCCAACGGAACTCAAGACAGGTGATACCATCGATCTCAAAAATGGTCCGCTGTGCTTCTCCAGTATTAACACCGGCGTACCGCATGTCGTGGTCGTAAAAAAACAGATCGACAATGTCGATATCGTTGGAACAGGAAGAGAGATCCGGTTCCACGAGCGATTTTCACCAGCCGGCACCAATGTTAATTTTGTTAGCCATATATCAGATAACACCATTGCCATCCGGACATATGAACGCGGCGTTGAAGGTGAAACATTGGCTTGCGGTACAGGATCTGCTGCCGGCGCTATTGTTATGGCGCATAAAATGAAGATAGGATCTCCGATAAATGTTCTGACAAAAAGCGGTGGCTATTTGAATATCTTTTACAAGGAGAGAGAAGGCAATTATTATGATATTTATCTTGAGGGGGATGCACGCATCATTTACAAAGCACAACTCTGGGAAGATGCTTGGAAATACAGTTGAGGAAAGAGAATAAGGGAAACCACGGTAAACACAAATAAACACGAATATTTTGAAAAAGAAGAAGGTCAGAAGGTCAGAAGGTAAGAAGAAAAAAATGTTGGCATGTTTTTTAGACCCTCCGGCCTTCTGATTTTCTAAACTTCTTATCTTCTAATTGTATTTGCGTCCATTTGGGGTTATCTCTTTTCTAAAAAGATGAAACATTACTGAATAATGATCCATACTGCATACATCGGAGCCGGATCCAATATCGGGGATAAATTTTTAAACTGCAAAAACGGTATCATCGCACTGGCAAAACGCGGAAATACACAAATAAAAAAATGGTCGAGGTTTTACCAAACCGAACCCGTGGATTATAAACATCAGGATTGGTTTATCAACGGCGTTGTCAAAATCGAAACCGATCTCGAAGCGTTTCAACTGATAAAAGAACTTAAATCCATTGAACATGATGCCGGCCGCATGGATGATACCGTGAGATTTGGTCCGAGGATTCTCGATATGGACATCCTTTTATTCGATAATATCGTCATAAATTCGTGCGGTCTGATCATTCCTCATCCCAGAATGCATAAGAGGCGTTTTGTATTAAAGCCAATTTGTGATATAGCCCCCTCCATTGTTCATCCTGTTTTAAACAAAGAAATGCGGCACCTGTTGGATGATTTGGATGAAAATGGGCAAAGGATTATTGAATATCCATGCGACTTTTAATTTTATTGGGCCTTTTATATCTGGGTTATCGGTTTTTGAAATCCTGGATGTTTAAAGAGACACCGTCGCAAAAAGCGGCATTTGAGAATAAAACCGCCGAAATCGATGACGTTATGGTCAAAGATCCTCAATGCGGTGTATATTTCGCTAAAAAAGACGGTGTGCATCTGAGTGTGAACGGTCAGGATCTCTATTTCTGCAGCGAGGGATGCAAAGATAAGTTTTTAGAGAAACAGGCAAAGGAATAAGGGAACCGCGGATCAGCACGAATAAACACGAATATTTTAAAAAAGAAGAAGGAAAGAAAGTGGGAAGGTAAGAAGGGAGGTATGTCTCAGAGCTTCCAGCTTCTGATCCCTGGTCGCCTCTCCGTAAGAGTCCGGAATCCTTCGGACCGGCGCCGCTAAAGGCGGGTAAACTTCTAACACCACTTGCGTCCATTTGAGTGTATCTATGTTCTTAAAAAAACATGAATTGAAGAAGTGTAAAAAATATATACATGGGAGGCCTTTTGGATGAAATTTTTTATAGATACTGCAAACATCGATGAAATTAAGGAAGCGCACAGCATGGGGATGGTTGACGGTGTGACTACCAATCCCAGCCTTATTGCAAAAGAGGGTCGAGATTTTAAAGAAATTATCAAAGAAATCTGCGATATCGTCGACGGCCCTATCAGTGCGGAGGTGGTTAGTACCGATACAGATGGCATGCTTGAAGAGGCTCGAAACCTCTCAAAAATTCATGACAATATTGTTGTAAAAATCCCCATGTTGGTGAACGGCTTAAAAGCCACACGAAAACTTGCCGAGGAGGGGATCAAAACAAATGTAACGCTGGTTTTTTCACCGCTCCAGGCGCTGATGGCTGCGAAAGCAGGAGCGACGTATGTGAGCCCCTTTATCGGCCGTTTGGATGACATCTCCCAGGAAGGTCTTCTGCTGGTTGAGCAGATTGTCGAAATTTACAGTAACTATGCCTTTGATACTGAAATCATCGTTGCAAGTATTCGTAATCCCCTTCATGTTCTGGAATCTGCCTTAATGGGGGCCGATATTGCCACGATTCCGTTTTCCGTGCTGAAAAAATTGGCGGCGCATCCCATGACCGATAAAGGGCTCAAGGCATTTTTGGATGACTGGGACAGGGCAAAAAAGTAGTAAACAACACGATAGTTCGCTCCGCTCACAATTGGGATGTCGGAATATTGAAATAAGGAATTCAATCAAAATATGTTTCCTACGGGACAAGTTAAAAAGATATTGAGCCATCCCAACGGGTTGACGCTGTTCAGAGTCGCTGCATCACCCATTATCGTGGTGTTGCTTTTGTTTCCGAACAGGCTCACCACCTTTATCGCTGCGCTATTTTTCGGCGCAGCCGCCATAACCGATTTTTTGGATGGCTTTTTTGCCAGACAAAAAGGACTGGTGTCGAATTTCGGGAAGGTGATGGATCCGATTGCCGATAAGGTACTGGTTTCGACGTCATTTATCATGCTCACCGCACTGGGGTGGGTCCCGGCGTGGATGGTTTGTATCATTATCGGCAGGGAGATTTCGGTTACCGGTTTGAGAAATATTATCGCACAAAGGGGCAAAGATTTGTCTGCGTCCAGCCTGGGAAAATACAAAACCGGATTTCAAATTGCCGCTATTATTCCATTAACGCTCCATTTTTCTTATCTTAGCATCGATTTTCATGCCGTAGGTACCCTATTTTTGTGGGTGGCTTTGCTGTTAACGATTTGGTCGGGTGCTGACTATTTTATAAGATTCAGAAGCCTTCTCCAAGTATAATTTTTGTGTTGACAAAATGGCGAAATCTTTTTATAAAAATGAGTCTATTGAGCGGGAATAACTCAGTGGTAGAGTGCGACCTTGCCAAGGTCGAAGTCGCGGGTTCAAATCCCGTTTCCCGCTCCATTTTTTTTGGCGGCATAGCCAAGTGGTAAGGCAGCGGTCTGCAAAACCGCTATTCACCAGTTCGAATCTGGTTGCCGCCTCCAATGATATCAAGAGGTTACGGTTAATCCCGTAACCTCTTTTTGTTTGTTTGCTTTCATTTTGTGACCCACTTGTTCAAAAATGATATCTGCGAAATTGATTGCAATCCCCTTGTTTATACGCCTTAATCGATTTCTTCTCTTAATAGGACTCCGAAACGCTGTAAAACCTGCCACA
>Ga0210077_1000131_pt1 | contig 37588 bp, 32 predicted proteins | sample RushMan_CattailN_5_FD_185556 | JGI IMG/M metagenome (GOLD analysis project Ga0210077, IMG submission 185556) | Wetland microbial communities from San Francisco Bay, California, USA, that impact long-term carbon sequestration -... | ecosystem: Environmental > Aquatic > Marine > Wetlands ...
CTTCCACTTCCTTGTTAATCGCCTCGACGAAATGACCGAAGCATACATAAAAGGCAATGCGTTCATCAAGCGCACCGTCGCAAAAAAACATGTACCCCTGGGGGATATCGCGGATCTTGATCGTATCGATCGGCGCCAGCACGGCCTCATCGACCAACACTGACGCCGCATGGAGCAAAATCTGCAACCCATGCGGCAGTTCGGTACGTTGATCGGCGGTCAGCTTGACGCCGACAGGCGGCGGTTCTTCCGCGGCATGGGTGCCGGAGCGTACGGTAATGACGCTCAATTCAGCGTTCAAGCGCCTTTTGAGTTTCGCGGCGAAGTGCAGGGCGCGGAGGGCGTCCGGTTTTCCATCAGTATAGACGAGCAGCCTGGTCATGTACCATGTTCTCCTTTTTCATTTCGGGTGTCCGCCGCGGGCGCGGCATTTTCCGAAGCATCGATCGTCTTCGGGCCGGGGTATTCTTCCAAAGAGCGTCTGGGCGGCTGAACGCCTTGGCCGAAGATCTCCCAGTTGCCGCGTTTAAGTTGCGGGCATTCCCGAAACACAGATACGGGGCAAGCGGCGCATATGTCGGGGTAGAAATAATCGCGCATGGCTTTGCGTATGGCCGCTCCCGTGGTAGTGTGAAGGTGTGTCACACCGACCTCATTCAGGAGTCCGGAATTTTTCAGTACCTTGAAAACGCGGTGATTGATACCGGCCAGAAAAAGCCCTCCGCCACGAAGTTTAATTTCTTCCAGCAAAATCTCCAGGATGTTCACGCCGCTGGCATCCATCGTATTGACCTTGTGCATGCGGATCAGAAGATTCGCCATTCCCGGATGGTTGCGTAAGCGTCGTTGCAGGTCGCCCATCACGAAATCAGCCGAGCCGAAGAAGATGGATCCCTCGATGAAGACGATTTCCATTTGGCAGCACGTTTCACCACGCCCCGATCCGACCATTTTCCCGGTATTCAAATCGGGAACCATGGAATGGATGCGTGGGTGGGAAACGGCGGCCAGGTGCAGACCGATTGACAGCAGCACGCCGACATATATGGCAAATTCGATGTTCAGCAGCAAGGTCGACAGAAAAGTAACCGTCAGCACGGCGGCATCGCCCCGAGTGGCTTTAATGGTGCGGACAATATCACGCTTGCGAATCATCCCATATGAAACGACCATCAATACCCCGGCCAGGGCCGACATGGGGAGCTTGCCCGCCAGGGGGGCCGCCAGAAGAACCATCGCCGCAACCGCCACCCCGGAAATGATTCCGCTTAGCGGCGTTTTACCGCCCGCGCTGAAATTGAGCGCCGAGCGAACGAACGAACCGCTGCCGGGATAGCCGCTGAACAGGCAGGCGGAAACGTTGGCCAGTCCCTGACCGACGAATTCCCGGTTGATATTCAGGCGCTGTCGGCTCTCTGCGGCGATGGATTTGGCGATTGAGACGGCCTCCACCAGACCGAGAATCGCGATGGCAAAGGCTCCGGGCGCCAGGCGGAAGGTCTGCTTGATCTCTTCCATACCCGGCAGGTGCAACGGCGGCAAACCGCGCGGAAAGTCTCCGACCACCGCCACGCCATGATGTTCCAGATGGAACAGGGAGACAATCACCCCCGCGAGCGCCAGGGCAATCAGGGGACCTGGCAAAGCGGGCTTCAGTTTATGGAGGCTGATAATTACGCCCATGGTCAGTAAGCCGAGCATCAGTGTGATCCAGTTGATCTGATGCATATGGCTGATGATATCCCATATATTCTGATAGAACATAGCGCTGTGATGACCCTGATGAAGCCCAAGCAGACCGGAAAGCTGGTTGCAGGCGATCAATACGGCGGCACCGGCCATGTAGCCGATCAGTACGGCATGGGAAACAAAGTTCAACAAAGTTCCCAGACGTGCGAATCCCATAAGCATCTTGACCAGGCCGACCAGCAACGACAGGAACAAAGCCAGTTGAATATAACTGATACTGTTCGGTACGGCCAGGGCGCTTAGCACGCTGAATACCACAAGCGAGACAGTGGTGGTGGGGCCGGAGATCAGATGCGCAGAGCTGCCCCACAAACAGCCGACGATCGTCGGTACGATAGAAGCATATAAGCCATATTGTACCGGCAAACCGGCAATCAGGGCATAAGCCATGGATTGGGGGATGGTCATCACCGCTACCGTCAAGCCGGCCAGCAAATCGGGCCTCAGGAAACGCGGTTTGTATCCGCGCAGCCAGGAAATAAAAGGCATGAAATTTTCGGTACGCACCTGCACGCGTTCTGTCTCCGATTCAGCGGCTGTTGGGCATCCGGTCGGATTGCATCGGAATGCCGATTGAATGCGCTATTAATGTATCAAAAACAGGTCAAAGGATCAAACAGGATTGTGAAAACCCGGCAATTTTAGGAATCGTACCTTACGGCTTGTTCATATCGGTCGGGGCCCCATAAAATTCTTCGAAGAAGACGAGCGCAGCGAATTTAACCGGGGACATCTGTTCCCTGCCTTCCGCCCCCCGTCCAGGGAAAGATTCCGCACGAAACATCGGTCATGAATATGGCTGAAGCCCCATCAAGATGGGTCATAATCCAAAATAATCTTTGCTACAAAGACGGCCTTGCCTTGATTTGTGTAGCTCCACTCCATCATTTCCTTCATACAGTTTATCACTTGGGTGTGCTCACCAATCATAACTGTCGAGGTAGCGCCGACAGTAATCTGCAGATCTTTATATTCTTTCAACTTTCGAATGAAATCCTTAATTAGCTCGCGATAATGTTCTTGAAGTGGATAAAAGCTCAGCTCGATTGTTGTATTCATTTTGCCTCCCTTGTTATTGGCATGCCAGACGCTCGGAAACCATCATTACCGAACCCTAAGCTCACCGACCGAAAAGGTGTGGGAGCGAAGCGACCGGAATCCTTTTGGTCCGAGTACAGTGCTGGGTTATATCCAGATTTCATACCCTATCCGAATTTTTTCATTACTTTCAGTCCGTAAGGACACACTGCCGAACAGATTCCACAAATGTGCCCTTTGTGATACTGAAAGTAATGTTTCTTTTTCCATTCATCACATGTTCGCACATCCAATATTTCCTCACGAGGTAATCCCGGATACCATTTACTGCCTTTCAAAGCTTTTGCAGGGCAGGCTTCCACACAACTCATACAAAGACCGCAAAAATTTTTTTTTATTGCCGGTCCGCACGGAAGTTCAGTATCAGTGAAGACAGTTCCCAATCGGACCCATGATCCGAACGGGCGTGTAATGAGCTGACAATGACGCCCTATCCAGCCCAGCCCGGCTCTTGTTGCAGCAGTCTTGTGCGGGAAGTCTCCCTTGATGTTAGCCATATCTGTTCGTGCCGATGCGGCTAACGGTTCGGATTGAAAACCCTTCTCTCTGATTTCAGCCGCCAGGGTTGTTGATAACGCGTTGATACGTTTGTTTACTCCGGCATACTCATCAGCGTATTTTCGGTTAGGCCCGTTCAGGATACTGAGCATTATTCCGGGTTGCATAGGAAGCGCAAATGAAATAGCGAACGGAAATTTTTCCCCTGCCTGGTCCAAAGGTGTGGAAAAATTTCGAAGATCTGCCGCACCCCACAGGGTAATTCTTTGTGATTCCATCCATTCGGTAAGCCAAATCGGAAAGACGGTTGAGATACTCGACAATGTATGACTCCTCTCATCTTAGTTTCTTGTTGAATATAACCAGTTAGTAGATAGTTTTTGTATAACTTTCTGAAATTTTACGCTTGATAAATAATTTTGAGATATTTTATTAGTTTCCTATCTGCATAACTCCAAATATGAATATTATACAGAAAAAGATATAATCCCATGAAACCTATCCCCACTGAAACCAAGACCCTTTATGACGCCGCACTCATTAAAAATAGCGTGGTCATGCTGGCCCATTTTCTCCACTAACATTGCAGAAAAAAATAAGCCAAAATTAATTTATGGATTAAAAGATAAATCTTACGCATTATCTATAATAAATCTCGGTCTTAACTCCAGGTAAATTCCATAAGTCCTTGTCACAATTGACATATCTTTTACCATTAGGAAAGCTCATGGTAACGTATCTCCTTTGTTGCCAAGGATTCGCGGTAGGCGACGGAAGTTTACTCCGCTATATTAGCGGGGCTTCACCCTTGGACGCCTCAGATCTACGGCATCATAAACTTTTGCAAAGTTAAGGTTTATTACAGAAAATGGCTTCGGGATTATCTGAGATTTCATTTTAAATATCACCACGACCGGTAAATAAGGAAAGTATTGCGCTTTTTATTCAAAAACTGATGGAATGATGGAATACTGGAATGTTGGGTCTTTTTTGCATCGCATTGAAAAAATATGATTTATGAGATAAACCCATCATGAGTCGAAAAAATATCAATAGAGATATTAAAAATTGTTCAAATAATCAGATTACTCATTGAAATTATTATATTATGATCATTCTCGATTTTGTTTACGCTCATATAGGGTCTTACCGATAGTGACGATAGTCTACGCCGTATTTTTGGGCTTTATAGGCGAATTTTCTGACCGTTGTTTTTAGAATTTTGGCGGCGATGGTGGTGTTGCCCCGGGTATTTTTCAGTGCGTCGATGATCATCTCTCTCTCAAGATTCATCACCGCATCTTCAAGAGAAAGAGACGGCAGGGTATCGGTTTCAGTTCCGGTTTGGAGGGTAGGGGGAAGATGATAGCTGTGAATGACGCCTTCCTCACACAACAGCACGGCGCGTTCGATGCAGTTCTCGAGTTCTCTTACGTTTCCCGGCCAATGATAATCCATGAGCATGTCGATGGCGGGCGTTGAAAACCGGCGGATGTCCTTATGATTTTCTGCGGCGTATTTTTCCAAAAAATGGTCGGCCAACAGCAGAATATCTGTTTTTCTCTCTCTTAACGGGGGCATGTAAATCGGAAACACGTTCAGACGATAGTAAAGATCTCCTCTGAAACTTTCATCTTCGACGGCCTGCTCAAGATTCTTGTTGGTGGCTGCGACAATGCGGACATCCGCTTTTATGGTTTTGTGCCCGCCCACACGTTCAAATTCTTTTTCCTGCAGAACGCGCAGCAGTTTGACCTGAACGCTGCCACTGACGGATCCGATTTCATCGAGGAAGATGGAGCCCTTGTTGGCCATCTCGAATTTGCCGATTTTTAGATTGATAGCCCCTGTAAATGAACCTTTTTCATGGCCGAAGAGTTCACTTTCAATCAGGTTTGAGGGAAGGGCCGAACAGTTGACTTTGACAAATCTGTTTTTGCCTCTGAGGCTGTTATAGTGGATGGAATTGGCGACGAGTTCTTTCCCGGTGCCGCTTTCGCCCCGAATCAATACCGTGGCATTGCTTTTTGACACCTGAGAAACCATCTGGAAAACTTCCCGCATTTTATTGCTGTTGCCGATGATATTCGTGATGTGGTATTTTGTCTCGAGTTCATTTTTCAACCGGACATTCTCTTCACTGAGCCGCTTTTTTTCCAAACGGATCGTTTCCAGGTTGATGACATGCCTGGCCACCATGGTCGCCACCACGGATAACAGCTTTTCGCCGTCGTTCAAGGCGTAAGACGGGTCATACGGCTTATCGACACTGAGTGAACCGATAATATGGTTTCCCTTTTTTATCGGAACGCAGATAAATGAGAGTTCTTGATCTTTAGCCGCTTTGCGGGCAGCGGTCCGGTTCAGAAATAACGGTTCATTGCTGATCTTGGGAATGGTGATGGGTTTGCCGGTTTCGATCACCCGGCCGGTAATCCCTTCCCCTATCTTATATTTTACCCGTTCCATGGCCGTTCGGGAAATGCCGTGGGCCACTTCGATGTGGATTTCGTTGCTTATAGGGTGCAAAATGGTCACGGTGCCGCGCACCATATTCATGGAATTGGAAAGAATTTCCAAGACCTGATATAAAGATTTTTTAAGATCCAGGTGTTCATTGAGCGCTTCGCTGATTTGGTACAGCAACGGGATGTCTTCGACGAATTTCATTTTGAGCAGATGTCCTTGAAATAAAATTTACAAATTTGTAATAAACCGCAGATCAGTTTTTAAAGCAAGGAATATTTTTTAACACACGAAATTCTTTATCAAGGTCTTATCCGAATTTGCGTAAAAAAGCCCAGAAAATCATGAAACACGGCAGCGCCTCCCTTCTCGGGGCCCATTTTTCAATTGCAAAAGGACTGCACCATGCGCTTTATGCGGCAAAAGCATACGGATGTACCGCGCTTCAGATATTTACAAAAAACGCTGCCACCTGGAAGGAACGAACCCTGACCCAGGACGAAATCCATCGTTTCGATCAAGCCCGAAAAGACACGGGGATTACTGAAATTGTTTCGCATACCGCTTACCTCATCAACCTGGCAACATCTGACAGTAAAAAGCGCAAGATGTCATGCCATGCGCTGGTAAACGAGATGATCCGATCATCCATGCTGGACATTCCTTTTATGGTCCTTCATCCCGGGGCGCATATGGGCAAGGGGGAAAAAATAGGGATCGATAAAATTGCTGCCGGCGTCAATGACGTATTCGCTCAAACACCCGGCACAAAAACGCGGCTTCTTTTTGAAACCACTGCCGGTCAAGGTTCCGGAATCGGTCATACCTTTGAACAACTGGGATCAATTATGGATAAAATTGAAAATAAAAATCGATGCGGGATCTGCCTGGATACCTCCCATATCTTTGCGGCCGGTTATGATGTCCGCACAAAAGCATCTTATGGGAAAACCATGGATGCATTCAATGATATCATTGGCATAAAAAACCTCTTTGCGATCCATTTGAATGATTCAAAAAAAGCGTTGGGTTCGCGGGTTGACCGACACGAGCATATCGGAGAGGGATATATCGGCATGAACATGTTTAAATTGTTGATGAACGACAAACGGCTTAAAGATGTTCCGAAGATTATTGAAACCCCAAAGCATAAAGACGGTTTCGACGCCGATAAAATGAATCTAAACAGGTTAAGAACCTTGATCCATTGATACTCACGTTTCGCTTCCATGTTTATTTTTGCAAAAGAAAATCCGTGAGGTTAAAAAAGTGTGTTTTTCTGGGACAATATGCCTGTTTTGTTGAATGATTTGTTGAATGATTGGTATGGCTCAACCCCAATATATTGCGGTCTCTTTAATTTGACACACAATATACCGGTTTTTTTTTACTTGACATATCCCCATCCTAATCTTATATTATTAAGTTAATTAAAGCGGCAAGTGTGACTGGATATTTCATTTCGAGATTTTTGAAGCAAATACAGCAGTTTTTAAAGTTGAAATCCCTATTCTAATGGAAAAAAACATCTCCGGACAAATACTGGCTGTAGTTACAATTCGTTTTTTCTTTATTTTCGCGCTGGTTTTAGGCATATCTTATCTCCGGACATATAGTCGGCAGAGCGGCGTTCAGGTGATAGGAAGCTCTCTCAATATTTCACAACTCGCAGACCTCCAATCCTCGGAAGACGGGGATTCGAATTCCATGGCCTACAATACGCCGTCCAATTACAAACATAAAAAAGGTCGCTTGTTTCATCTCATCATACTTCAGGAAGCCAAACGGTATAAAATCGATCCCTGCCTTGTAAAAGCAATTATCATGGCCGAGTCCGGATACAACCCCAAAGCCATTTCAAAAAGAGGGGCAAAGGGCCTGATGCAGTTGATGCCCTCAACCGCAGAGGCCCTTGGTGTGGAAGATATTTTTAACCCCAAACAAAATATCAGCGGCGGCATCCGATATTTCAAACAGCTCGTAAAAAGGTTTGACGGAGACGTCAAACTGGCTCTGGCGGCGTACAATGCCGGGAGCCAAAAAGTCCGGCATTATCAGGGCATCCCCCCTTATAAATCCACCCAGTATTACATTGAAAAAGTTTTTAAGTATTATGACATGTACAAAGACCAATCGGCGGAAAAATTGAACAACGCGTAAGCCGCCGGTTCATTCGTTTTTTCCCCGAACACGCCTAAAATCCCAGATCTTTGTTAATGAGGACAATTTTCACCCTTTTTTTGGGAAATGATTTTTCGGTAATTGTCCAGGTGTTGCAGATTCGATCAGGGCTTTTACAATCTGCACAAAAGGATGTCTTGGCACAGGGTGTTTTTTTGTCAAGTCGCATGGTATTCACCGGGGCTGCATAATTTTGAATACGGAACAAGGCGCTCTCCAGATCCGGGACGATCTTGTTGCGGCCGACCAGAATAATCACATGTTTGGGTCCAAAAGTGATGGCGCCGACCCGATTGCCGATCATATCCAGATTGACAAGCTGACCGGACTCGGTGACAGCGTTGCTTCCGGTAACAAACAGATCGACCAATAAGGCCCGCCGCCGGCGTTCCAGGCTTTCTTCCGGGGACAGATTTTTGTCATAGGTGTCCAGCACCTCGAGATCGCCGGCGCTTTTGAGAACATCATACAGTCCGGTGGCAACAAAGGTTATTGATCCGCCCCACGAGACGCTTTTAGGCGATATTTCGGGAATTATTTTTTCAAGCACGATGGATTTGGCTTCATCCGGATTTTCCGCGATATAAACGTCAAAGTTGTTTTCCGTCAAAGCGTCTTTTAGTTCCGCCAATCTGGTTGTCCAATAATTCTCAATGGGATTTTCCATAAGATTCCTCCGGTTTTGAGTTTTGGTTAATACGTTAATTCCTTTTTAAAGGGTCTTGACCCCTTTAAATGGAGATGCTAATTGTCCGTTTTTGAAATCTGAATATATTTATCAGCATAATTTTTTTTTTCAACCATTAAAACTGAAGAGGTGCTCAATGAAAAAAGTTGCCTGTCTGGGTATGATGCTGTCTGTTCTGATGCTTTTTGCATGCGGCAAAGCCAGTGTTGAAGATGTCGCCAAAAAATATGTCAAAAAACAGTGCGCATTCGATAACAACGTTAGCGTCGATACATCGAAATTAAAATATTCGGTTGTCAAAAAAGAGGGGAATCGGGCGATTGTAAGGGTTTCGGGAACCATAAATTTTGACGGTCAACTTTATTTGGTGAAGCAAGGCAGTCAATGGAAGATCGGCAAAAAAGAAAGTGCATACGCGGCGCCTCAACAAACAACGTCGCATGTCCAAAAGAAAGAGCCTGTTTCACAAACTGCGCAGGCCACTTCGCATGAAAAGACTGCGCATAAATAACCGTTGTTAATTCTCTAAAACTTTTCGATATTCTTTGTAGATATTATAGGTGTCGGCGGAAAAGAGGATAAAGACGACCTTTTTCAGCATGCGGTTCGTTTCCAGAAATTGACAGGTCGTATCCATTGCGATTCGGCATGCTTCTTTGACAGGGTAGCCATAAGCGCCGCAACTAATTGCAGGGAACGCGATGGAAGTAATATCATTTTTGACAGCGAGTTTCAGACTGTTCGTATAACAGCGTGAAAGGAGCTTTCGGTCGTCATCCCTGCCCCGGTAAATCGGTCCGACCGTATGGATGACGTACTTTGCCGGAAGATTGTATGCTCTCGTTATTCTCGCTTCACCGGTAGGACATCCGCCGATATTGCGGCATTCGTTTAAAAGCTCCGGCCCGGCGGCTCTGTGTATTGCACCATCTACACCGCCGCCGCCTAAAAGGGTTGTATTGGCGGCGTTGACAATGGCGTCGAGTTGCAGAGCGGTAATATCTCCTTGCATAATTTCAATGCGATCGAGTATCTCCTTTTTCATCTGGAAAGACCTCCTTTTTTGTTTCCCTGATAAATCGGGATCTAAGACAATATTAAATCAAAAATCGTCAATCGTTTGTGACTCAAGTGATATGGCGTCTGCCATTTTCTTAGAAGTTACAAATTGCTACCCGTTTCCGGTGAGATAACTTTTATCCAGGGACCTGAAAACAATTGGCAGCGATGCCATATCCGGCGGCTTGAAGTTAAAAACGATTTCAAGAAAAACCATTGTGATGCGGAATGTAGCGCCCCACAGCACTTCAGTGTTATCTCCAAAGTGATGAATAAAACAGGGAAAGTCTCTTATATCCGGATGCTTTTCCTTTTCTAAAGATGTTTCAATCTTCACCCGATATCGCGCATAGTAAGCGGGATTCAACAGGTCTTTAAATGGAATATAAACGATCTTATCCACTTCCCGGTTTGTGATGAACCGCTTTTGGCGTCCCAAACGGCACACCATCGGATAAATCACCCGTTGAAACATGGTGAGCTTCTGAGATGGAAGCGGCCCTAAAAATTTTACTCCCAGAGGATTCAGGCGCATTTCCTCCAGGCCTTCCCGCAAACACGTGGCCAAAAGAAGCGCCAGATTTTGGGCTTCGCGACGTCGATGTTTGTGCCACGTTTGCCAGTACGGCCATCGCGTCAATGGAGAGCCGGGCAAATATAGAAACTTGGATAAAAAGGCATCCATCCCGGACGATATGCCTCCGCCTGGGCAGCACAGGTCTCCGGCCTGTTTAACTTTCAAAGATCGTTTGTTCAGAATCAAACAGGGCGTAAGGGGAAAATCTTTTTCTTGGCGGCACATGCCGATCAAAAAGAGCACGGCAGAGGCTGTTGAAGAATTAGCAACGCCCTTTGGAAATATACGATCCCGACCGTTTTCTTCATAAAGCCTGCTCATAGCCTTGTTGATAAAATCAGAGGTGTTGCCGAGAGCATTTATCATTTTTGCTGATCCTCGTAGATTGCTCCAATTGAGCCTTTTTGGCTCCATTGAGATTATCGAATCGCAAAGTCTGTCATCAACCGCTTGAAGCGACGTCTTTATCCTGTTATCTTATTCATTATTGCATTTTTTGCAAGTTTGCGTTAAGCGATATTATCAATAATCTTGTGGCAAAAAGTGTCCCAGACAATTTATTTCCAACTCGAATGAATTCGCTGCGGGAGGTATACCATGTCGCCAAGATTGCCGGATGATTTTTTTAATTGGCTTGTGGAGTTGCGTCGCTTTTTTCACAGTTCTCCGGAGCCGGCTTACAAAGAAGTGAAAACCGCGGCTAAAATTTGTGAGATTTTAGACGCCCTCAACGTTCCTTTTCAATCGGGTATAGGGCAAACAGGCGTGGTGGCAAGATTGCGGGCACAACGCGCCGGACATTTGATTGCATTCCGAGCGGATATGGATGCGCTGCCGCTGGAGGAAAAAAATGATGTTCCCTACAAATCCCGGAATTCGGGGTTCATGCATGCCTGCGGACACGACGGGCATATGACCGTTGCACTGGGTGTCATCCGATGGTTGATTGAAAATCGATGGCCTCAGAATGGTTCCGGTGAAATCATTTTTATATTTCAGCCTGCGGAGGAAGGCGGCGACGGCGCCAGAGCCATGTTGAATACCGGAATTTTCGATAACGAACCCATAAGCGCCGCTTTTGCCGGGCATATGCATCCCGAACTGCCGAGGGGACATATTCGGCTGGCGCCGGAGGTCAGCAATGCCTCTGCGGACAGTTTTGTCATTCGTTTGAAAGGCAAGGGCGGTCACGGCGCTCATCCGCATCTTTGTAAAGATCCCATTGTTGCCGGAGCCCATCTCGTTACCCAACTGCAAACGCTGATCAGCCGCGAACTTCCGCCTCTTGAGAGCGCGGTAATTACCATCGGGCGTTTTCACGCCGGAACAGCAACCAACATTATTCCCGAAGAGGCTGTTCTGGAGGGAACCCTTCGCACCTTGAGGCCCGATATTCGTGAAGCGATGATCAAGCGTCTTGAAGATATGGTGGATGGCGTCGCCGGATCATTCGGCATCCGGGCGGCACTGAACGTCACGGAAGGATATCCGGTTCTGGTCAATGATCCGGAACTGGTGAAGCATGTTACGGCCTGCGCCGAAGAGGTACTGGGCGCCGATAATGTTCACGGCGGGCTCCCCAGAATGGGCGCCGAGGATTTCGCTTATTTTTGTCAGAAATGGGGCGGTGCAATGGTGGGGCTCGGCTGCCATGATCCCGGCAAAGGCTTTCAGCACAGCCTCCATTCTCCTCATTTCGATCTTGATGAAAAAGTTCTGGAAGTGGGAACGATTTTGTTCGGTCACGTGCTCACAAAATATCTGGAAAGGCCTTGATCCTTTACCTTAAGCTGTGTTGAGGACTTTTGATGACGTCGGGAGGACCTTGGGACAACCGGGACAGGTTTTGCTCGCCGACGTTGACACCCAGTCCCGGACCATTTAGCGGATGGGCCTCACCGCGCGGTCCAAAAGATACGTTTTCAAGGGTTACATTTTTTTCGAGTAGGTACTCATCGTAAGATCCGTCATAATACACGGCATCGTTGCATAAGAGACATAAAATTCTTCCTGCTGCAGAAAGTATGCCCGATTCACCCAGGTGACATCCGATCTGAAAAGAAATCCCGCGGCGTCTCAAGAACTCAATCATTTTCAAGGAATTTCTCATTCCTCCGCATTTCGACAGTCTTACATTAATCATTTGATAATGACCGTTCTTAACGATTTTTTTCACATCATCCAAAGAACAGGCAGATTCGTCAGCCATCAGCATTACACCGGATTGCTTCATCCGGAGCGCAAAATCGGAAAGGTCCGGAGCATCCGGCGCCATCGGCTGTTCAACGACCTTGACGTTGTATTTCATCAATAAAGCTTCATGCTTCAAGGCCAGTTCACGGTTCCACACGCCGTTGACATCGACTTTAAGATCATAATCATCTCCAAATACCGTGTGAACGGCGTCAAGCATTTCTGTATTTTGCACCAAATCTTTTCCGAGCTTGAGTTTCAGCTTTCTAATTTTCATTTTCTGAGCTTGACAACACAGTTTAGTCAAAGTTTTTCTCCCGGCCAGAGGAAAGGCGATGCCGTAATAAATCTTGTTTGTCCTGAAATCATCGGGAAAGCAGTCGATCAGGTTCATTCCGCGATATTTCCCGAAAGCGTCTAGCAACCCCGTCTCGAGCGCACAGACGGCCGCGTGGTGTATTTTGTCATCGCCGATACTGTCGATAAAATGCCGGAGTTCTCCAATGTCTTTTATAACCCAGGGAAAATGATTGTGCCGGACAAGGCAATGTATCGTTTGAACAGCGCTTTTCTGTGTTTCTCCGGTGACAAAAGTTCTGGGTGCGCCCTCGCCGTATCCTTTAATTTCTCCGTGTTCTCCGATAACTTCCACAATGACGTTGTTTACCGAGGACCTTTTTCTGAGCGCATGGGAAAAAGAAAGTGAAAAAGGGAGCTTGATGGAATAGATACGAATGCTGTGAATATTCATTGACTGTTATCAGGAAGGATGATTTTAAATACGGACCCCTCATTGACTTGGCTATTGACTTCTATGGATCCTTGATGATCCTGAATATTTTGATAGGCGATAAACAGCCCGAGGCCGGTTCCGCTATGCATGCTGCTTTTATGTTTGGTTGTGAAATACGGATCGAAAACATTATTGATCATGGATTCAGGAATGCCGGGGCCATTATCTTTGATTTCAACATGAATTGCAGCGGGTTTTCCCGGTTCTTTAATGTGTTTTGTAAAAATTTCGATGATTCCGCCTTCAGGCGTAAATTCCACTGCATTAGAAAGAAGATTCAAAATAACCTCCTTCATCTTGTCGCCGTCCATCCAGACCTCATGGATAGCGGGATCGAATCGGCGGAGAATATCAATTCTCTTGGCATGACTCTGGGGTGAAATCAGAAGAATCATTTTATCGATAAGTTCATGAAGGTCATTGAGTTTGAAGTTTGATTCTTTTTTCTTGACCAGATCCAATAATTCAGTGATGAGATTGTTAATTCGAGCGGTTTCTTCCAATGCAATGTCATGAAATTTTTCCCGGAATTCAGCATCATCGTATTTCTGGGGAATCATCTGTATAAATGTTCCGATGGCGGTCATGGGATTTTTAATTTCATGGGCCAGTCTTGCCGCCAGATTGCCGAGGAATGAGAATTTTTCGGATCTGCTCAAAAGAGAATGAGATTCTTTCAGTTCTCGCATCTGCTTTTCAAGCCGGCTGTAAAGTCTTGCATTTTCAATGGCGATGGCGATCTGTGGTGAAAAGACCTCCAATGTTTCCCGTGTCTCTTTTGGGATTCCTTTGTGATCCACTCCGTCCGTTGCAATAACGCCGATTACTTTTGAACGGGTGATCAAAGGGACGACAAAGACCGATATGGGTTTTCCGTATGTTAATATGATATTTTCTTTTCTCAGACTTGAACTCTTGACTTCCGGAACATACTCCGGTCGTCCGGTATTGGTGACTCTAACCAGGATGTTGCTTAAACGATCGAGAGATACTTTATAATTTCTTATCGCTTCCGGGATCTTCCCCTTAAATCCTTTACCGTGAATATATTCCAGGCGATTTTCATTTTCATTCACGAGCATGATGACCGCACGGTTGATCCGGCAGACATTGGATAAAATGTTCATGATGACGGTCAGCAGTTGATTCAGATCCAGCACCGAGAGAATGGCTTTGCCAGTCTCATGGATGGCCGTCAGTTGTTTAATTTTATAATTCAACTTCAGATTAAGACGATTGACCTCTTCGTATTTTTCTTCAATAAGTTTCTTGTCCTCCTCCATTTCCTTGATGGATTCCATAAGAACGGATTTTGTCCTGAAAATTCTGGAAAAATTTTCATAAATCCAGTTCTTTGGAGACCACTTCAAATGATACTCACAATAACGGGCGCCTTCAAAATAGCAGCATTTTTCTTCCAGTGAGAGCGGTTTGCCACCCCAAATGATCGGTATATACACGTACGTGCCCTGATTCATAAGACACAAATCTTTGGAGACATCCATGTTTTGGTTCCAATGCAGGCGAAGAACCGCCTCGTTCTTTATTAATTCCACAATTTCGACTTTTTTATTCCGATTCCATTTGTCATTGATCTTTTGTGCATGTTTAAGCGCTTTTATCGGGGATCCGAAAGCCCTGACGATGATTCTCTGAGCATACCCCAATTTGGCTTTTTCAACAGCGTATTGAGCGATTTTATACGCAGCCAGATTATCGCCGAGAAGCAGTCTCGCCCGTTCATATATTTTGACGGCCACGGCGCAGGATATCCAGTTGTTGGGATCTTTTAGAAAACCTTCCGGATTCGGCAGGGCATCAATTTCGCTGTCAAGGTTTTTAAAAACACCGGAATAGTCGTTATTATAATGTTCCTTAATATAATCCAGAACAGCCCTGGTGTTAATACAGCTGACTTCTTTTTTCATGGCAAATAATCGGTCATTAAGTGGCAGGATTTATCATTTTTCAAAGGTCTCAAACTGCCAAGACTAAAGCGACAGATCTCTCACGCTTCGCTGGTCCGACATCAAATTTGAGTATTTGTCTGTTAATTTGGGTGCCAATGGCCTGAAAGCGGCAAGGCTTTCACTTTGTATGCTGAATATCTCTCTACCCTTACCATTGAAACAGGTATCCGGAATCAAATCATCTTCTAATGCATGGGCGGGCAATCGAAAAAAGGGCATAATATTTAAAAGAATACCCTGCAATTTCTCGGTGGGATTGGATAAATTATAGATTTTTTTCATATAGGATAAGACGGTGTCAAAGTCAAAATTTTTAGACGGCTGTCGGACGATATTCTGTCCAAAAACACCGTCATCATCAAAAACAACATCCGGAAGAGATTGTGCAAGGTTATAGATTTTTGTTTTTGGGTAAACTCTGCATTCCCCGATTTTAAAAACATGTCCGGCCGGGCCTTTGTTTTTAGACAGATTTTGAGCAAACAAAAGGCTCTCTTTAAGATCTTCTTCCGTGTCCCCCGGATACCCGGCGATCATAAACACCATTAAAGAAATTTCATTATCGACAGCTTCTTTGAATATGGCCATGGTATTTGAAATATATTTTTCATAATGGGATCTGTCTTTGACCTTGTTCATTCGTTTTAATGTATTATAGCTGGCCGATTCGAAGCCAAGGGCCAAAGCGCCACAAACATCTGATATTTTGGTAATGATGGAAGGATCAAGGACATCGCAACGGGTTTCAAAGTTAACTTTCAATCCCAATGATCGAAGCAGGGGGAAGACATCGAATGACTTGAACAGCGCATCACTGACCAGCAAGGTATGCGCATTGGTTTGCGCGACTAAATTATTCAGATCAAGACGGATGATATCGTCAGGAACTTCCTTTCTGAATGGTCGCATGGATTCTTCCATACAAAAATTACATTTATAGGGACATCCTCTGCTGAAGGCGTATGGCAGAATATCGTACCGGGCCCGATGAAGCAATAACTCTGTGTTTAAAGGTGCTTTTCTACTGAGATCAAACGGTTTTCCTTTTTCGGTTAGATGGATTTTCTCCGTATCTTCCCAAGCCGAATTAGGGATATTGTTTTTGATGGGGTTTTTGCCTTTATCCAGAAGTGCTGCGATTTTGAGAGCAGGTACCTCTCCTTCACCGATTACAATCATATCAACGGAAGACGTTCTTGAAAATATGTATTCATAATATAAGGTTGGGAAGTATCCTCCTAAAAAAATGAAGATGTTCGGATCATAGGCCTTGATAAGATCACAAAGATTGATAACTTCTTCTGCCTGAGAGATCGCCGTACATGAAATACCGATTCCTTTGGGGTTGATTTTGGAAAGATCATTAAAAAATTGCTTTAAAATTTCTTCCTTTCCGTTTTTACTCAAGGGTAGTCCGTAGTCCATGGCCATGGAGACAACCTTGATGTCTACATCCGGCAGGTTAAATTTGACAAAGCTGGCAATCTCCATCACGGGCAATGGATAGGCAGGCACATACATTCCTGTGTTTTTTGAAATCGGTTCAATAAATAAAATCATTGCGGCTTCCCTTGAAAATTCCTCAACATTACACAACTGAAGGTTCAAGAACGGGAAGGGGTGACGGCGCTTTTGCCTTGTCGCCTGAGCAAGCGAATAAATCCAACGCCGGGTATTTCTTCCACTGATACCATTCTTCGGGGTGTTTGTATATGTAATTTTCCATAAATTTCAATACGACCTCTCCAACAGACGTATCTATGGATCGTTGTAAACGGGCGGCCATTTCTTCCCATGACGTTAATATAAATTGATACCGGTGTTGTTGATTTCTGTGCATAACACCAAAAACTACCGCGGACCCACATCGTTTTGATAAAATATTGATGGTTCTGTCCAGATGAATCTTCCGGCCCAAAAAGTGAATTCTTCGTTGACGGCACGGTTTCCATTCATCGATTTCGTCACACTGCGTGATGACGATTCGATTTTTTCTGAGGTCGGTAAAAATGGCCTTGGCGATATTGGGGGTGTGGTCCCCATCAATCACTTTCACTGAAAAATTGTCTGCCTGATGAGAGCAGAGTTTGCGAAGATTCTCTGATGAAAACTTTGCGACAATGGTTACCGGATAGTGGTTCGCGCCAAGAAAGGCCGGGATAAACTCGATCCCGCCATAATGTCCCGTAACCAGTAGCACACCGTTGCCTTTGGCCAGCCCATCCTCCAGTGATTTCATATTGATGCCGTCCACATGTGTGCTCAGGAAGGTTTTCAATGTTTCAGGGGTAGCAAAGGCATTAACAAATTTTTCATAGTAATGGTACACGATCCCCCGAAATACATTCTTGGTTAAAGATTTGATTTCAACCGGATGCTTTTGATCGACAAAAACAGCATTGACAGTCTTTTTAATCCGCCATTTTTCTTTTCTGTTAAAGAAAAAATAGAGTCTGCCCAGGATGCTGATGTAAATGAGAATGATTTTCCATCCAAGAACCTTGTATATGACAAAGTTAAACCGCCATTGCAAAAAAGAGCTTAAGCTGAAATTCATGGCAATATCTCCTTTCACGCATTGAAACGCCGGGTCTCCCATTGATCCGGTATCGCTTGCAAAAGACTTTTGACGGGATCGTAAAATTCCCGTACAAATAAAACGTTCGGAAGATATGGCTTCTATATGAATTTGGATCAACAGGGGATATGAATTGGTATACGCATGATTCAGAAAGAACAGATACCATCCAGGTGGAATTGAAGGTGCAAAGAGAAAGGCAATCAATAGATTTCATCGATATTTTGAGCTAAACATTCAGGTAGCGTTTATCATGATGCCCATCGATCCAATGAATGGTTACTCAAAAAGTATGCCAATGGTATATTTGCGGGTAAGAAATTTAAAAATAAAAAGGTTTAACTTAAAACATTTGCAAGTCCTATTGTAACTTGTTATTTTAACTATAATTTTATCTGAAATTATTGGAGTGGCGAAGATGAATATATTCAACGGATTCCGAAAATGATATATATCGGCATTGTCTAATTTTCAAAGTGCACAGAAAACTGTGCACGGCTGCACAATTTTCTGTGCACTTCCAACCTGGCGCCGGATGAATGGCCTTCAATTGACGGGGATTTATTTATCGTCAAGATGAGATTTCATGCACTTTTAACCGCCGGAATTGACGGGTAAGCTCAACTTGGCATGCAGATTGCTTTATGTCGGAACACAACACGAATAGTCTGGGGAAACCTGTTGAGCCTTTTGGGGATTATTGCGTATGAAAAAAAAGAGTACGATTCTTGTTGTCGATGATGAAAACGGGGTCCGTGAGTCATTTAACATGGTCTTAAAAGATGATTATCACGTGCTTCTCGCCAAAACAGGCCAGGAAGCGATGGATATTTTCAAGAAAAATTCGATAGATCTGATTCTTCTCGATATTCTGCTTCCGGACGTTAACGGACTGGATTTACTTGCAAGACTGGTAGAGACAGATCCCAATTCGGCAATCATCATGGTCACCGCCGTCAATGAAATCCAAACGGCGGTGCAGGCGATTAAACTGGGAGCCTATGAATATATTATTAAACCTTTTGTAGTCGATGAGGTCTTAACGGTCATTCGGCGTGCTTTGGAAAAACAAAGCCTTGTTAAGGAGGTAACGTATCTCAGGAATGAATTGGAACGGTACCACCCATTTGAAAAAATGGTGGGTAACAACAAAAAAATGAGAAAAATTTTTGAGTTAATTTCCACGGTGGCCCGGAGTGACGGGACCGTACTCATACAAGGTGAAAGCGGTACCGGAAAGGAACTGGCCGCAAGGGCCATTCACAATCTCAGCCATAGAAAGAACCAGCCGTTTGTGGTGGTCAATTGTGCGGCCATACCCGCCACATTGATGGAGAGCAAAATCTTTGGCCACAACAGAGGCGCTTTTACAGGCGCGAGCAATACCAGTATCGGAAAGCTGGAGCTTGGCGACAGCGGAACCGTTTTTTTGGATGACATCGATTCCCTTGATGTGAATATGCAGGCAAAACTTTTAAGGATCATCCAGGAAAAAGAGTTTGAAAGACTCGGCAGTTCAAAGGTTATCAAAATCGATGTCAGATTTGTCGCGGCGTCGAACAAAGACATTAACGATTTGATTTCAATAAATAAATTTCGTGAGGATCTCTATTATCGGCTGAATGTTTTCCCCATACAGCTGCCGCCTTTGAGAGAGAGAAGGGATGATATTCCTTTGCTACTGGATCATTATTTGGAATTGAACGCCGGCAAAACCGGGAAACCTTTAAAGATTTTTTCGGAAAAAGCGGTTAAGGCGTTAACCGCATATCATTGGCCCGGAAATGTTCGAGAACTCAAGAATCTGGTGGAAAGATTGTTTACCATTGCCGAAGGTCCGATGATCGATCTTGAAGACAATGCTCCTTATAATTTCGGCAAAAAGAAGATTAAAGATATGCCGCTTAAAGAAGCCGTAAGCGTCTTTGAAAAAAATTATATTTCCGATGTTCTTGAAAGGGTGGACGGGAATAGAACAAAAGCGGCAAAAATACTCGGCATACATCGCAACACCCTTTTGACGAAAACAACCGATTTTGACCGGTGATGACGTTTTTGCCCAAGTGTTACATCCCGATACAGGAGATAAAATGAAGTTTCAAGGCGATTGGAAGGACAAGCGCAAAAGGATCAATTTAAGGTACGGCTTATGGATGCTCAACACTCTCGTTTTCTCGCTGATGACAAGTCTGTTTTTTTATCTGCGCATTGACAGGACCGATATGACATTCTCCCAGATCGTTTTTGTCGTAATCTCCCAGTTTTTTATTGTTGTCGGCTTAACGGTGCTCTACAGGCAATACAAAGATAAAGACAGCGAGCTGAAGCAAAGCCATTTTGAATTGATGACCATTAAAGAACTAACGGAGATCAGCAGCAGGAGTTTTAATATACATCATCTGCTTAGGTTAATGCTTGAAAAAGCCATGGAAGTATCCAATTCGCGGATCGGATCTGTATTTAAGTTTGAGCCTGAAAAAAAATGTTTTTATATTGTTGTATCAAAGGGACTCAAAGGAACAACAAAAAAAGGTTTTTGCATAGATGTGGATGAATCGTTGGTAAAGCCCATAGTATTCAAGAGAAAACCTCTCCTCGTTCAGGATATGGAAACCGATTCAAGGATCCATCGGGCAAATAATCCAATATACGGCCCGCCGTCATTTTTAAGCATGCCGATTTTCGTAAGAGATCAATTGTTCGGGGTATTGAACCTTTCCTGCAAAGAAACCAATGCGATTTTCGGACCCGACGATGAGAAAATTATGGCCATCATAACCGGTGAGATCGGCCTTGCCCTGGAAAATGTTCTGCTCAATTCACAAATAATGCGACATGCCGAAGACCAAGACAACATGTTTTTAAGCAGTTGAAAACGAATATACAAAAATAATCATTGATTTTCCAACGTGTCGCGGATAGGGGATAGTACCCGATCATCCTGCTTCTAGAAGCCATCTCAAATTTTTATCATTTGTCCTTGACATGAATTTATAAAATGTTTATAGGACTTTTTTTAAATAGATTGACCCTAATCGTAATTTCCCTACGAAACCGCCGGTCAATGAACCGCGGAAATTGGTCGTTCATCGGCGGCAGAATTAGAAGTTCGGAGCAGTACTGAATATGAGCCTGAATCATTTGCTGACGCAGAGAAAAACCGCCATCGTAAAAATGTGGTTTACCGCGACGATCAAGACGTATCCGCCCGATACGGCAAAATTTTTAAAGAGCCAGAAAGACCCTTTTGCCAACCCTGTCGGTCGGACCATCTATCATGGATTGGAAGGATTGTTTGACGAACTCTTAAAGGAAATGGAGCATAAAAACATACAATCCTTTCTGGATCCGATCATTAGAATAAGGGCGATTCAGAACTTTTCCCCTTCCCAAGCCACACGTTTTATTTTTTTCTTAAAAGACGCCGTCAGAGAAAACCTGCTAAAACAAGACCCCGAAGCAGAGCGCTTCAAAGCGCTTCTGTTGTTCGAATCAAAGATCGATGAACTCGGCCTGATGGCGTTTGACATTTATATGAAATGCCGGGAAAAGATCTATGAACTCAAAGCCAACGAGATGAAAAACAGGACATTCAAGGCTTTCAAGCGGGCGGGTTTGGTGCGTGAAATGCCGGCGGAGCAGCCGGATTTAGATAATATTAATATGTAAGGAGGCTTCAAACGACATATCGGTTTTGCAACATCATAACGTTTTTATGATTAAAACGAATCGAGCTGAAATGATATGAGACAAAAACCGTCATGGCGTCATGAAGTCGGCGAGTGAGGTAACGGTATAATGAATATTAGTTACATGTTTTCCCTCATAGCGGTCATCGTTCTGTTTCTGCTGGCTTATATCGGTGTCAACCTTCCGGGGGGCGAGGTATTTTTCGGAATTATCATACCTTATCTGGCTATCGTTATTTTTATTTTGGGGTTTATCAACCGCGTTATAGACTGGGCGCGCTCGCCGGTCCCCTTCAGGATCCCCACCACCTGCGGCCAGCAAAAAACACTTCCGTGGATTAAAGCGGCCAACATCGACAACCCCTCCACCACGGGCGGCGTTATTGTTCGAATGATTCTGGAGATCGTTTTATTCAGGTCATTGTTCAGAAATACGAAGTGTGCCATAAAAGAAGGATCCAAAATCTCCTATGAATGGGAAAAATGGCTCTGGCTTTTTTCCCTGGCCTTTCACTGGGCGTTTTTCACCGTGCTGTTCAGGCACCTGCGTTTTTTTACCGAACCGGTACCGGCCGCCGTTCAATTGGTGGCGAAACTGGACGGCTTCTTTCAGATCGGTCTGCCGGAGCTCAGGATATCCGGTGTGGTGCTTCTGGTGGCCGTAACCTTACTTTTTTTGAGAAGAATATGGATTCCCCAGATAAAATACATATCGCTGGCTTCAGACTATTTTCCCCTTTTTCTCATTTTCGGGATTGCGTTTACCGGCATTTTAATGCGGTATTTTACGAAAGTGGATATCGTGGGGGTTAAAGAATTCACCATGAGCCTGGTGACATTTAAGCCTCATATCACAAAAGGAATCGGCAGCATTTTTTATATTCATCTCTTTTTTGTCAGTGTGCTTTTGGTCTATTTCCCGTTCAGCAAACTCATGCATTTGGGCGGTATTTTTATGAGCCCCACTCGAAATCTGGCCAACAACAGCCGAGCCAAAAGACATGTCAATCCATGGAATTATCCGGTTAAGATTCATACCTATGATGCTTATGAAGATGACTTCAGGGCAAAAATGATCGAAGCAGGACTCCCTGTTGAAAAGACGATAGAGCCGGAAACGCCGGAGGAACCCGAGGAAGAGGAAAAGGAGTAAACAATGTCGGAACTTCCAAAATCTGATGAATTGTTCGCCCATATAGATCACAAACCTTCGCAAACAGGCTGGATGGATACACCTGTTGAAATCAAAAGAGGTGTGGCCTGTTATGCTGCGAACCCCAAGAGTCTTGAAATCGTAAATTTTCCTTATCCAAGAAAATGGAGTTGTTTTGATGAGGACTGGCAGTTGCCTGAAAACTGGAAAGAGATTATTTCAAAAGGGTTTAGAGAACGGCTCGACCGGTTCCGTTCCGTCAAAGTATTTATGGACATTTGTGTTCGCTGCGGAGCCTGTGCCGACAAATGCCATTTTTTCATCGGGTCCGGTGATCCCAAAAACATGCCGGTTTTGCGGGCGGAACTCCTCCGGTCGGTCTATCGAAACGACTTTACCACTGCCGGAAAAATTATCGGCTCCCTGGGCAAGCGTTTTAAAAAAATGATCGGTGCCAGGGAACTGACCGAAGATGTTTTAAAAGAATGGTGGTCTTACTTATTTCAATGCTCGGAATGCCGGCGGTGTTCGGTTTTTTGCCCGTACGGCATTGATACGGCCGAAATTACCATCATGGGCCGGGAGCTGTTGAATCTCATCGGCCTGAACATCGACTGGATTGCAACGCCGGTTGCCAATTGCTACCGAACGGGAAATCATCTCGGGATTCAGCCCCATGCTTACAAAGATATGCTCGATTTTTTTACCGACGACATTGAAGAGATTACCGGTGTAAGGGTGGAACCCAGTTTTAACAGAAAAGGTGCGGATATCCTTTTTATTACCCCTTCGGGCGATGTGTTTGCCGACCCCGGAACCTATACCTGTATGGGGTACATGATGTTGTTTCATTATCTACAGGAAAAATACGGGTTCGATATCACCTGGAGCACGTATGCTTCCGAAGGCGGAAACTTCGGTTTTTTCACGTCCCATGAGATGATGAAGCGGTTGAACGCAAAAATGTATGCAGAGGCGAAACGGCTGGGCGTGAAATGGATCCTTGGCGGAGAGTGCGGTCACATGTGGCGGGTCATTCACCAGTATATGGATACGATGAACGGGCCGGCCGATTTTCTGGAAGAACCGGTTTCACCCATCACCGGCACTAAATTCGAAAATGCCAGATCCACCAAGATGGTTCATATCGCCGAGTTCACCGCCGACCTCATCAAACATAACAAGCTGGAGCTCGATACCAGCCGCAATGATCATCTCAAAGTGACCTTTCACGACTCCTGCAACCCTGCTCGCGGCATGGGATTATTGGAAGAGCCGCGGTATGTCATTAAAAGCGTTTGCAAGCACTTTTATGAAATGCCGGCCAACACCATTCGGGAGCAGACCTTCTGCTGCGGCAGCGGATCCGGCCTGAATGCCGGTGAAAACATGGAGCTGAGAATGCAAGGCGGACTGCCGAGGGCCAATGCGGTCAAGTATGTTCATGATAAACACGGGGTGAATATGATGGCCTGCGTATGTGCCATTGATCGTGCTGTTTTGCCGGCTTCCATGGAGTATTGGGTGCCCGAAGTGGATGTAACCGGTCTTCACGAACTGGTGGGCAATGCATTGATTCTACCCGGAGAGCAAAAGAGGACAACGGACCTGCGCAGCGAACCGCTGCCGGGGATGGAGGATGAAGATGCCGAATAACAAGAAGATGTATGATAAGGGAAAAGTGATTGCAGGTTTATGCATCTTTGTGATTTTGATAACGTTTCCTTTCTGGTACAACCTTGGCAGAGCCACTCCGGCGCCACAACCTAAAATCAGCGACAAAGCCAAAGCCGCCAAAGAATGTATTTTGCCCACGGAACTCATGAAGTCCGAACATATGCAGCTGCTGAATGAATGGCGGGATACGGTGGTTCGGGATGCCAAGCGAATCTACGTCAGCAGCGACGGGAAAGAATATAATATGAGTCTTACCAATACGTGCCTTGATTGTCACGGGGCAAAGGCTGAATTTTGCGAAAAGTGTCACAACTATGCTTCGGTAACCCCTTACTGCTGGGATTGCCACATTGATCCGAAGGAGGTAAAGTGATGGAAAGCAGTAAGAGAAGCTTTTTGAAAATAGCTGGAATCTCGGCGCTGGGTTTAGGGGCCAAGCCGGTCTTCGATGTTATGGCTTCCTCGGGTGAAATGGCAAAACCGAAAACCATGAAAGGTCCGAAAGCCCTTTTGGCCAAGAGATGGGGGATGGTCATCGATACTCGAAAATTACGAACCGAAGAAGATTTGAAACCGATGATCGAGATTTGCAATAAAATTCACAATGTCCCTCATTATGACAATCCCCTTCATGAAATCAAGTGGATTTGGTCGGAAGAGTTTGAAAATGATTTTCCCATGCAGGAAGCGGACTTTTTGGATGACAGACTCAAACACATGCCCTTTTTAACGCTCTGCAATCATTGTAATCAGCCGCCATGTGTCCGGGTTTGCCCCACAAAGGCAACCTTTAAGCGCGAAGACGGCATCGTAATGATGGATTATCATCGATGCATCGGCTGCAGGTTCTGCATGGCGGCGTGTCCTTACGGTTCGAGAAGTTTCAATTTTCGAGATCCGCGGCCCTTTATCAAGAAATTGTATACAGGATATCCCACTCGAACCAAGGGCGTTGTCGAGAAATGCGATTTTTGCTCGGAAAGACTGGCGGTAGGAGAAATGCCCGGATGTGTGGAGGTGTCTAAGGGCGCACTCGCTTTTGGTGATCTTGATGATCCAAATTCAGAAGTCAGAAAATTGTTAAGGGACAACTACGCCATTCGTCGTAAACCGGCCCTGGGAACGGGTCCATCAGTTTTTTATATTGTATGAGGTGGTTATGCTTGAAAAGGCGTTGACAGGAACAAAGAGATACTATGGGTGGATAGCGGCGCTTTTGGTCGTTATCGGAGTTGGTTTCGGCTGTTATCTGTGGCAGTTCAGATTCGGCTTGGGGATTACCGGCATGAGTCGAGATGTATCATGGGGATTTTATATTGCCCAGTTTACATTTCTGGTCGGTGTCGCCGCATCGGCGGTCATGGTGGTTCTGCCTTACTACCTGCACAATTATAAAGCATTCGGAAGGATTACCATTTTAGGAGAATTTCTGGCGGTGGCGTCCGTGACGATGTGTATATTGTTTGTGTTTGTGGATCTTGGGCAGCCCATCCGCATCATGAATGTTCTGCTGCATCCCACACCCAACTCGATCCTTTTCTGGGATATGATCGTTTTGAACGGCTATCTATTTCTGAATATCATTGTCGGGTGGAAAGTGCTCGAGGCCGAGCGAAACAATGTTGCACCGGCCGGCTGGTTAAAACCGCTGATATATCTTTCCATCCCTTGGGCGGTCAGCATCCATACGGTCACCGCCTATCTTTACTGCGGTCTTCCGGGCCGCGGTTTCTGGTTGACCGCTATTTTGGCGCCGCGCTTTCTTGCGTCGGCCTTTGCCGCCGGTCCGGCATTTTTAATCCTTTTGTGCATGCTCGTCAGGAAAATAACCAAGTTCGACCCCGGTAAAGAGCAAATCCAGTCATTGGGCAAGGTCGTGGCGTATGCAACCTGCGTTAGTATGTTCTTCTTTCTCTGCGAGGTTTTTGTGGCTTTATACAGCCGGATACCCGAAGAAACAGCACATCTCAAGTATTTGTTTGTGGGACTTCACGGACACGGCGTCCTTGTGCCCTGGATGTGGACGTCTGTAATCCTGACATCGGTGGCGATTATTCTGCTGGTAAATCCAGTAACCCGCAAAAACGAGACCGTTCTGGCCTTGGCCTGTGTGGCCGTATTTATCGGAACATGGATCGACAAGGGGCTTGGCATGATCTCCGGCGGGTTTATTCCGAATCCTTTCAATCAGGTCACCGAATATGTTCCCACATTGCCCGAAATTGCCATTGCCGTCGGCGTATGGGCCCTGGGATTTCTGATATTGACCGCTCTGTACAAGATAGCGGTAACGGTCAAGGAAGAAGTGGCGGGATTGATATAAATCACATCGAACGTTGTTTCAGAAAGGGGTTCACTTATTTGAGTGAACCCCTTTTTTGCGTTGAAAACATAGCCCTCCGGGTCAGGACTCTTACAGATAGAGTATTGATGAAAAATTATCCTGTTACTCAGGCCATTCGCGTATTAAGGGCGGGAAAAATTAATTTTAGACCCCACCTTTATTCATATGAGGATCATGGCGGTACACACCAGGCGGCCTCAATGATTAATGTGCCGGAACACCAGGTGATCAAAACCCTTGTTATGGAAATCGATTCAAAACAGCCGCTTTTGGTTTTGATGCACGGAGATTGCGAAGTGTCCACCCATCAGTTGGCCCGCGAACTCGATGTCAAACGTGTCGGTTTTTGCGATTCAACATCTGCTCAAAAGCATACCGGCTATAAAGTGGGGGGCATCAGTCCTTTTGGAACTCGGAAGTCGCTTCCGGTGGTTGTGCAATCATCGATCATGGGTCTCGATAAAATTTACATCAACGCCGGGAAACGGGGGTTTATGGTTGAAATCGATCCCAGAGATCTTGTAAAAGTCTTGCCGGTTCAAGTAGCCGATGTTGCGGTTTGTCAATAAGATCCCTTCTCAAGATTGATGAATTCGTAAAAAGTCTAATGTTTACCACGAAGATCACAAAGAAATAAAAAATATTTAATAAATTCAACTTCGTGTTCTTCGTGGTTATTATAATAATTGCGCTTTGTCTACTTTTCACGAGAGCATCAAGATTCATAAATGCTGCGTTTATTTTCTCTGTGATCCACCATGTAAAGGAGAGTTCCTTTTTCGCTGATTTTGTCCAAGAGAGGGGCAAGCCTTTGCCTGTCAATCTGATAAATTCTGAAGTAGAAATTTAAATAGCCCTCGGGAACGTTATCCGATGAACTCAAGATGCTGGCTGTACGCGCGCCATACTCATGGATGAGTTCCCGGACCTCTTTGATGATGCCCGGCATATCTTTAATTCGAATGGCAAACTGAATGCCTTTTTTCCCCAATCCACTCAAGGATAAGAGGACTCTGAAAATATCACTTCGTGTAATAATTCCGACCAGCCGGTTATTTTCGTCAACCACCGGAAGACCTGAAATCTTTTTTTCCAGCAAAAGGGCGGCCGCTTCTTCCACCGTGTCATCCGGTCTTGCCGTATAGACCGGTGTTTTCATTAAATTCCTGACTTTTATTTTGGATATCAAAAATAGAAGTTCGTGCATATCGAGGGTTGTTGCATCGGAAGGGGATGCTTTTTTCAGATCCCTGTCGGTGATGATGCCCACAACCTTTTCATTTTCCATGACCGGCAGTATTTTGATATTCCGCTCCTGTAAAATATAAATGGCGTTTTGCATGGAATCATCGGCATCGACCGTTATGACCGCTTTACTCATCCAATTTTTAACCAGCATCTTTTTTCCTCCTGTGTTAAGTTAGATCACTGATCATGTTTATAAGGAACCCGGCCCTGATAAATCCGAATCCAAGAACATATATCACGAAATCACGAAAGTGCGAAAACACGAAAGAAAATTTTGTTCAGTCTTAAAATACACGATTCTTTGAGTCATGCTTTTAATGGTGCATATGTTGAATCGAAATAATTATCTCATAAAAGTGAATTCGCTTCAAGCATCCATAAATCATTTCGAATTCAAAGTATCTTGACTTGGCGATGAAAACTTTTTATGAAGTGGATTCTCGCAATAATGACACATTAAGAAAAAGAAAGGTAACCGATAAACATAAATGAAGGAAAAAATAAAAAGCATCATTTCCGGATCTGTTTTCCGTGCGTATGAAAATAAAGAACTGCCGTCAGCAGAATTTTCTGAAATCGAAGTTGAAGTCCCCAAAATAGCTTCACACGGGGACTTTTCAACCAACATCGCCATGGTGGCGGCATCCATCCAAAAGATGCCGCCGCGAAACATTGCGAAAACAATTCTAAAATATATCGAAGATCCAGGCCATATTTTGGCAAAATCGGAAATCGCCGGCCCGGGTTTTATAAATTTCTTTATAAAGACGGAGGCCTGGCATCCTGTTTTGCGAAAAATTCATCAAGAAAATGTGACTTACGGTGCCTCGAACATCGGAAAGGGTAAAAAAATACAGGTGGAATTTGTAAGTTCCAATCCCACAGGTCCCTTGCATGTGGGGCACGGACGGGGAGCTGCCGTGGGTGACAGTGTAGCGAACATTTTGCGGTATTGCGGATATGATGTTCAAAAAGAATACTATATCAACGATTCGGGACGCCAGATCAACACGCTGGGTCAATCCGTCTATCTGCGCTATAAGGCGCTGCTTGGAGAAAATATTCAATTCCCTCAAGAGTGTTATCAAGGGGATTACATCCGTGATTATGCCAAAGAAATAATGGATCGAAAAGGAAGAACGCTGTTAGACCGGGATGAAGCGCAATCGATTTTATTTTGTGCCCAATTTGCTGCGGAACGCATTATAACGGAGATCCGGAAAGATCTGAATGATTTCGGCATTGAATTTGATAACTGGTTCAGCGAACAGAGCCTTTATGATACCGGCAAGGTGAATGCTGTTGTCGAGAAGTTTAAGGCTAAACAGATTATATATAAAAAAGACGGCGCGTTATGGTTTAAGACAACGGATTTCGGAGATGAAAAAGATCGCGTGGTGGTCCGTCAAAACGGCCAAACCACATATTTCGCGTCCGACATTGCATATCACATCGATAAATTTGCACGCGGATTTGACCGGGTCATCGATGTTTGGGGAGCCGACCATCATGGTTACATTCCCCGCGTTACTGCTGCCGTCGAAGCATCCGGTTTGAGCCGGGACCGATTTAATGTCATTCTTGTACAGCTTGTCAACCTGCTTCGAGAAGGAGAGCCGGTCGCCATGTCGACACGGGCCGGTGAGTTTGTGACACTCAATGAAGTCGTCAAAGAAGTGGGAAGAGATGCCGCAAGATTTATATTCCTTACACGTCATTATGACAGCCCCCTTGACTTCGACCTGGCATTGGCAAAGAAAAAGACCAATGACAACCCGGTTTTTTATGTCCAATACGTTCATGCCAGAATTTCGAGTATCTTGCGAAAAGGCAGAGAAAAAGGCTTGCGTGAATTCGGGTGGGATGAAGCCGCCGCTTCAACGCTTCAGGAACCCGAAGAAATCGAGCTCATCAAAAGCATGGACCGTTATCCCGGAGTTGTCGAAGACAGCGCAAAATATATGGAGCCGCATCGAATCACATTTTATTTAATGGAACTTGCGTCTTGTTTTCACGCGTATTACAACAAGCACAGAGTATTGGCGGATGATCCGTTGCTCTCTAAAGCCAGGCTCGGTTTAGTGCTGGCGGTACAGAAAGTTATTCGAAACGGGCTGGCTTTATTGGGGGTTTCCGCGCCGGACAGGATGTGATTGTTATTTTTACAAGGACAATCGGAACCACGAATGAACACGAATAAACACAAATATTTTGAAAAATAAGAAGGTAAGAAGGTGGGAAGGTCAGAAGATTAGCATACCTTAGAGCCTCCGACCTTCTGATTTTCTTACCTTCTCACCTTCTCATTATATTTGCATTCTGCGGTGAATGAAAAAATAATGGATAAAGAAGAAAAAACACCATCCTCAAAACAACAATCTTCGAAAAAGCAGACTCGGAAGGGACTGATTCCATGGATCGGGTTGACTTTGTTTGCCTGTGCATGGATGTTTGTTCTGGGCATTTTTGTGGGGAGAGAGATGGTTCCCGTACGGTTTGATATCGAAAAGCTTCAGAACGAATTGGCGGCATTAAAAGAAAGGGTCATCAAAAAAGAACTGGATCAGTATAAAATCGATTCAAATGCCGATGTCACTAAAACCAAAATGAAGTTCTACGAGACCCTTAAAAAAACCGGCAAAGAAGACAAACTGAACAATAATAACGTTAAACAGAAAAAACAATCCCTGCCGGAGAAGCCGGCTTCTTTGTCAAAAGCCAAGACACCGAATCAAAGCATCGGCTCAGCCCGAAAAGAAAAAAAATCCGGCTTAAAAAAGCCGTCTCAGGACCGTCCGCCCGCTGCTGCAACGCACGAGCCGGCAGGTAAGAATGTTACCATTCAGGTCGCTTCAATGAGGGATTCCCAGGACGCCGACAAGCTGGTAAACCAATTAAAAAAAGAAGGATACCCGGCCTACCGAAGTATCGCTAAGATTCCCGGTAAAGGCATCTGGTACAGGGTGCGGGTCGGATATTTCAAAAACAGGACTGAAGCCGGTCTTATGCTCACGCGGCTGAAAAAAGAAAAAATAGTAGCGGTCATTGTTCAGCGTTAAGGAGAAAGAATGAAAATTAGTAAAGAAGAAGTCATTTATGTGGCGGACTTGGCCCGGCTCGAGGTGGATGCTAAGCTTGTCGACAAATTTGCCGAACAGCTTGGGACAATACTGGAATATATGGAAACCCTGGAAAGTGTTGACACAAAAGGCGTGCGTCCAACCTCTCATGCCATTTCCATGACCAACGCCTTTCGGGAGGATGAAGAAGATCAGTATTTCAGCAGGGATTCAGCCCTTTCCAACGCTCCGGATAAAGAAAATGGAAATTTCATTGTTCCAAAGGTGGTAGGATAATCGATTTTGCATGTACATGAGTTGTCATTCAGGCGCCATTAAGGAGCAATTGCATATGAAACTTTATGAACTGACCATACAAGAAGCCCACCGACGTTTAAAACATAAAGAAATATCTTCGCAGGATCTGACGCGGGAGGTTCTTGATCGTATCAATGCCGTTGATGAAACCGTTGGAGCCTATATCACCGTGAACAATGAAACGGCCATGGCCCAGGCCAAAATGGCCGATAAAGCCATTTCAGAAGGACGCATAACCCCCCTTACCGGGATTCCCATTGCGCTGAAGGATCTCATTTGCACCAAAGGCCTTCGTACCACATGTGCTTCAAGAATTTTGGAAAATTTCATTCCTCCCTACGATGCCACGGTAGTCAAGAAATTGAAAAAAGAAGGGGCCGTGATCGTCGGTAAGCTGAATATGGATGAATTTGCCATGGGATCGTCCACTGAGCATTCCGGCTTCAAGCCGACGCGCAATCCATGGGATCTGACGCGTATTCCCGGCGGTTCCAGCGGCGGATCGGCTGCGGCGATTGCAGCGGACATGTGTATCGGCGCTTTGGGTTCGGATACCGGCGGGTCCATCCGGCAGCCTGCATCCCACTGCGGCGTGGTTGGTTTGAAGCCGACGTACGGCAGGGTGTCCCGTTTTGGTCTGGTGGCTTTTGCGTCTTCATTGGACCAGATCGGACCTTTAACGAAAACCGTTTTTGACAGCGCTGTCATGATGAACACCATTGCAGGTTATGATGCGTCTGATTCCACCTCCGTACCCAAGGATGTACCGGACTACACTTCTTTTTTGGAAGATGATTTGAAAAAAATGGTCGTGGGGATTCCCAAAGAATATGCCGCGGCCCGGGGACTCGATCCGGATGTTTCAAAGGCTGTGGAAAATGCGGTTCGGAAAATAAAAGACCTGGGCGCCGACTGCGTGGAGATTTCTCTGCCCCACTCGGAATATGTGGTGGCGGTCTATTATGTCATCGCGCCTTCCGAGGCCAGTTCCAACCTGGCGCGGTATGACGGGGTTAAATACGGATACAGGGATAAAGACAAAGCCGGTCTTATGGAGATGTACAAAAGCACCCGGTCCAAAGGATTCGGACCGGAAGTGCAGCGCCGGATTCTTTTAGGGACCTATTCGCTTTCGGCCGGATATTACGATGCTTATTATGGAAAAGCATCCCAGGTCAGGACGTTAATCATTGAAGATTTCAAGAATGCATTTAAAACATGTGATGTGATCCTTTCACCGGTGGCGCCCACCCCGGCTTTTAAAATCGGGGAAAAAGTCGATGATCCGCTGACCATGTACCTATCCGACATATTCACGCTTTCAGCAAACCTTGCCGGAATTCCCGGAATTTCCGTTCCCTGCGGATTTTCATCCAAAGGCCTACCCATCGGCCTTCAGATAATGGCCAGGCATTTTGAAGAAGGAAAGCTTTTCAAAGTGGCCTACAATTTCGAACAGGCCACGGATTTTCATAAGAAAAAACCGATATTATAATCTTTTATCTACCGCGAAGAACACGAAGGGGTATGAAGATGAAATTTGACGATTTGTCAAATAAGGTCATTGGGTGTGCAATCGAGGTGCATCGTAATCTAGGACCTGGGCTACTTGAATCGACTTATGAACAGTGCTTTGCTCATGAATTGCAAATTTCAGAAATTCCCTTCAAGTTACAATACCCTCTTCCTGTCAGAGATAAAAGTAGGATTATTGATGAATTTTAACGTTGAAATTATGAAACAAGGAATTAAGCGAATGGTTTTATAATTTCTTCGTGTTCTTCGTGGTAAAAAAGCATAAAATATAAGGAGATTAAGATATGAGTATTCAACCGAGTGGAGAAGATTTAAGAAAGGCCGTCAAGTGGATTTCCGACGAACGCCAATTCAATCCCGGAAAGGAATTAAAAACCCTCGTTGAAGAAGCGGGCATGAAATTCGATCTCTCACCCAAAGATACGGATTTTTTGCTCCGTCAATTGCTTGAACAGGGATAAAAAGTAAAAGTGTTTGGTGTCTAAAGACTAACGATGTCCAAAATAAAAATCCTTCCTGAAATTCTTTCCAACAAAATCGCCGCGGGCGAGGTGGTGGAACGCCCGGCTTCCGTAGTCAAAGAACTGGTTGAGAATGCACTGGATGCCAAGAGCACCCGAATCATGATCGATGTGGGAAAAGGCGGCCGGTCGATGATTCGCGTTTCCGACAACGGCATCGGAATGAGCCGCGATGACGCCATTTTGTCGGTGGAACGATACGCCACCAGCAAGATATACACGGATGAAGATCTTTTTGCCATTCACACCCTTGGTTTTCGGGGGGAAGCCTTGCCGAGCATTGCAGCGGCTTCAAAATTTTGTCTCGTTGCGCGTGCTGAAAAATCTCCGTCCGGAACCGAAATCATTATCGCGGGGGGGACCATCAAAAAGGTATCGGAAATCGGCGCTCCCCGGGGGACCATGGTGACCGTGGAGCAGCTGTTTTTTAACATGCCGGCCCGCAGAAAGTTCTTGAAGACCGTCACGACGGAAATGGGACATATCGTCGACACGATAACCAAAATCGCATTAGGATGGCCCGGTGTGCAGTTCAGATTGACGCATAATCAAAAGCTGATTAAGAACTGGACGGCAACAAGTAATTCTGTTGACAGAATCGTGGATATCCTGGGAAGAGATGTCGAGGGCGATCTGTTCAACGTCGCGTTTTCGACAGATGATGTTTCGGTGACCGGATGGATATCCTCGGCCCGGAATACGCGTAAAACGTCCCGAGGGATCTACATCTACGTTAACGGCAGGGTTGTTCGCGATCGGATCATCCAGCATGCCTTGTTCGAAGGGTATTCCGGCAGATTGATGAAGGGGCAGTTTCCGATGGCCGTACTGTTTATTCGTGTTCCCTATGATCAGGTGGATGTGAATGTCCACCCCACAAAACACGAAATCCGGTTTTTGCGGCAGAACAAAGTCCATGATGTTATCGTTCGGGTCGTAGCGGACCGGTTGCGTCTTGGGGATGATCCTTTATGGCGCCCGAGACAGTATATCGGAGCAGATGCCGAAAAACAGAAGAATTACATTTCAGAGTCCCGCATCGATTTCAGCGTGCCGGAAGAGAAAGTTCAACCTCCGGCATTCCTGCAAGGCCGGGATCCTCGATTTGCTCGGACCGGCAACCCATCTCCCGGTGAAAGCGGACATTTGGCTTTGCCGGGGCCGGGGTTTTCGCTGAATAAGGATCTGAATTCGGTCCAGAGCAGCATCCAGACGCCGCTTTGGGGAAATAAACGGTTCGGCGATTTGCGTGCGATCGGACAGCTTCAGGACACCTACATCCTTTGCGAGTCCGTCGACGCCCTGATCCTCATTGATCAGCATGCCGCCCATGAACGGATTCTTTTCGAAAAACTCAAACACCGGTTTCAAGATGAAAAAAAGTCGTCTCAGAAGCTGTTGATCCCTGAAACCATCGATCTTGGATACCGGGAAGCGAAAATACTCGAACGACTGATTCCAAATCTTATTGAACTGGGGCTGGAGATAGTACCCTTTGGCGGCGATACTTTTGTGGTCAAAGCGGTGCCTTTGCTTTTGAGACACAAAGCAATCAAACCCCTGGTGATTGAAATGGTGGAAAAGACGGCTGAGATTGATTTCTCTTCCGGTCTGGATGCGGTGCTTGACCGGTGTCTCGAGGTGATGGCCTGCCACGGCGCTGTGAGGGCCAATGAAAGGCTATCGGATAAAGAAATTCGGGAAATGCTCGATCAGCTCGATGCGTGCGATCGTCCTTCGAACTGCCCCCATGGCCGCCCGACGTGGATCCGTTTTGGCTTTAAAGATCTTGAGAAAATGTTTAAAAGAATTGTCTGAAAAACATAGAAAAGAGGAAATAGAAAATAGGAAAGAGGAAATAGAAGGAGCGGGTTTTAACGAACAAGGCGTTAAAACAGCCTCATCATAATATAACAGGGCCGGTTTAATAACCGGCCCCTTTTTTTTAAATAAGATCGTGCAACGATTTTATTTAAAAAAACTTGTATTGAATTCCCAATGCAACGATGACGACGTCTTTATCGAATTTTATACCGCTGCTGGTTGTGGCGTCTTTATAGAATGTTTTGAGAACGCCGAAATTAATCCCCCAAGTGGGCGTGGGGCTAAATTGGACACCACCGGCAATGGTATTGGCATCCAGTTCCGGGGTTTCAATGGACATGTTGTCCGGATTGATGCCCACAAAAGTATACATGTACCCCACGCTGGCCTTCCATTTGGGATTAAAGGTGTATTCGCAGGTAATGCCGACGTCGTACCCGTCGTCTTTTTGAGTTTCATCCGCCGTTGTCACCGGATTGTCGTCCCAGCCTGCATTCTGGTTGAAGTAATAGGTGAGGTCCGCTTCAACCCTGATTTTTGGCGTAATCTTATAGGATATGCCCGCGCCCAGAAGGGCCGGCAGATCTCTGTTTCTCTTGGCACCATTCGTGACCAGGCCCCCGGGTACCGTATCGGTTGTTACGCCGGTTGTCAGTTCGATGCTGGTCTTGGTTTCAAATCGAAGTCCGATGTTGAGTTCTTCTATGGGTGTTACGTTGACGCCGATAATGCCGCCCCAGCCATGGCCGGTTTCGTCGTAGTCAACAGCAGGAGTTATGTTTCCCAATGCAGTTCCAACGAGTGAGGCATAACCTTTAAACTCTCTGGAGGCGTCAACATATCTGGCTCCCAGCGAGACAGATATCATGTCGTTAATTTTGTATGCTCCGCCCAGTGTGTATCCAACAAAGTACGATTTTCCTTCAAGGTGTTGATTTGAGAGGCTTCCGCCTAAACCGCCAGTGTAGATTAAGCCATAAGCAAGGCTAGCGGTCGTTATATCCCCATTTTCATAATCGACCTTTCCACCGGCGACAACGATGGTGACGGCGCCGTAAGCCGCCCACTTGTCCTGTTTGTACAAGGCAAACAAGCTGGGCACAAAATCCGGTTCATCGGTTGAATACTTAGTTCCATTAAATGGAAAGGTATTCGACTCGGTATTTGAATAGTCTTTGAAGGCATACTGGCCGCTGGCATTTAAATACAGGCCGTTGTCCATTTTCATGACCCCGGCCGGGTTATACGCCACGGCGTCTGCAGAGTTGGTTGCCGCATTTCTATTGAGCGTGCGCACCCACTCGGCGCTCCAGTTGGTCTTGTTTTCAATTCCGCCGGCAAAAAGGGGAGACGCACTGGCGGTCATCAGACTTACAACACATAGAAAAACAAAACATTTTCTCATTCCACCACCTCCTGTAATGTTGTCCGGTTGAAAAATATATATGTTAACAGTGAATTAACGATTGCCTTAGAAGATATTGATATAAAAGTCAAACACATTTCTAAGATCTACGCCATTAAAAATGGTCATTGATCGGAATGAAGCGGCTGGTTGATGAAGATCATGACAATGCCAAGCACCAAAATAGAAGGTACTTCAGCCACTTTTTCAACCGAACAACCGGAATTTACATCATATTTTGGCAGATGGTATACAAGATATAGGAATCTGACATAAAAAAAGATACAATATATGCTAATTCAATAAAATTATATATAATTTATATATAATTCCACTTGACATCATTATAATGAAAGGCCATGATTCATAATACTATTGACTTTTTTCTGATCCTGAGACATTAGAATCAAATAAAAAGATGCTTGACAATCAATGTGCAGACTGTTAGGGAATTGAGTAATTTTGTGCCCGCATTTTTCACGGCGGGAAAGGCCAATGATGCGGCCCTTGGGAACCCGATCACGTTATCGGGTTTTGCCGCACAGGGAAAGGAGGTGAACCGGGAACGAAAAGCGTCTGAAATTATTAGGTAAAATGTTCAGGTAAATTATTTTAAACTTTAGTCTTGATTCCATTAAGGAGGAAATTAAAGATGAAGAAATTGATTATCATTCTTGCAGCCATTGCAATGGTGGGCGCATTTACCGCCACCGCCGCCATGGCCGATGCAGAACTGTACGGCAGCGCCCGTTTCAGAACTTACTATACGTCGTCTGACAGCGGCCTGCCCGGTGCGGAAACCCAAAACAATACAGAATGGCAGTTGGGCTATCTGTCGCGCTTTGGCGTCAACTTTAAAAGCGACAAGTTGACCGGTAAAATGGAATTTGATGCCAGAGTTGCAACTAGTACTTATGATGGTACTGCTCCTTCTGTGGGCACCGGCGCATCAGGGGTCGGCGAC
>Ga0210077_1000132_pt1 | contig 37390 bp, 43 predicted proteins | sample RushMan_CattailN_5_FD_185556 | JGI IMG/M metagenome (GOLD analysis project Ga0210077, IMG submission 185556) | Wetland microbial communities from San Francisco Bay, California, USA, that impact long-term carbon sequestration -... | ecosystem: Environmental > Aquatic > Marine > Wetlands ...
CGCGCAAGCGCTGCGAGGTCTATCGCATCAAGCGCTTCGACGAGCCCTACGACGCCGCGGTGCGCGAGAGGATCGCCGGCATCCAGCCGCTCGACTACACGCGCATGGGGGTGGCGATCCGGCACCTTTCGGGAATCCTGGCGCGCGAGCCCGCCCGCACGCGCCTGCTGCTGACGCTCTCGGACGGCAAGCCGGACGACTTCTCGGACGCCTATCGCGGCGAATACGGCATCGAGGACACGCGCCAGGCCCTGCTCGAAGCGAAGCGCGCCGGCATCCACCCCTTCTGCATCACCATCGACCGCGAGGCGAGCGAGTACCTGCCGCACATGTACGGCGCGGTGAACTACACCGTGGTCTCGGACGTCGCGCGCCTGCCCGTCAAGCTCGCGGACCTTTACCGGAAATTGACCGCATGAGCGCTGATTGCGACGCGGCCAGGTGCAAATTTGTCGCTCCAATGTGAGAAATCTCGCAATCCGGTGTCGCGCGCTGCGGCGCGAGGGAGGACACTTGGGCGCTGCGCCGCCGGCCGTCCCCGGCCGAGGGGGGGAGTGACCGTAGACCGTATTGAGGCTGCGAATCGATGCCAAATAGCATTCGCACACCGCACAAGCTGCCGTGGGACCGGGCGCCCGGGGCCCGTCTCCGGGTCGCGCTCGCGCTCGCGGTCTGCACGCTGTGCGCGCCCCTGCCGTGCCTCGCGGGCGAGCACATCTACTCCTTCACCGACGCCAGCGGCCAGCTCCATCTGAGCAACTACCGGGTCGATCGCCGCTATCGGATCGACCGCCGCTACAGGCTGGTCACGCCGCCCGTGCGGACAGCCGGCGCGGGCGCGGCGCGAGCCGCCGGCGGGCACGCCTACCACGGCCGCTTCGACAAGGTCATCAGCACGGCGGCGAGGCAGACCGGAATCAACCCGGCGCTGCTGCATGCGGTGATCAAGGTGGAGTCGGGGTACGACGCGCGCGCCGTATCGGCGCGCGGGGCGGCCGGCCTGATGCAGCTCATGCCCGCGACAGCGAGGCAATACCACGTATCCGACGTCTTCGATCCTGCCCAGAACGTCCGCGCCGGCGCGGAGTACCTCGCCGCGCTGCTGAAGACGTTCAACAACGACCTGCGGCTCGCGCTGGCGGCGTACAACGCGGGCGAGACTGCCGTGGTGAAGAACGGCTGGCGGGTTCCCCCTTATCCCGAAACGGTAGACTACGTGCCCAAGGTCGTCGAGGCTTACCGAAGGTACAGGTGGGGCAGGTAATTGAGGTCGAGCGTCGGCGGATCGCTCACCTCGACATGGACGCGTACTACGCGTCGGTCGAGCTGCTGCGCCGCCCCGAGCTGCGCGGCGCGCCGCTGGTGATCGGCGGGCGCCGCGGGCTCGCGCGCCTGGCCGAGTACTCCGGGCGCGGCGTGATCACCACCGCCACCTACGAGGCGCGCGCATTCGGCCTGCGCTCGGGCATGAGCCTCGCGCGCGCGGCCGCGCTCTGCCCGCAGGCGGTGCTGCTGCCCGCGGACTTCGACGAGTACCGCCGGGTCTCGCGCCTGTTCAAGGCCGCGGTGGCGCGGGTGGCGCCGCGGATCGAGGACCGCGGCGTCGACGAGATCTTCATCGACCTCAGCGCGGCGGCCGGCGCAGTGCGCGAGGCCGCGCTTGCGATCAAGGCGGCGGTGCGCGAGGACACCGGCCTGTCCTGCTCGATCGGCGTCGCGCCGAACAAGCTGCTGGCGAAGCTCGCCTCCGAGCTCGACAAGCCGGACGGCCTGACCGTGCTCGGGCCGCAGGACCTCGCGGCGCGGATCTGGCCGCTGCCCGCGACCCGCATCAACGGCATCGGGCCGAAGGCGGGCGCGAAGCTCGCCGCGCTCGGCATCGGCAGTATCGGCGAGCTCGCCGCGGCCGACCCGGCGTGGCTGATGGAGCGCTTCGGCCGCGGCTACGGCGCCTGGCTGCACGAGGCCGCGCACGGCCGCGACGAGCGCCCGATCGTGACCGAGCGCGAGCCGAAGTCGATCAGCCGCGAGACCACCTTCGAGCGCGACCTGCACCCGCGCCAGGACCGCGAGGCGCTGTCCGAAGCCTTCACCCGCCTGTGCGAGCGCCTCGCCGACGATCTCAAGCGCAAGGGCTACCGCGGCCGCAGCGTCGGCATCAAGCTGCGCTACGACAACTTCCGCACCCTCACGCGCGACCGCACGCTCGATTCGCACACCGACGACGCGCGCGCGATCCGCCGCGCCGCCGGCGAGTGCCTCAAGCGCGCCCCGCTCGAGCGGCGCCTGCGCCTGCTCGGCGTGCGCGTGAGCGCGCTGGTGCCGGCGGCCGAGGCGCCCGACCTGTTCGGCTGAGCAGGGGCACGGCTGTCGGAAAAGAGGATAAATTTCCCGTCCGCGGCAGTCAGCCAACGGGAGATAGTTCCTGTCATTGCTTCGGCCCTTATGGTCGAATTGTCAGGACTGATCCTGGGGCGTAACGCCTTGAACGACCAGGGGGATGTCCGCGGCCGCTGCAACTTGCGTGGTTTGCAAACCGGCCGCGGCAGGCAGGCAAGAAGACGGGTTGGCTTGCATGCAAGGCTCACATTACGGGGGGCCAGTTGGGAAAACTGATCGCAGCGCTCATCGCGCTCACCATCGCCACGTCTGCCCTGGCCGGCGAGCTCGCGGTCAGTCTTCCGGGGCACGGCTCTCTCGCCATATCGTTGCCCGTCGACTGGGCGGCCACGGTTCGGCGCCCCAGAGACGACCTTCCGCCAACCGTGGTCGTCACGGCAAGGTCTCCCGATACCTTCCAGATGCTGATTACGCCAATCTGGCCCATGGGCAGCGGCAAGCCGCCAAGGCTCGGCGAAATTCAGAGCCTGGTCGAGGGCGCTGCGGCCCGGGTGGAGCCCGAGTCGGTCGAGCGCAAGCTTGCGTTGCGGCCCCTGAAAGGAGTCGAGGCCACGGGCTACTACTTCTCCGCCACCGACCCGGCACCCGGGCCCAACGGCTACAAATATATGACCCAGGGCGCACTCATGCTCAAGGAGTTGCGCATCACCTTCACGATACTGATCAACGGCGAGCCTGCCAAGCCGACGCGGCAGGCACTCGAGATGCTGAAGGCCATTCACCGCGTCGCGCCGAATCACACAAGCTAACTCCACAGGTCAGATTGCTCGAGGAAGATCATGAAACCCGAACAAGCCGAAAAGTGGGCAGAGATCCGAAACAGAGGTCAATGGAGCTACATCTGGCGGGTCGGGGTTCTTCGCTGGGGGCTCGTAATGTGCGGGGTTTTCATCGGGATGGACAGCGCACGGCACCCCCATCAATTCCTGTCCAGCGTACTCGGCAATGTGCCGCTCTGGATCTGCGCGGGACTGCTCTTCGGGTTCTTTACCTGGCACGGAACGGAGTGGCAGTACAGGCGACAGGTGGGCAAGCAATCCAACTAATTGAGGGGAGCGTTATGAGATTCTCTATCGCGCAACCTGGGTTCGAAGGCCAGAACATAGCGATCGAAACGGCTGGATTCTTCCGTGGCGCGCGTTTGCTGCAAAACGGGAATCCGGTGGCACGACGCGAGGGCCGCTACGCACTTCGCAACAACGCGGGAGACGAGGTGCAGGTACGGCTAAAGAGCAATCTTCTCGATCCCGTGCCGCAGGTGAAATTCGGCGGCAAGACGATTGCCCTGGCTCGTCCTCTCGCCTGGTACGAGTATGCTTGGATAAGCCTTCCGATACTGCTGATATTGATCGGCGGCGCCCTCGGTGGGCTCGTCGGGTTTCCGGCGACGTATTCGAGCGCACGGGTCTTCCGGGGCGGGCGCAGCACCGCAGCGAAATATGGAATTACGGCCGGGGTGTCGGTGATTGCGTTCGTCGTCTTCGTGGCTCTGGCCGTCGTTGCGCGGGCTTTGATCGCCCGGGCCTCGTCTTGAGGCCTGACTAGACGAAAAGGCCCTCGCGAGGGAAGCGCAAGCAAGGGAAGCCGCGCGCAGCCCCCATTGTGAGCGTTCGGCGTTATTGATGACCGTTGGGATCGGCCGGGTCGTCTGGAGCAACATGGATGTATAGCGAAGAAGATCTCGCGTCGGCGGTCAAGGCGGGTGTGATGACCGAGGAGACGGCGAAGGCTTTTCGATTGCACGTCGCGCAGGCCAGGAGCACGCCGGCGGTCGACGAGGAGTATTTTCGTCTCGTCACCGGATTCAACGACATCTTCGTCGTGATCGCGTGCGTACTTTGCCTGTGGTCGGTCAGCCGGATTGGCGCCTTATGGGCGCCGTGGATCGGGGCGCTGGCCCTTTCCGTCGTGGCGTGGGTGCTCGCCGAATTCTTCACGCGCAAGCGCCGGATGGCGCTGCCTGCCATCGTCCTGCTGCTGGCCTTCGAGGGCGGGGCCTTTTACACCAGCTTCGCCTTGATGGAGAGCACGCCAGTCGCAAGCGCCGTCGCCGCATTGGCTGCGTGGCTGCATTGGCAGCGCTTCAAGGTTCCGATCACCGTGGCGGCGGGCGCGAGCGCTGTCGTCGGCTGCATTGGTGCTACGCTCGTGAGCGTGCTCGGTTTGACGGGCTGGATCAACGCGATTCTGTTCGCGTCCGGGGCCGCTGTATTCGTTGTCGCATTGCGATGGGACGCAGGCGATATCCGGCGCAGAACCAGAAGGGCCGACGTGGCGTTCTGGCTTCATCTCCTGGCGGCTCCGCTTCTCGTGCATCCCGTTGTCGCGATGTTGGGGTTGTTCGGGGGCCACACGACGCTGGGCCAGGCGGCGGGGGTGATCGCGCTCTACGCCGTGGTGACGCTCATCTCCCTCGCGATCGATCGCAGAGCGCTGATGGTCTCCGCGCTGGCTTACGTTCTGTACGCTTTCGGCGCCCTGCTCGAACAGTACGGCATGGTCAATTTGAGCTTCGCGGTCACCGCGCTCTCGATAAGCTCCGGTCTGCTTCTTCTTTCCGCGTTCTGGAATCCCAGCCGGGCAATCGTGCTAAAACGCTTTCCGCGGACGGTGCAGGAACGACTTGCGCCGCTGCGATGACGCCGAAGCTCCCATTCCGGCAGGCCGCCTCCGGCGGCCGCTGATTTCAAACGCCAGGCCTTGCCTCATACCATGCGCCACGCTTTCGCGGAGCTTCTCGACCTCCATGTAGAACATCAGGCGCGCGGGGCGAGCACGCTTGCGCTGTCGGTGGCGCCGAAGCACATGAACCCGCACGACGTGGTCCACGGGGCTGTCCTCTACGCCATGGCCGACACGGGCATGGGCGTCGCCCTGTACCCCACGCTCTCCGCGGGCGAGATCTGCGCCACGATCGAGATCAAGATCAACTACTTCAAACCCGTTTCCTCCGGGCGTCTCGTGTGCAAGACCGAGCTCCTGAACCGGGGCAAGTCGGTGGCGAACCTGGAGTCGCGCATCTACCAGGGCGAGATCCTTGTCGCGCAGGCGAATGGAAACTACGCGATCATCAGGCCATCCAGGACCGAGGCCTGAGTCTCCGCTCAACCGGCACACGCGCGACGGTTAGCGGGAACCCTAGGCCGTTTCTCGAGGAGGCATCGAGCTTATGGGAATCAAGTTGAGCGGTTGGCGCGCCGTCCTGGCCCTCGTCGTGGCGGCCGGGTTCGTGGTTTTCAGATTCGAGACCCAGTCCGGAGCGCTCGAGTCCCAGGGCGTGCAAAAGGTGAGAAATTGGCTGATGGCGGAATCCGCGCGGGCTGTCCTGCCTAGCATGCAAAAAGCGATGAATGACCCGAACGGCAACGACAAATACCTGACGGACGTCGCGAAGAACTTCCGCGAGAAGAACTTCCAAATCGTTTCCGTAACCAGGCACGGATCGGGTTCGTCCGTCGTCGTCCGCGTGGAAGTCCGCTTCAAGGGCAAATCTCCTTCGGGCGGGATGAACGTCAGATATCTGAGAATGAGGTATTCGATGCTGACCGGCTGGTCCGTCCTGCGCGAAGCCACGAAGTGGGACTACTATCGGGCCGTCTTCACCTCGCCGCACCCGAGCTAGGCGTTCATTCGGGCAAAGTTCCGCCGGCGTTTCGGGGCAGCCTGAGCGTGGCGATCAGCCCGCCGCCGGGCGCGTTGCGCAGGGTGACGTCGCCGCCGTGCCAGCGCGCGATGTTGCGCGCGATGCTCAGGCCCAGGCCGGCGCCGCCGCTGTCCCGGCTGCGCGAGCTCTCGAGGCGGAAGAACGGCTCGAACACCGCCTCGAGCTGGTCCTCGGGAATTCCCGGGCCGCGGTCGCGCACCTCGATGCGCAGCTCGCGCCCGTCGTCGCTGATGGCGAGGTCGGCCCGCTCGCCGTAGCGCAGCGCGTTCTCGATCAGGTTGTTGAGGCAGCGCCGCAGCGCCTGCGGGTGGGCGCTGTAGGGCCCGCGCGGGGCGCCGCTGACGCCGGTCTGGTAGCCGCTCTCGCGCCAGTCCTCGCACAGGCTGTCGATCAGGGCCGCCACGTCCACCGGCTGGCGCTGGGGCTCCTTGCCGAGGCTGCGGAAGAGTTCCAGCGTCGAGCCCACCATCGCCTCCATCTCGTCCAGGTCGCGCACGAACCTGTCCTTCACCCCGCCGTCGGGCAGCATCTCGGTGCGCAGGCGCATGCGCGTGATCGGCGTCTTGAGGTCGTGCGAGACCGCACCCAGCATCCGCGCGCGCTCGTGCACGTAGCCGCGGATCTGGGCCTGCATGCGGTTGAACGCCTCGATCACGTTCGAGACCTCGCGCGGCCCGCTCGGCTCGAGCGGCGGGCCCTCAGGGTCCTCGCCCAGCGCGCGCGCCGCGCGCGAGAGCTTCTCGAGCGAGCGCGTCATCGTGCGCGCCACCAGCGCCGCGAGCGCGAAGAAAATGGTCAGCGTGAGCAGCAGCCGCGGCACCAGGCTCTCGTAGCGGCTGAGCGGCTCCTGCGGCACGCGCGCGAAGAACACGGCCGTGCTGCCGTCGTCGAGCCTGACCTGCGCCACCAGCGCGAAGCTGTCGGGCAGCAGGAAGTAGAAGTGGCGCGCGAACCACTGCTCCAGGGCGCCGGCCGGCTCCGCCACCTCGCCCGGCAGGCGCTTGCGCGCGGTGATCTCCACCGTGGTCGGCAGCGGAGCGTCGAGGTCGCGCTGGATCGCCGCCGTGAAGGCCTGCTCGTAGGGGTCGAGCTCGTCGTAGCCCTTGGCCACCCTCAGCGGGGTCAGGCTGAGCGAAACGGTCAGGTCGCGCCCGCTCAGGATATCGATGATTTCCGCGCGCTCGGGCGGACGCAGGCGGTTGAGCACGCGCGCGGTGCTGGCGATGCGCTCGGCCATCTGCTGCGAGGCGAGACGGTACACCGCCGCGCCGCGGTCGAGCACGTTGACCGTGAGGCTGCCGAGCTGGGACAGGAGCAGGCCCGCGGCGAGCACCAGCAGGGTGCGGCCGAACAGCGAGCGCGGCAGCAGGCGGCTCAAGCGAGGCGCTCGACGCTCGCCGCGAGCACGTAGCCGCCGTTGCGTACGGTCTTGATGATGCGCGGCTCGCGCGCGTCGTCCTGCAGGCGCTGGCGCAGGCGGCTCACCTGCACGTCGATCGAGCGGTCGAGCGGCGTCGCCTCGCGCCCGAGCGTGAGATCCATCAGCTGGTTGCGGTCGAGCACGTGGTTGGGGTGCTCGACGAACACGCTCAGCAGGCGGAACTCCGTGCCGCTCAGCGCCACCACCACGCCGTCCGGCGCGATCAGGTGGCGCGCCGTCATGTCGAGCGTCCAGCCGGCGAAGCGCAGGCGCTGGCCTTCGCCGCGCGAGGGGGGCAGCGCGCGCGAGCGGCGCAGGATGCCCTTCATGCGCGCGAGCAGCTCGCGCGGGCTGAAGGGCTTGGCGAGGTAGTCGTCGGCGCCCATCTCGATGCCGATGATGCGGTCGAGCTCCTCGCCGCGCGCGGTGAGCATGATCACCGGGATGTTCGAGCGCGCGCGCAGGTCGCGGCAGAGGGACAGGCCGTCCTCGCCCGGCAGCATGACGTCGAGCACCACGATGTCGGGCCGGCTCTTTTCCAGCGCCTGGCGCATCTCGCGCCCGTCGCGCGCGAGCGAGACGCGAAAGCCCTGCCGGCCGAGGTACTCGGCGAGCAGGCTGCGCAGCTCGGCGTCGTCGTCGACGACCAGAGCGTGGTCCTGAGGGTCCATGGCGGCGCTATGGTACCCGCCGCGGCGCCCGCGATGTAACAGCGTGTAACAGACGGGGGGCGGCGACACAGGGCGCAACGAAAACGAGGCCTGCCGCAACCAATTCCGCTCAGGCGGCAATTGCCCCGTTACAGCGCGGGCGCCAAATGCCTCCCGACGAAGCGGCATGGGCCGCGAGTCGGAAAGACCCCCAAATCCACCAGGAGCATCGCAATGAAACTGAAACTCATGCTCGTCGTGCTCGCGGCAGCCGGCCTGGCCGCCTGCGGCCAGGAGAGCGCCACCGAATCCAAGACCCCGACCGCCGCCACGGCGCCGGCGCAGCCCGCTCAGCCCGCGGAGGCCGCCGCGGCGGCCGACCAGGAGCAGCAGAAAATCGCCGCCGCCAAGGCAGCCGCCGAAGCCGCTCCCGCGGCCAAGGAAGCGCCCGCCGCGGAAGCGAAGGACGAAGCGAAGGACGAAGACAAGCAGCCAGCCGAGCAGCAGGAAGACAAGCAGTAAGCAGCAGCCAACCCCAACCCCCTACATTCGAAAGGAACAGCCATGAACAAACTTCTCGCCACCATTTTTGCCGCGATGTTCGCGCTTGCGTTCTCGTCGGCCTACGCCACCAGCACGGTCAAGTCGACCAGCGACCAAATCGCCGCCTCGGACAGCAACGACGAGCAGAGCACGCAGCCGGCCGACAGCGACAAGCAGAACGCGACCGACGAAGAGAAGCAGACCGAAGAAAAGCAGGACGAAGAGAACAAGTCCAACTAAGCAGGGCGGACTGGAACTCGAAACGGGGGCTGCGGCCCCCGTTTTCATTTCTAGAGGGCGAGCCGGCCGGGGACGTACTCGCTCAGCAGCCGCATGTACTGGCTGCGCAGCATTTCCGCCGCGGCGTCGGCGCGCTGGGCGCCGAGCACGCCGCGCACCTCGTCCGCCGAGGCGTGGCCGTGCGCCTGCAGCCAGTGCTCGAGGCCCGCGACCAGCGTACGCAGATGCCCGGGGCCGTGGCGCAGCAGTGCCGAAGTGGTCATCACCGCGTCGGCGCCCGCGAGCAGGTACTTCACCACCTCCTCGGGACCCTCGACCCCGCGCGTGGCGGCGAGCGAGGCCTTGACCCGGCCGCGCAGCAGGGCGATCCACATCATCGGCAGGCGGATCTCGTAGCGCGAGCTGAGCTCGATCTCGCGCCGCGGCGCGAGCGTCTCCAGGTCGACGTCCGGCTCGTAGAAGCGGTTGAACAGCACCAGTCCGTCGGCGCCGGCGTCGACCAGGGCGTTCGCCATGTGCGCGGTCGCGCTGAAGTAGGGCGAGAGCTTGACTGCGAGCGGGATGCGTACTTTCTTTCTGACCGCGTGCACGATCTCGAGGTAGCGGCGCTCGATCTCGCCTCCGGTCTGCTCGGGATCGGTGGGGACGAACCAGACGTTGAGCTCGAGCGCCGCGGCGCCCGCCTGCTCGAAGCGCGCGGCGTAGTCGACCCAGCCGGTGACGGAGGCGCCGTTCAGGCTCGCGATGACCGGAATGTCGACCGACTCGGCCGCGCGCCGCAGCGTCTCGAGGCGCCCCGAGAGCCCGTGCTCGTACTCCGGCAGCTCGGGAAAGTAGCTCGCTGCCTCGGGGTGCGCGTGCGAGCCGTGCTCGGTGTAGAGCGCGTAGGCGGTGTCCTCGGCGCGGATCTGCTCCTCGTAGACCGAGCTCATCACGACCGCCGCCGCGCCTGCGTCCTCGAGCCGGCGGATGCCGTCCAGAGTCGAGGTGAGCGGCGAGGCCGAGGCGACCACGGGGTGCCTGAGCGTCAATCCGAGGTAACGGCTGCTGAGGTCCATGCTCGCTCCTAGCGTTCCGGATGTGCCTGCTGGAAACGGCTGCCGTCGCGCGCCGCCAGGTCCTCGTACAGCCGGTAGCGCTCCATCACCGCGCCGCGCGCCTGCTCGAGCATGCGGTGTGCTTCGGCCGGGCGGGTCTGCTCGACCACCTTGAAGCGCACCTCGCGGTAGCGGTAGTCCTCCAGCGCCAGGCGCGGCCGCGGCGAGTCGAGGCGGAACGGGTTCATGCCGTGGCGGCGCATGGTCGGGTCGTAGCGGTACAGCGGCCAGTGCGCGGCGGCCACCGCGCGCGCGGCCTGCTTCATGCCGTAGCGCATGTCGGTGCCGTGCGCGATGCACTGCGAGTAGGCGAGCACCAGCGAAGGGCCCTCGTAGGCCTCGGCCTCGCGCAGCGCGAGCAGGGCCTGCTCGCTGTTGGCGCCCATCGCGATCTGCGCCACGAACACGTTGCCGTAGGCGATCGCCATCATGCCGAGGTCCTTGCGCCCGGAAGTCTTGCCGGCGGCGGCGAACTTGGCCGAGGCGCCGAGCGGGGTCGACTTCGAGGCCTGGCCGCCGGTGTTGGAGTAGACCTCGGTATCGAGCACCAGCACGTTCACGTCGCGCCCCGAGGCGAGCACGTGATCGAGCCCGCCGTAGCCGATGTCGTAGGCCCAGCCGTCGCCGCCGACGAGCCACACCGAGCGGCGCACGAAAAAGTCGGACAGCGCGAGCAGGTTGCGCGCGTCGGGGTCGTCCTGCATCCCGGCCAGCACCGCCTTGAGCGCCGCCAGGCGCTCGCGCTGCTGGCGGAAATCGGACTCGGTCAGCTGCGGCGCCTCGATCAGCGCGGCGACCAGGTCCGCGCCGATGCGCGCCGCGAGCTTGCGCGCCAGCGCGTGCGCGGCGCTCGTCTGCGCGTCGATCGCGATGCGGTAGCCGAGGCCGAACTCGGCGTTGTCCTCGAACAGCGAATTCGACCAGGCCGGGCCGCGGCCCGCGGCGTCGTGCGTCCACGGCGTGGTCGGCAGGTTGCCGCCGTAGATCGACGAGCAGCCGGTCGCGTTCGCGATCTGCGCGCGATCGCCGAACAGCTGCGAGATCAGCTTCAGGTAGGGCGTCTCGCCGCAGCCGGCGCAGGCGCCGGGAAACTCGAACAGCGGCTCGAGGAACTGCACCCCGCGCACGTTGGAGAAATTCACCCGCGTGCGGTCGACCCAGGGCAGGGTCTCGAAGAATCCGACCGCGCGCCGCTCGTCCTCCAGCACATCGAGGCGCGGCCGCATGTTGATCGCGCGCCGCTCGGCGCCGGGCTCGCGCGCGGGGCAGTTCTCCACGCACACGCCGCAGCCGGTGCAGTCCTCGACGTAGACCTGCAACGTGTAGCGCGCATCGGGGTAGCCGCGCGCATTGGTCTCGGCCGCCTTGAATCCCGGCGGCGCGCCCGCGAGCCGCGCCCGGTCGTAGGTCTTGGCGCGGATCACGCTGTGCGGGCAGACCACCGCGCACTGCCCGCACTGGATGCACAGCTGCGGCTCCCAGACCGGGACTTCCTCGGCGACGTTGCGCTTCTCGAACTTGGTGGTGCCGCTGGGATAGGTGCCGTCGGCGGGCAGCAGGCTCACCGGCAGGCTGTCGCCGCGCCCGAGCAGCATCGGCGCGGTGACGGTGCGCACGAACTCGGGCGCGTCGGCGGGGACCGCGGGCGGCAGCGCGAGCCCCGGCTTGCCGCGCCTGGGCGGCGCGACCTCGACCAGGTTGGCGAGCGCGGTGTCGATCGCCTGGAAGTTCTTCTCCACCACCCCCGCGCCCTTGCGCGCGTAGGTCTTCTGGGTCTCGGCCTTGATGCGCGCGATCGCCTCCTCGCGCGGGAGCACGCCCGAGAGCGCGAAAAAGCAGGTCTGCAGGATCGTGTTGATCCGGTTGCCGAGGCCTAGCCCGAGCGCCACCCGGGTCGCGTCGATCACGTGCAACTTCAGCCCGCGCTCCCGGATCTGGGCCTGCGCGCGCTCGGGCAGCCGCTCCCACACCTCGTCGGCGCCGTAGGGGCTGTTGAGCAGGACCGTAGCGCCCGGCGCCGCCGAGGCGAGCACGTCGTAGCGGAACAGGAAATCGAACTTGTGCACACCGATGAAATTCGCGGTCTCGAGCAGGTAGGGCGCCCGGATGCGGCTCGGGCCGAAGCGCAGGTGCGAGATCGTGTAGGAGCCGGATTTCTTGGAGTCGTAGACGAAGTAGCCCTGCGCGTAGCGGCCCTCGTCGGCGGCGAGGATCTTCACCGAGTTCTTGTTCGCGCCGACGGTGCCGTCCGCGCCCAGGCCGTAGAAGAGGGCCCGCACGACGTCGGGCGGCTCGATGTCGAAGCCGGGCTCGACCTCGAGGCTGGTGTGCGAGACGTCGTCGGTGATGCCGACCGTGAAGCCGTTGCGCGGCGCGGGTTTCTTCAGCTCGTCGAACACCGCCTTCGCCATCGCGGGGTTGAAGTCCTTCGACGACAGGCCGTAGCGCCCGCCGACGACGCGGGGCATTGCCTTGCGCGAGCCGTCCGCCAGGCCTTGCGCGAGCGTGGTCAGCACGTCGACGTAGAGCGGCTCGCCGGTGGCCCCGGGCTCCTTGTCGCGGTCGAGCACCGCGATCGACTTGACCGATGCCGGCAGCGCGGAAAGGAAATGCTCGGCCGACCAGGGGCGGTAGAGGGTCACCTGCAGGACGCCGACGCGCTCGCCTTGCCGGTTGAGCCAGGCCGCGGTTTCGTCCAGCACCTCGAAGCCCGAGCCCATGCAGATCGCGATGCGCTCGGCCTCGGGATCGCCGTGGTAGCGGAACGGCGCGTAGCGCCGCCCGCTGAGCCCGGCGAAGCGCTCCATCGCGCGCTCGACCACCCCGGGCATGCGCGCGTACCAGGGATTCACGCTCTCGCGCGCCTGGAAGAAGGTGTCCGGGTTGTGCGCGGTGCCGCGCACTACCGGGTGCTCGGGCGACAGCGCTCTGGCGCGGTGCGCCCGCACCAGCTCGTCGTCGATCATGGCCCGGATCTGCGCGTCCGGGATGACGGCTATCTTGTTTTCCTCGTGCGAGGTGCGGAAGCCGTCGAAAAATAGCACCAGCGGGATGCGGCCCTCGAGGGTGGCGGCCTGCGCGACCAGCGCGAGGTCGTGCGCCTCCTGCACCGAGGCCGCCGCCATCAGGCCGAAGCCGGTGCTGCGCACGCCCATCACGTCGGAGTGGTCGCCGAAGATCGACAGCGCCTGGGTGGCGACCGAGCGCGCCGCGACGTAGAACACCGAGGGCGTCAGCTCGCCGGCGATCTTGTACATGTTGGGCAGCATCAGCAGCAGCCCCTGCGAGGCGGTGAAGGTCGCGCTCACCGCGCCCGACTGCAGCGCGCCGTGCAGCGCACCGGCCGCGCCCCCCTCGGACTGCAGCTGCTGCACCTGGGGCATCTCGTTCCAGATGTTGCGCAGGCCCTGCGCGGTCCAGGCGTCGATCAGCTCCGCCATCGGCGAGGCGGGCGTGATCGGGAAGATCGCGCACACCTCGTTGGTGCGGTAGGCGACGTGCGCCGCCGCGGCGTTGCCGTCCATCGTGGCCCAGGTCGCGCCCCGGCTCATGGCCGCACCCTGAATCGCGAGGGCAGCGTCGGCTCGTGCAGCAGCCCCTGGCGCGCGCGCGCGGCCTCGTCCTCGGGCTCCATCTCGATCGCGTGGCAGGGGCACTGCTCGTAGCAGGTCGCGCAGCCGGTGCACAAATCGTAGTCGAAGCGGTAGAGGCGACCCTTGCCGAGCTTCACGATCGCCTGCTCGGGGCAGGCCGCGTAGCAGTTGTCGCACTCGAAGCAGTTGCCGCAGGACAGGCAGCGCTGCGCCTCGTAGCGCGCCTCGGACTCGGGCAGGCCCTTGATCACCTCGTCAAAGCCGCTGCGCTCGGCGAGCGGCAGCGCCGCCTCCTCGCGCCGGTCGGCGTCGAGGTAGACGGGCAGGTTGAGCATGCGGTAGTCGACGATCCGCGGCTTCTCCCGCGCGACCGGTTTTTCGCCGCGCAGCCAGGCGTCGATCGCGCGCGCGGCCTTCTTGCCGTGACCGACTGCCGCGGTCATGGTGCGCGGCCCGCCGATCACGTCGCCGCCGGCGAACACGCCCGGGTGGCCGGTCTGCAGGTCGGCGCCGACCTCGACCAGGTCGCCGCGCAGGACGCGCAAGCCCGCAAGCGCGTTGAGAAAGCCGACGTCCGCATGCTGGCCGACCGCGAGCACCAGCGCATCGGCCTGGACCGTGTCGAGCTTGCCGGTGCCGACCACGCCCTTGCCGTCGGGGGTGAGCTCCATGCGCTCGATCGTGATCTGCTCGCGGCCGAAGTTTTTCACCGTCGAGAGCCAGTTCACCTTGACGCCCTCGGCGAAGGCCTCGTCTGCCTCGTAGGGGTGGGCCGGCATGTGCTCGCGGTCGCGCCGGTAGATCAGCACCGCTTCCTCCGCGCCGAGGCGCTTGGCCACGCGCGCGGCGTCCATCGCGGTGTTGCCGCCGCCGTAGACCGCGACCACGCGCCCGAGCAGCGGCCGCGCGCCCTTCTCGACGTTCTCGAGCAGGCTGATCGCATCGATCATCTTGCCGGCGTCCATCGAGGGCACGTCGACATGGTTGCCGACGCTCGCGCCGAGGCCGAGAAAGACCGCGTCGAAGCCGCCGCCGGCCTTCTCGGCGGCGACGTCGGTCACGCGGTGGTTGCAGGTGATCTTCACCCCCATCGCGGCGATGCGCTCGATCTCCTTCATCAGCCCGTCGCGCGGCAGGCGGTAGGCCGGGATGCCGTAGTGCATCATGCCGCCCGGCTTGGGCATCGCGTCGCGGATCTCGACCTCGTGGCCGAGGCGGCGCAGGTGGTAGGCGCAGGCGAGCCCGGCCGGCCCGGCGCCGATCACCAGCACCCGCCGGCCGCTCGGCGCGCCGGCCGGCACGCTCCAGCCCTCGCTCGAGGCGAGGTCGCCGAGAAAGCGGTCGATCGCGTGGATCGCCACCGGCGCGTCGAGCTGGGCGCGGTTGCACGCGGTTTCGCAGGGGTGGTAGCAGGCGCGCCCGTGGGTGGCGGGCAGCGGGTTCTCGTCCATGTACTTGAGCCAGGCCTCGCGGTAGCGCCCGGCCTGCGCCTCGGCGAGCCAGGCCTGGATGTTCTCGCCCGCGGGGCAGGCGTGGTTGCAGGGCGGCAGCAGGTTGCGGTAGACCGGCCGCTGCCAGCGGATCGCGCCCGCGCCGCGCAGCGCGGTGGCCTGCAGCACGGGGGTCAGGTCTTTCGGGATCAGACTCATGGCGGGGCCTAACCCCTGGCAGCCTGCCACGGCCGGGAGATCCGTTTTTTGATCCTGGTCAGTTTCCGGCGCGAGCCGGCGAATTATCAGCCGCCCATCTGCGCCTGCACGTCGACCGGCGCCCGCAGGGTCTGCAGGACTACGCAATAGCGCTCCGTCAGCTCGATGAGCTTCGCCAGCTGCTCCGGCGAAGCCGGGCTGTCGAGATCGAAGTACAGGCGGATGTCCCGGAACCCCACCGGCGCGTCCCTGGCGACGCCGAGCGTTCCTCGGACGTCGAGATCTCCCTCCGCCCGGAGCTGGCCCGACTCGATGGGAATCTGCAGCGAGGTGGCCACCGCCGAAAGGGTGACGCCGGCGCAGGCGACCAGGGCCTGAAGCAGCATGTCGCCCGAGCAGGCCTGGAAGCCGGAGCCGCCCGCCGAGGGATGAAGCCCGGCCTCCACCAGCGCCTTGCCGGTGGCGACGCTGCACGAGACGCCTTCTCCAAGCCGGCCTTCCGCGCGCAGCGTGATGACCGCCTCCTGGGGTGCGGTTTTGTACTTTTCCTTGAGCGGTGCCTGGATCGATTTGAGTTCTTCGCTCTTCATGGTGCGACGTTCTCCTCGGTGGGTTGGACCATCATGTACGTCGAACTTGCGCCGGTTCAAACAGTACCAGACCCGCGTACTGCTTCATTTCCCGGCGACGCTCGGGCGATGCGAAAAGCTGCAGCACGCGAACCACGAGCCTGATCACGACAGGAAACGGCGCCGGCCGACGCAGCCGTTCCGCTTCGAGCGCGAGATACCGGGTGTCCTTCGGCTTCCAGCCGATCCGCGCGAAGAAGGCGAAGTAGTCCTTTGGCTCGAACAGGAATGGCGCGTTCTTCATCGCCCGGCTCATCCCGCTTCGCCGGCGGTATTCATACGACGCCGGGGAGAAATAATCCGCGACCCAGTATCTTATCGACGCGTGCGAGCGCAGGTCCGCCCCCAGCGAGGAGACCGCGTCTTCGGAGAGATAGGGCGTGACGGCCTCGGTGAGCACGAGGATCTTGCTCGATTGCGCTGCTGCTTCGTCCAGGAATGAGCGCCTGGCGCCGGCATCGCCGAGATCCAGCCCGACCCGTTCCAGCCGGCAGCGCGGGGTTTCGCCCGCGAGACGGGCTTCCTTCAGCGCGATGACGTGCGGGTAGTCCGCTTCGATCCAGCGCAGCGTCCTGGGCAGCTCCATGCGGTAGGGCCGGGTATCCAGCCCCGCGCCCAGGTTCAGCACCGCGTCGACGCCCTCGGCGATTGCGGCTTGAATGAGATCATCGATGATCCGGGTTCGAATCGCGACCGTCCAGCCGCCGACGAACGCCTGTTTCGGGAGGCTCGCGACGATCTTCCTGCCCCGATCGCCGGCGAGCCGCGCCGCGAGCGGATCGCGAAACAACGCGCCCGGGCGGTCCGTCTCCGCGGCCCGGTAAGCGGCGGCCATGAACGCGGTGTCGGACACCTGCTCGATGCCTGATTCATTCATCTGCGATCACTTCGCGGCCCCGACGACAAGGCACTCGCCAGGTGCTTCGAATCCATCTGGCGATTCGAAACTGTGCAGCGAATCTTCCACTTCGTTCCACACGGACTCGCGTTCTTGAGCGGGGAGTTGAGCCATCATGGCATTGAATCCGCCGAACGCTTCCCGGGCGACCTGCACGTACTCGGCAGCGCTGGCCATGCGATGGGGCGCCGGCACAGTGCGAATCTCGGGATTGGAAAATCCGGCTTCACGGAAGATTCCTTCGAGTATTCCCGGGCTGCCTAGGCTGAACGGCCCGGGCTCCCCGGCGGCGGGGGGCGGACGCTGCGCGCGTCGACGGATGACGGAAGCCGGCAGCGCGCCCCACGCATTTCGATCCGGCGTCGAAAAGACGACCACGGCGACCCGGCCGCCTGTTCTCAGGACACGGCGCCACTCGCGCAGCGCTGCCGCAGGTTGCGGCATATACATCAGACCGAGCCGACACAGCACCGCATCAAAGCTGCTGTCGGGAAGATCCGGCTTCTCGCCATCCATGACGCGGGTCTCGATCTGATCGAGCCCACATTCATGGGCGACTTGGCGCGCGAGCTCGACAATCCCTTCCGAGATATCGGTCGCCAGAACGTAACCGCCGGCGCCGACTCGTTCTGCGGCACTGACGGCCGGTTCACCCGCGCCCGCCGCGATGTCCAGGATGCGCTGACCCTGCCGAATTCGCGCCAGGTCAAGCATCTGGCGGGTCGCTTCGCCATACCAGCGGTCCAGGATGGGATTCCAGCGCCGCCATGCTGCGCCGTCCTTGTTCCATTGCTCTCGCTGGGCATTCTTGTACTTCGCTGCGTCAAAAGACGATCGTTGTTCGTCCATACGAGTGCGCCCGGTTCGGTTGTGGATACGAAAAGCGGCAAGATCATATCGTCAGCCGCGCTCGAGAGGCGTAACTTGCTGAATTCGCATCCCAATTGCGGATTTGAGGCGGGGCCCGGAAGCCGCTGCGGGCGCTTGAAATCGGCGCCCCCGGTCCCTATCTTCCAGGTAGCCCCCTCAGGGGAGTAGCTCGATACCGCGTGTTCGTCAGCACGGGCCGGAAGGCCCCGGACGCGCGGGCGGATCGAATCCGCGGGCGAGACCGGAGTCCGGCAGGTGCCGGGTGGGCCGAACTTCGATAGGAGATTCGACGATGCTGGTCTGGTTCGCACATCTGTTTCACCTTCTGCGGCGGGGCGTCGCCGCGCTGTCCTCGCCTCCGGCGCGTCCGAGGCTGTCCCCGGCGCTGGTGCCGATCGAGCGGCGCGTCGGCCGCAGGCCGCTGCGCCGGCGCGTGATCGACGCCTGATCCGCCGTGGCGGCGACCCGCGCGCTGCGGCGGCTGCTGCATTCGGAGTCCGCGCCGGGCCTGCTGCTGTTCGCCGCCGCGCTGGCGGCGATGGCGGTCGCGAACTCGGGGCTCTCGGGCGCCTACCGGGATTTCTTCGAGATCCCGATCGAGGTGAGGATCGGCGGTTTCGAGATCGCGAAGCCGCTCCTGCTGTGGGTCAACGACGGCCTGATGGCCGTGTTCTTCTTCCTGGTCGGGCTGGAGCTCAAGCGCGAGCTGCTCGAGGGCGAGCTGTCCTCGCCGCGCCGGGCCTTCCTGCCGGTGGCGGCGGCGCTCGGCGGGATCGCCGGCCCGGCGCTGATCTACGCGGCGCTCAACGCGGGCGACCCGGTCGCGCTGCACGGCTGGGCGATACCCGCGGCGACCGACATCGCCTTCGCGCTCGGCGTGCTCGCGCTGCTCGGCGAGCGCGTGCCGCGCGGGCTGAAGGTATTCCTGCTCAGCGTGGCGATCGTCGACGACCTCGCCGCGATCCTGATCATCGCTTTGTTCTATTCCTCGACGCCGCCGCCGGTCACGCTCGCGGTCGCCGGCGCGGCGCTCGCCGCGCTCGTGCTCATGAACCTCGCGGGCGTTCGGCGCATCTCGCCTTACCTGCTGATCGGCATTGTGCTGTGGGCCGCGGTGCTCAAGTCCGGCGTGCACGCGACGATCGCGGGGGTGCTGCTCGCGCTGACGATCCCGCTGCGCACGCGCGCGGCGGGCGAGGCGTCTCCCGCGCGCGAGCTCGAGCGCGACCTGCACCTGCCGGTCGTGTTCGGCGTGCTGCCGCTGTTCGCGTTCGCCAACGCCGGCGTGGACTTCGGCGGCATGCGGCTCGCCGACCTCGGCCACGGCGTGACGCTCGGCATCGCCGCCGGGCTGTTCCTCGGCAAGCAGCTCGGGGTCGCGCTGGTGACCGCGCTGCTGGTCGCCGCCGGACTGGCGCGGCTGCCTTCGGGCACGAACTGGGCCGCATTCTACGGCGTGGCGGTGCTGACCGGCATCGGCTTCACCATGAGCCTGTTCATCGGCAGCCTCGCGTTCAAGGAGGAGCTCGCGGCGAGCCTGCCGGTCGACGAGCGGGTCGGCATCCTGCTCGGCTCGGGCATCTCCGCGCTCGCGGGCTATCTCGTCCTGCGCTACGTGCTGCGCGCGCGGCAGTGAGCGGGACGCGTCCTCAGGCGGGCCGGGTGCCCGCCGCGACCAGCAGCTCGGTCGGTCCTTCGAACCCCCTGGGGGTCTCGAAGGCCGTGAGCGCTTCCGCGACTTCCTGCCAGGCAGCGTTGCGAACGGAGTCGGTGCACTCGCTCACCACCGCGCGGTAGGCGCCGAACGCGTCCTGCATCATCGCAACTCGCGCCGGCGCCCCGCGGGTGCCCCGTGCGCCGCGGTTTTCCGCCCGCTGCCTGATCCTGATAAGCTTTTCCGCTGCGCCAGGCTATTTCGCGATGTGATATATCTTGCGCCTGCGCGAGAGGAGGCGGAACAGTGCAGTTGCAGGTCGACGACCGAACGATCGCATCGTCGAGGAGGGCTCTCGCGTCGGCATGCGCCGGCCGCGCGCCTGGAGCACCGGCTGAGTCATGAGCGACGCGCTGACCTACCTCGTCAAGTCCCGTCCCGAGGCGATGGGCCACTACTTCCGCTTCCTCAAGGACGCGGGCAGCCGGCTCGAGCCGAAGACGCGCTCGCTGATTTCGGTCATCACCAAGGTGCATTCGCAGACCGAGCGCGGGCTGCTGCAGTACACGAAGCGCGCGCTCGGCGACGGCGCGAGCGCGGAGGAGATCCTCGACGCGCTGCTGATGGCGTTCCCGGCGCTGGGGCTTGCCAAGATCGTGTGGGCGGTCGACGTGCTGCTCGCCTCCGGCCTGCCCGAGTTCAGCCCGGACGCAATGGAACCGGCGACCTGGCACGAGCTCGGAAAGCTCGACGCCTTCGCCGGGCAGCTGACGCGCATCGAGTGCGAGGGCCGCACGCTGCTCGTGCATCGCGCGAACGGCGCCTGCACGGTGTACGACAACCACTGTCCGCACCAGCGCACCCCGATCCCGCTCGAAGCGCTCGAGGGCGGGGCGCTCAGGTGCCCGAAGCACGGCTGGACCTTCGACATCGCGAGCGGCGAATGCACCGCCAAGGGCGACCGGCCGCTCAAGCGCTACCCGAGCAAGGTCGAAGGCGGACTGCTATACGCCGAATGGTGAGCATTCCCCGGTCCACGACGAAGCCCGGCGCCGGCCTGCGCTCGAAGCGCCACCGCGCCGACGATTTCGCCGCCGCGCAGGAGTTGTTCCACAGCCGCGGCTGGACCGACGGCCTGCCGGTGGTTCCGCCGACGCCGCCGCTGGTGAGCGCCTGCCTCGAGTGGGCGCTGATGCCGCCCGGGCAGCTGGTCGGCATCGAGCCGGTGCGAAGCCGCCCGATCACCGCCGAGAAGCTCGCCGTCAACGCGGTCATGGCGGGCTGCCTGCCGATGCACTTCCCGCTGGTGGTCGCCGCGTTCACGGCGATGCTACAGGAGCCGTTCCTGCTGCACGGCGCGACCGCGAGCACGGGCGGCGCCGCGATCCTGATCGTGGTCAACGGCCCGGTCCGCGCCGAGCTCGGCATGTCCGGCAGCTTCAACGCGCTGGGGCCGAGCGACCGCGCGACGAGCGTGATCGGGCGCGCGATCCGCCTCGTCCTGCTCAACCTGCTCGATGCGCGCCCGGGCGAGATCGACCGCTCGACGCTCGGCCACCCGGGCAAGATCAGCTACTGCGTCGCCGAGGACGAGGAGGGCTCGCCCTGGCTGCCGCTCGCCGAGGAGCGCGGCGTGCCGCCGGGGGCCTCGGCAGTGACCGTGCTCGCCGCCGGCGCGCCGCGCCAGCTCATGAACGAGTGGACCACCGCGCCCGAGGAGATCCTCGACACCTACGCCTCCGAGATCCGCGCCAGCATGCGCCACTACTCGATCTGGCCGGGCAACTACGCGGTCGTCGTTCCGCCGCAGCTGCGCGCGCACTTCGAGCGCGCCAGCTGGTCGAAGGCCGATGTGCGCGAGTACCTGCACCGCAAGGCGCGCGTGCGCCGCAGCGAGTGGGCCGACTGCGGCAAGGGCTCGGTGGTCGGCGAGCGCGGCGAGCGCGAGTACGCGGCCTTCGGCTCGCCCGAGGACGTGCTGGTCATCGCCGCGGGCGGCCCGGCGGGCGGCTTCGGCGCGGTGATCCCGCCCTGGTACGGCAACAAGAGCCGCGCGGTGACGATGGCGATCGGCGCCTGCGTCGACTGCGAGGCCTGACAAGGGCAAGCATGACACTCGAGTTCCTCGACCCCACCCACGAGTCAGGCGCCGCGGCGTTCGCGCCGGCCAAGCGCCTGGCGACCCTGAAGGGGGCGACGCTGGGCATCGTCTCCAACGGCAAGAAGGGCACCAAGCCGTTCTTCGACGCCTTCGAGCGCGAGCTGAAGCAGCGCTACGGCGTGGCGAAGGTGGTGCGCACGACGAAGTCGAATTACAGCGCGCCGGCCGAGGCCGGGATCATGACCGAGGCCGAGCGCTGGCAGGCGCTCGTCTCGGGCATCGGCGACTGAGGGAGCTGCTCGTCGTGCAGTCTGCACGACTCCATCATCGGCGAGCGCCTGGGCCTGCCTTCGGCGGCGATCATGACGTCGAACTTCGCCGGCGCCGCCGAGCTGATGGCGCGCGCGCTCGGCGCCGAGGGCTACCGCTTCGTCGTCATCGAGCACCCGATCTCGAGCGCGTCCGCGGAGGACCTCGCCGGACGCGCGCGCAGGGCGGCGGCGGAGTGCGCCGAGTTGCTGTGCGCGCCGGCCTCAGGATGAGGGTTTCTTCCAGATCCCCCGCTTCTGCATCAGGGCGACCTGCTTGTCGATCACGTCGCGCTTGTAGTCCTCGTGCTTCGGCGGGATCTTCTTTGCGTAGCGGTTCTTCGGATAGATCGGCTTTTCGTAGATGATCTGCGCCAGCTCCGAGCGGACGTCCTTCATCCAGTTGGTGACCTGCGCCGACTCCCGATGATGGCGTAATGCCTCGATATTGATGACGCCTGCGACGAACGTCGAGCCATTGGTGTCGCGCTGCTTGCCGACGAGCTGGCCCCGATAATCGACGATCATCGACTGCCCGCCGCCGGCATCGATGCCGACCGGATGATCCGCGTCGAGGTGATAGCTGCCGATATTGGGCGCCACGATATACATGTTGTTCTCGAGCGCGCGGGCACGATTGGAAATCTCGAAAATATCGTTCTCGGTGAACGGCGCCGGCATCGAGGCGCGATAGACCACTTCGGCGCCGTTCATGGCGAGGCCGCGTCCGTTTTCCGGATAGTTTCCTTCCATCGCCATCATGATGCCGAGCCGGCCGATCGCGGTGTCGACCACGGGCCAGAACGCCTGCAGGGTGCGTCCGTATTTCTCGACCCACCAGTCGTAGATGTCATGCGGCGACACGGAGCGCTCGACCGGCAGCAGCGCCGAAATCTTGTAGTGCTTAAGGATGATCTCGCCGTCCGGATCGACGACGAAGCCGACATTGAAGAACCGGTTCTTCCAGTCGGGGTGGCGCGCCTTGGCCTGTGCCATGATGTACACGTTCCACTGCCGCGCCAGCTTGCCGATTTCATCGGTCTCCGGGCCGGGAATGTCGATGCAGCAGGTGTTGGCGTAATCGGCGTGATCGGCGTCGAGCACTTCGTCGTTGAAACCCATCAGCGCGCCCTCGGGGATCGCCAGCAGGCGCACCGGAATATCGAGATTGGACAGCCAGAAGGCGGCCTTGGTCAGGCCCTTGAGATGCTCGATGTTGTGCTTGATCTCCTCGCGCCGGCGGATGCCCCAGAAGCTCGGGATCAGGCCGACGGCGTTATAGGGTTCAATCATCATTTTCCTCAATCGAGTCTTCGACGACCAAGTGGTTGCGGAAGGATTCCTGCCACTGTTGCTGCGCGCGGAGATTGTGTCATCGGGCGGGGGCTGCGCGCCTGACGTGCCAGACAGGTTGTTCGGCTGGCTCTGGGAACGTCGGAAGTCGGCAGGCGCTGCAGTCCATTGATTCAATTCGCCGCGGTCTTAGGGGCGACCCTCGCCGCGACGCGGTCGTAGTAGCGGGCGCGATACAGCAGCCGCCGGTCCCCGGGCGCGTCGCGAAACGCCGTGCGCGCGTGCAGCACGTTGTTGCACACCACGCCCATGCCCGGCTCGAGCCGCAGCCGCAAGACGTAGGCTGAGCTCGCCAGGATTCGATCGAGCGCGGCGCGCGCCGCGCGTGTTCGCTCGTCGTTCTTCCAGGCGATGTTCAACCCGCGCGCGGTGTAGCGCATGTGGAGCGCGCCGTCGGGCTCGTCGACGCTGAACACCGGGCCGGTTTCGGCCGCGCGCGCGACCGTTTCGCCCTCCAGCCGCGGCGGGATGGTCAGCGCATCGGGCGCCGACAGCGCGCGCACGTGCTCCGCGGCCTCGTCGCGCAGCAGGATGTAGGCGAGCTCGTGGTCGAGCAGCGCGCTCTCGCCGCCTTCGAGCGCCGCGCGCACGCAGTGAAGCGTCATGGCGCGGATGCGGCGCGTGCGCGGGTTGTAGTAGCCGTCGGTGTGCCAGCCGATCGCGCGGTCGGTGTACGGAATGAACTCGCCGCGCGTTCCGGCACCGGGGGTGATCGACGAGATGCCGTCGTCGTCGGCGAGATAGTTGCCGTCCAGGCGCTCGAGGCCGAGCTGTCGGCCGAGCAGGCGAGGAATATTCTTGTCTTCAGCGGTGAATGAAGATTTATAGACAGCCATGTTCGTGCGCGCGCACCGTTCAAGCAGCGCACCCTGTTCTTCCGACGTGAGATTCTTCGGATTGCGCAGCTCGACGACTTCGATCTGCGAAGAAATGGCGGAAAGCTTCCGCGCTCTCCATTCGCGGTAGGCGCGTTCGTCGGCGAGGTCGAAGGGGCCGGGCACGGCGTCAGTGCACGGCGGGCGGCGGGATGAGGCCGTCGAAGGTCTTCTTCAGCGTGCCGAGCAGCTCGGGCATCTCGACGTCCATCACCTGGTCCATGACCCAGTGCTGGTCGTGCTCCTGCATCGCCTCGCGGATCTGCGCCGCGAGATAGCGCAGCACGGGGAAGCCGGCGCCCGAATCCGGGATGGCGAACTCCGCGTAGTCGGCCCCGCGCCGGTTGATCATTTCGATGAAGTCCTGGCGGGTACCGGGAGCATTGCTCTCCATGGTATCGGCCAGGCGGGCGCCGATCGCCTGCACCAGGGCGGACCTTCGCTCGTCGTCCAGGCGCCCGAAGGCCCAGCGGTCGCACAGGTGCAGGCCGAGCGCCAGCACCTCGGCGATGATCCTGAACCCGCGCGCCGGGGTGACGATGTCGTAGTCGGCGCGCGACATGTTGTCGACCAGCTTCTCCGCCAGCCGCCAGAGGGTCGAGGCGAGCACGCTCGCCAGCTCCGCCGGCGTGCGCGCGGCGCCCTTCCTGAACCAGACCGTCTTGACCCGGACCGCCTTCATGCGCGCCTCAGATAGAACTCCCACTCGCCCGCGCCGATCTCGCGCTCGCCGGCGAGGCCGACCTGGGTCGCCCGCGTCCAGGTCTTCACCTCGTCGCGCGCCGCGGGACAGCTCGTGACCAGGCGCAGCACCTCGTCCGGCTTCATGCCCTCCAGCACGCGCCGCGCCTCGAGCACCGGCCCGGGGCAGACCGCGCCGCGCATGTCGAGCGTCACCTGCGCACGCAGGCCCGGCCCCTTGCCCTTGCGGATGTAGAACACGTGCTGCCTGCCGGCGAGCGGCTCCGCCCGCACGAGATCGTTGCCCGTGTGGCGGGCCCAGATGTACAGGTCGTCGCGGGTGCCGGGGCAGTCCGACACCAGCTCGAGGATCTGGCCGGGCTCGAGGTCGTCGACGACCCGCTTCGCGCCGAGCAGCGGCGCGGGACAGGTCAGGCCGCTCAAGTCGAGCTTGACGTCGGGGCGGGGCAGTTCCGTTTTGCTCATGGCAGGCTCCTTCGCGTTCTCACACCGCGGCGATCGACTTGTAGGGCACCACGATGCCGCAGCCGTGCAGGCGCAGCTCGCCCAGCCCCCGTTCCTGCAGCCGCAGCGACAGCTCGGGGCCGGCGCCGTGCAGCAGCACGCTGAAGCCGCGCCGCTCGCCCTCGCGGGTGGCGAGCGAGCGCGGCTTGCCGAGCACCACCTGGCAGGCGGCGCCGAAGGCCTCCAGCAGGGCGCCCAGCGCCTCGGCGAAGGGGGCTTCCTCTTCGGGGCCGGCGATCACCAGCCGGGCGTAGACGGTCTCGCTCGGCGAGATCGGCCACTCTTTACCTTCGCCCACGCCGAGCGTCTCTCCGCCCAGGCGCAGGCTGCGGCCGGCGAGCACGCGCGCGTCCTCGAGCCGCGCGCGCGGCAGCCGCAGCACGAGCCGGGCGCGGCGCGAGATGCCGAGCAGGCCGCCGTCCATCGCCGCGCCGCGCACCGCGTGGATGCCGGCCGCCGGCTCGTCGGCGAGCCAGGGCAGGTGCTCGCTCACCGCTTCCGCGAGCGCCTGGCCGTGGTCGAGCGGCAGGCGCTCGCCGCGCAGCTCGAAGCGCAGGTCGGCGGCCTCGGCGGAGGGCTCAAGGTCGCGGACCATTCTGCTGCGCCGCCCAGGCGAGCATGGCCTCGCCCCAGGCGCGCGCGCTCGCCGCGTCGATGTCGAACACCGTGAAGCGCCGGCCCTCGCGGATGCGCACGCGCATCAGCGCGAGGCCGCCCGCTGCGTGCTCGATCTGCTGCAGCTCGATCAGCTGGCCGCCGAGCGGCACGGAAAAGCTCGCGAGGGGGCGGGTTTCGGCCATCGGAGCAGTTTGACGCCAACCCGGCACGGCGCGCAGTCCCTCGCATGGAGGGCGCCGACCTACCCGAACGGGTAGGCCGCCTTCGCTCCTCAGGGCAGATGGCGCCGCGCGCGTCTGTCTCTAGCATGATGCGATCGCACGGGGAGGGTCACATATGGCCAAGAAGCCGCATCAAACGCCGATGCTCGACGAGCTGGAGACCGGGCCCTGGCCGAGCTTCGTCACGGGGCTCAAGCGCCTGGCGCAGGAAAACGACATGGCGGTCGACCTGCTGGGGCAGCTCGAGGCTTCCTATGAAAACAAGTTCGGCTACTGGAAGGGCGGAACGGTCGGCGTGTTCGGCTACGGCGCCGGCGTGATCCCGCGCTTCACCGAGCTGAAGGACAAGGACGGCAAGCCCGTGTTTCCGGAGGCCGCCGAGTTCCACACCCTGCGCGTGCAGCCGCCCGCGGGCATGCACTACTCGACGGAGCTGCTGAGAAAGCTGTGCGACATCTGGCAGGAGCACGGCTCCGGCCTGATCGCCTTCCACGGCCAGAGCGGCGACATCATGTTCCAGGGCTGCAGCACCGCGAACGTGCAGCCGGCGTTCGACGCGCTGAACGCAATCGGCTTCGACCTCGGCGGCGCGGGCGCGGCGATGCGCACCTCGATGTCCTGCGTCGGCTCGGCGCGCTGCGAGATGAGCTGCTACGACGAGCAGCGCGCGCTGCGCACGGTGATCAACTCGAACCTGGACGAGATGCACCGCCCCTCGCTGCCGTACAAGTTCAAGTTCAAGTTCTCGGGCTGCCCGAACGACTGCGTCAACGCGATCCAGCGCTCGGACCTGGCGACCATCGGCACCTGGCGCGACAACATCCGAACCGACGAGAAGCTGGCGCGCGAGTGGTTCGCGGCGCACGGCATGGAGGAGCTGGTCGACAACGTGGTGACGCGCTGCCCGACCAAGGCGATCCGCATCAGGAAGGCGAACGGCGAGGCACCGCCGGCGCATGTCTCGCGCGTCAAGCTCGACGACGCCCAGTGCCTGGAGATCGACAACCACGACTGCGTGCGCTGCATGCACTGCCTGAACGTGATGCCGGGCGCGCTGCTGCCGGGCGAGCAGCGCGGGGTGTCGATCCTGATCGGCGGCAAGGGCGTGCTCAAGATCGGACCGACCATGGGGATCATGGTGGTGCCGTTCATGGAGCTCAAGAGCGACGAGGACTTCGAGAAGCTGCAGGACCTGGGGCGCAGGGTTCTCGACTTCTTCGCCGAGAACGCGCTCGACCACGAGCGCATCGGCGAGACCATCGAGCGCATCGGCCTGGCGAACTTCCTCGAGGCGGTCGAGCTGCCGGTCGACCCGAACATGGTGCTGCATCCGCGCATGAACCCCTACGTGCGCACCGACGACTGGGACGAGCAGGCCGCCAAGAGCGGCACGCAGAAGGCGGCCTGAAGGAGGACGGAACATGGCACAAGCACAACCGAAGATGCCGGTCGAGCACGGGGCGCCCGACCCGCTGCCGTACATGCATCCGCTGATGAAGAAGCACTACGGGAAATGGGTCTACCACAACCACCCGAAGCCGGGCGTGCTGATGCACCGCGCGGCCAACGGCGAGGAGATCTGGACCGTCAAGGCGGGCACGCAGCGCCAGATGGACCACCACACGGTGCGCAAGCTGTGCGACATCGCCGACCGGTTCGCCGACGGCCACGTGCGCTTTACCACGCGCTCGAACATCGAGTTCATGGTCGCCGACAAGGCCAAGGTCGAGCCGCTCATCGGCGCGCTCAACGAGGCGGGCTTTCCGGTCGGCGGCACCGCCAACTCGGTGTCGATGATCGCCCACACGCAAGGGTGGCTGCACTGCGACATTCCGGGCACCGACGCCTCCGGCGTGGTCAAGTCGCTGATGGACGAGCTCTACGACGAGTTCGTCAAGTGCGAGATGCCGAACCGGGTCAAGCTCTCGACCTCGTGCTGCGAGATCAACTGCGGCGGCCAGGCCGACATCGCGATCATCGTGCAGCACACCAAGCCGCCCAGGATCAACCACGACCTGGTGGCGAACGTGTGCGAGCGGCCGGCGGTGGTCGCGCGCTGCCCGGTGGCGGCGATCCGCCCGGCGCTGGTGAACGGCAAGCCCTCGCTCGAGGTGGACGAGAAGAAGTGCGTCTGCTGCGGCGCCTGCTATCCGCCGTGCCCGCCGATGCAGATCAACGACCCCGAGTTCTCCAAGATCGCGATCTGGGTCGGCGGCAAGAACTCGAACGCGCGCATCCGCCCCACCTTCCACAAGCTGGTCGCTTCGGGGCTGCCGAACAACCCGCCGCGCTGGCCGGAGGTCGCCGAGGTGGTGAAGAACATCCTGCGCACCTACAAGGCCGACGGCCGCCCCTGGGAGCGCATCTCGGACTGGGTCGAGAGGATCGGCTGGCCGGCCTTCTTCAGGAAGACCGGGCTGCCGTTCACCAAGTACCACATCGACGACTGGCGCGGCTCGCGTTACACGCTGAACACCTCGGCGCACATCCGCTTCTGAGGCGCGCGTGAAATTCGGCATCCTGGTCAACGAAGGGCCCTACACGCATCAGGCGAGCGACTCGGCCTACCTGTTCACCAGGGCCGCGCTGGAGAAGGGGCACCAGATCTACCGCGTGTTCTTCTACCACGACGGGGTCAACAACGCGACCAAGTACACCGAGCCGCCGCAGGACGACCGCCACATCGTCAACCGCTGGTCCAAGCTCGCCGAGCAGTACGAGGTCGACCTGGTCGTGTGCGTGGCGGCGGCGCTCAGGCGCGGCATCAAGGACGAGCTGCTGGCGCCGGGCTTTCGCATCTCCGGTCTCGGCCAGCTGGTCGAGGCGGGCATCCAGGGCGACCGGCTGGTCGTGTTCGGCGACTGAGGTAAGCGCATGGGCATCACAAAAAAATTCATGTTCGTGAACCGGAAGGCGCCGTACGGAACCATCTACGCGCTCGAGGGGCTGGAGGTGGTGCTGATCAGCGCCGCCTTCGACCAGGACGTCTCGCTCGCCTTCGTCGACGACGGCGTCTACCAGCTGGTCAAGGGCCAGCAGACCAAGGGCATCGAGTCTAAGAACTTCTCGCCCGCCTACCGGGCGCTCGAGGGCTACGACATCGAAAAGCTCTACGTCGAGCGCGAGGCGCTCGAGACGCGCGGGCTGGCGGAAGCAGACCTGCTGGTCGACGTGCAGGTGATGCCGTCGGCCGAGCTCGCCGAGCTGATGGCGGCGCAGGACGTGGTGATCGGATTCTGAGGGGAAGCGGGGATGCTGCACATCGTCAACAAGAGCCCCTACGAGAGAAACGCGCTCGAGTCCTGCCTGCGGCTGGCGCAGCCCGGCTCGGCGCTGCTGCTGATCGAGGACGGCGTGTACGCCGCCACGCGCGGCAACGCCGCCGAGGCGCGCCTGAGGGACGCGATGGCGCGCCTCAAGGTGTACGCGCTCAAGCCCGACCTCGAGGCGCGCGGCGTCGCGGCGCGGGTGATGGAAGGAATCGAGTTGGTGGACTACGGCGGCTTCGTGGATCTGGCCTGCGGGCAGCCGAACTGTCAGTCATGGCTTTAGGCGAACAAACACATCCACTGGAGGCGACATGGGAGCATTCGATCTGAACGGCAAGGCCTACGAGACAGACGAGGAAGGCTACCTCGTCAATCTTTCCGACTGGAACGAGGACGTGGCGAACTTCCTCGCGCAGCAGGAAAACGTCGAGATGACGCCGAACCACTGGGAAGTGGTCAACTTCCTGCGCGAGTACTACAACGAGTACCAGATCGCGCCCGCGATCCGCGTGCTCACCAAGGCGATCGGCAAGAAGCTCGGGCCCGACAAGGGAAACAACAAGTACCTGTACGAGCTGTTCCCCTACGGCCCGGCCAAGCAGGCGTGCAAGATCGCCGGCCTGCCCAAGCCCACCGGCTGCGTCTGACGCCGTGCTGAGCGCGCTCTACGCCTGCCTGTTCTACGCCGCCGCGGCGGTGCTGGTGGCGGGCGTGGGGTGGCGCGTGCTGCAGTACGCCCGCGTTCCGGCGCCTCTCAGGATTCCGACCACGCCCGCGCCGCGAACGCGCGCGGGCGCGGCGGCGCGGGTGGCGCGCGAGGTGGTGCTGTTCGAGAGCCTGTTCCGCTCCAGCAAGTGGACCTGGCTGTTCGGCTGGATGTTCCACGTCGCGCTCGCGCTGGTGCTGGTGCGGCACCTGCGCTACTTCATCGAGCCGGTGTGGGGCTGGGTCGCGTTCGCGCAGCCCTTCGGCGTCTACGCCGGCTTTGCGCTCGTCGCCGGCCTGGCCGGCCTGTGGGCCCGCCGCTTCCTGGTCGAGCGCATCCGCTACATCTCGACCTGGTCCGACCACCTGATGCTCGCCCTGCTGGCCGGCATTGCGCTCACCGGGCTCGGCATGAAATACGTCGCGCACACCGACATCATCGGGCTGAAGGAATTCATCCGCGGCCTGATCGTCTTCGACTGGCAGCCGCTGCCGGCCGATCCGCTGCTGCTGATCCACCTTTCGCTGGTGCTGCTGCTGATGGTGGTGTTCCCGGCCTCCAAGCTGCTGCACGCGCCGGGCGTGTTCTTCAGCCCGTCGCGCAACCAGCCCGACGACTCGCGCGAGCGGCGCCACGTCGCCGCCTGGGCCAGGGACTAGCCATGGCCCAGGCCGCCGTCAAAGCACCACCGCTGAAGGAATACCCGGTCATCCCGATCCTCGCGCCCGGCGCGATGGCGGCGAGCAAGCCCTTCACCGCCTCGGACAAGATGAACGAGGCGCTCGGCTTTCCCGGCAAGCTGCCCGGGGACTGGAAGGCGCGCGCGTTGGAAAAGATGGGCGAGTTGCTCGGGAAATACCGCGGCCTGCGGGTCTTCCTGGATGCCTGCGTGCACTGCGGCGCCTGCACCGACAAGTGCCACTATTTCCTCGGCACCGGCGACCCGAAAAACATGCCGGTGGCGCGCCAGGACCTGCTGCGCAAAGTCTACCGGCGCTACTTCACGCTCGCCGGCAGGTGGTTCCCGAAGCTGGTCGGCGCCGAGGACCTGACCGAGGAGGTGCTCGAGGACTGGTTCAAGTACTTCAACCAGTGCTCCGAGTGCCGCCGCTGCTCGGTGTTCTGTCCCTACGGCATCGACACCGCAGAGATCACCATGGCCGCGCGGGAGATCATGAACGCCGTCGGCATGGGGCAGAAGTACACCAACGAGATCATCGGCAAGGTGCACAAGATCGGCAACAACCTGGGGCTGCCGCCGCGCGCGCTCGCCGACACGCTCGAGACGCTGGAGGAAGAGATCAAGGAAGAAACCGGCGTCGACGTCAAGCTGCCGCTCGACCAGAAGGGCGCCGAGGTGCTGCTGGTCACGCCCTCGGCGGACTTCTTCGCCGAGCCGCACGTCTACAGCCTGATCGGCTACGCCAAGGTGTTCCACGCCGCCGGAATCAGCTGGACGCTTTCCTCGCACGCCTCCGAGGCGGCGAACTTCGGCATCTTCATCGGCAGCTACGAGCAGATGAAGAAGGTCTCGATGCGGGTGCGCGAGGCGGCGCTCGAGCTCGGCGCGAAGCGCCTGGTGGTGGGCGAATGCGGCCACGCCTGGCGCGTCGCCTACAGCTTCTGGAACACGCTGATCGGCCCGTTCGACTTCCTCGATCCCCGCTACCCGGCGCCGCAGCACGTCTGCGAGCTGACCCACGACCTGGTCAAGCGGGGCGCGATCCGGCTCGACCGCGAAAAGAACGACCACCGCGTGGTGACCTTCCACGACTCCTGCAACGTCGCGCGCGGCGCGGGCATGGGCGGGGTGCCGGGCGGGCAGTTCACGATCCCGCGCGACCTGATCCGCGCCTCGTGCAACCACTTCCACGACATGGCGCCGGAGACGATCCACGAGAGCACCTACTGTTGCGGCGGCGGCGGCGGGCTGCTGTCGGACGAGATCCTGGACCTGCGCGTCAAGGGCGCGCTGCCGAGGATGGAAGCGCTCAAGCAGGTGGTCGACGCGCACGGGGTGAACTTCATGGCGATGATCTGCGCCATCTGCAAGGCGCAGTTCACCAAGGTGGTGCCTTACTACGAATTCGACATGAGCATGGTGGGCGGCGTGCACCAGCTGGTGGGCGACGCGATCCGGCTCGGCGAGCTGCACTAGAGGAGGAAGGCGATGTCTTCACAAGCGACACCGCAGGCGCAGACCAGGCTCAGCTACCGGCGCTACAAGGAAGGCGATTCCGGCCACGGCCCCTGGACCGAGCAGATCTTCCAGGCCAGCCACAGCTACAAGTGTCCGACCTACCAGAAGAGCACCCCGCCGTGCCAGGGGAGCTGCCCCTCGGGCGAGGACATCCGCGGCTATCTGGCGATCGTGCGCGGCACCGAGAAGCCGCCCGCCGGCGTGCCGTGGCAGGAGTACGCCTGGCGGCGCCTGACCGAGGCCAATCCGTTTCCCTCGGTGATGGGCAGGGTGTGCCCGGCGCCCTGCGAGTCGGGCTGCAACCGCAACGAGGTCGAGGACTTCGTCGGCATCAACTCGGTCGAGCACTTCCTCGGCGAGTACGCGATCGCCCACGGCCTCGCGTTCGAGAAACCGAAAACGAAGAGCGGCAAGAAGGTGGCGGTGATCGGCGGCGGGCCGGCGGGGCTGTCGTGCGCCTACCAGCTGGCGCTGAAAGGGCACGCGGTCACGGTGTTCGACGAGCACGAGCAGCTCGGCGGCATGATGCGCTACGGCATCCCGGGGTTCCGCACCCCGCGCGAGGTGCTCGACGCCGAGATCCGGCGCATCCTGGATCTGGGGATCGAAACGCGGCTCAAGACCCGCATCGGCAGCGACGTGACGCTCGAGCAGCTGAAGAAGGACTACGACGCGGTGTTCATGGGCATGGGCGCGCAGGGCGGCCGGCCGCTGCCGGCGCCGGGCGCCGAAGCGCCGAACTGCGTCACCGCGACCGCGTTCCTGCGCGCGTTCAACGACGGGCGCATGAAATCGGTCGGCAGGCGGGTGGTGGTGGTCGGCGGCGGCGACACCTCGATCGACGTCGCCACCGTGGCGCGGCGCCTCGGGCACATCGAGCACCCGCACGCGACCGATCACCCCGAGTCGGTGATCCTCGGCAAGCAGGCGCAGGACGTCGCCGAAATCTCGGCGCGCCAGGGCGCCGACGTGACGCTCACCTCGGTGTTCGCGATCGACAAGATGCAGGCCAGCCCGCACGAGATCGAGCACGCGCTCGCCGAGGGCATCGTGATCCGCGACGGCTGGGCGCCGGTCGAAGTGGTGCGCGACGCGAGCGGCCGCGCCACCGGTCTCAAGATCGCGAAGTGCGAGGCGAAGTTCGTCGGCCCGAAGCTCGAGATCAAGGTCGACGAATCCACCGCCGAGGTGATCCCCGCCGATCTCGTCGTCTCGGCGGTCGGCCAGGCGGTCGACTTCACCGGGCTGGAGGACTTCGACAACGGCAAGGGGCTGGTGTCGGCCGACAAGAACTACCAGATCCCGGGCAAGCCGGGTATCTTCGCCGGCGGCGACGTGCTGCGCCCGCACCTGCTGACCACCGCGATCGGGCAGGGCTGGATCGCCGCCGAAGGCATCGACCGGCATCTGCACGGCGAGGAGATGGACAGGCGCCCGAAGATCGACGTCCACGCCTTCGACCTGATGCGCAAGCTCGCCGAGCGCGGCCTCGAGCCGAACGAGGCGCCGCACGAAGCGGTGCGCGGCACCGGCGAGCAGAACATCGCGGTGCACAACTACGAGGACCGCTCGGCGCGTTACGTGATCCCGCACGACCAGCTGTTCCTCGGCCATTTCACCTACGTTCCGCGCAACCAGCGCAAGGTGACGAAGCTCACGCCCGAGCAGGCGCTGGGCAACTTCCAGGAGCGCCTCGACGCGCTGTCGGAGACCGAGGCGGTGGCCGAGGGCAAGCGCTGCATGAGCTGCGGCCTTTGCTTCGAGTGCGACAACTGCGTCGTGTACTGCCCGCAGACCGCGGTGTTCCGCGTCAAGAAGGACAGGTCGACCACCGGGCGCTACGTCGACACCGACTACACCAAGTGCATCGGCTGTCACATCTGCAGCGACGTCTGCCCGACCGGCTACATCCAGATGGGGCTGGGCGAGTGAGACTGCTCGCCGCGCTCGCGCTTGCCGCCTCGCTGGCGCTGCCGGCGGGGGCGATGGCGGGCGTGGACAAGCCGGTGATCGTGAAAGCGCAGCGCGGCCCGTGCATCGCCCCGCCCGATGTGATGCGCCGGGTGCATCCTGATCTCCTCAGGCACCAGCGCACGATCACGGTGCACGAGGGCGTGGTCGACGCGAAGGTGAGCCTGGAGAAGTGCGTCGCCTGCCACGCGAGCAAGGCGACCGGCAGCGTCGCCGCGAGCCCGCAGGACTTCTGCGAGAGCTGCCACGCCTACGCCGGCGTCAAGCTCGACTGTTTCGAATGTCACGCCTCGAGGCCGGAGAAGAAATGACCAGCCGGCGCGCCTTCCTCGGCAAGGCCGCGGCGCTGGGCGGCATCGCGGTCGCGCCCGGGCTGTTCCTGTTTGAACCGGCAAGAGCGAAAGGCGTCACGTCCAAGGTCCGCTGGGGCATGCTGGTCGATACCACGCGCTGCGACGAGGGCTGCGACGCCTGCGTGGCCGCCTGCAACAGGGAGAACGGCCTTTCGGGCCGCACCGGGCCGGACGACTCGCAGTGGATCCGCAAGCTCGAGCTGAAGGAGGAGGCGACCGGCCGCACGCTGTCGCTGCCGGTGATGTGCCAGCACTGCGCCGAGCCGCCCTGCGTCGACGTCTGCCCGACCGGCGCCTCGTTCAAGCGCGCCGACGGCATCGTGCTGGTCGACCGCCACATCTGCATCGGCTGCCGCTACTGCATGATGGCCTGCCCCTACAAGGCGCGCTCGTTCGTGCATTACCCTCTGCACGACCAGAAGCCCGACGTGCCGCGCAGCCAGGGCTGCGTCGAAGCCTGCACCCTGTGCGTGCAGCGCGTCGACCGCGGCGAGCAACCGGCCTGCGTCGAGGCGTGCGGGGCGACGGGCCGGCAGGCGCTCTTCTTCGGCGACCTGAACGACCCGCAGAGCGAAATCTCGCGCCGGATGCGTGCGGCGGGCGCGAAGCAGATCCGCGCCGACCTGCAGCTCGACACCGGCGTGCGCTACCAGGGGATCTGAGATGGCCGCCATCGCGATGCGCGAGATCGAGGGCCGCAGCCGCGGCTGGTGGGGGCTGTTCGCGCTCGGCGGCGCGCTCCTGCTCGGCATGCTGCTCGCCTGGCACGCGATGGAGACGCGCGGCCACGTCATCACCGGCATGACGAACCAGGTGGTATGGGGCCTGCCGCACGTGTTCGCGGTGTTCCTGATCCTCGCCGCCTCGGGGGTGCTCAACGTCGCTTCGGCCGCCTCGGCGTTCGGCAAGGGCTTCTACAAGCCGCTCGCGCCGCTTTCGAGCTGGCTCGCGATCGTCCTGCTGGCGGGGGGCCTGGCGGTGCTCGGGCTCGACCTCGGCCGCTCGGACCGGCTGATCGTGGCGATGACGCACTTCAATTTCAAGTCGATCTTCGCCTGGAACATGTTTCTCTACAGCGGCTACTTCGCGGTCGTCGCGCTCTACCTGTGGACCCAGCTCGACCGCACGGCGGGCCGCCACTCGACGCTCGCCGGCCGGGTCGCTTTCGTCTGGCGCCTGGTGCTCACCACCGGCACGGGCTCGATCTTCGGCTTCCTGATCGCGCGCGAGGCCTACAGCTCGGCGCTGCTCGCGCCGATGTTCATCGTGCTGTCGATCGTCTACGGCATGGCGATCTATCTGCTGGTGCTGATCGCGACCTGCGCCGGCAGCGGGCGCGAGCTCGGGCGCGGCGTCGTCGAGCGCATCGGGCGGCTGCTCGGCTGGTTCGTGCTCACCGGGCTGTACTTCGTCGCGGTGTTCCACCTCACCAACCTGTACCTCGCCAAGCAGATCGGCGTCGAGCGCTTCCTGCTCGTCGACGGCGGGGTCTACAGCTGGCTGTTCTGGGTCGGGCAGGTTCTGCTCGGCAGCGTGGTGCCGCTCCTGCTGCTGTGGCTGCCGGCGACGCGCGGCGGTCGCGGCATCACGACCCTCGCCGCGGCGCTGATCGTGCTCGGGGGACTGGCCCAGATGTACGTCACCATCGTCGGCGCCCAGGCCTGGCCGCTCGATCTCTTCCCCGGCTACGAGATGCGCTCGTCCTTCTACGACGGCGTGATCCATCCCTACGCGCCGAGCCTGCCCGAGGCCGCGCTCGCGCTCGGGGGCGTGGCCATCGCGCTGCTGGGCGCGCTGCTCGGCGTGAAGTTCCTCAGGCTGCTGCCGGCGAACCTGTCCGACGAGTCCCTCCAGCCGGGAGAAGGCGCGCACTGAGCGCAAGCGCCGGCCGCGATGGCCCACGTCTTCATCTCCGCCGCGCACAAATCCTCCGGTAAGACCACGCTCACGCTCGGCCTGGCGGCGGCGCTCGCGCGGCGCGGGCTCGCGGTGCAGCCGTTCAAGAAGGGGCCGGACTACATCGACCCGATGTGGCTCTCGCTCGCGGCGGGGAGAGCCTGCCGCAACCTCGATTTCCACCTCATGAGCCGCGACGAGATCCTGGCGAGCTTCGGCCGCCACGGCCGCGCGGCGCAGATCTCGCTGATCGAGGGCAACAAGGGCCTCTACGACGGGCTCGACCTGCACGGCTCGAACTCGAACGCCGCGCTCGCGTCCATGCTCGGCTCGCCGGTGGTGCTGGTCATCGACGCGCGCGGCATGACGCGCGGCATCGCGCCGCTGATCCTCGGCTACCAGGGCTTCGACCCCTCGATCCGCATCGCCGCGGTGATCCTCAACAACCTGGGCGGCGCGCGCCACGAGCAGAAGCTGCGCGCGGTGATCGGGCACTACACCGGCGTCGAGGTGATCGGCGCCGTGCAGCAGGACGAGCGCATCGCGATCGTCGAGCGGCACCTGGGTCTCGTGCCGAGCAACGAGCAAGCCGCGGCGGCGCGCGTGGTCGAGGCAGTGCGCGAGCGCGTCGAGCAAAGCGTCGAGCTCGACCGGCTGCTGGCGATCGCGGCGAGCGCGGCGCCGTTTCCGGAGGCGCCGCCGGCCGGGGCGAGGGTACCCGCCGCGCCGCGGTTGCGGGTCGGCATTGCGCGCGACGCGGCGTTCGGCTTCTACTATGCGGACGACCTGGAAGCGTTCGCCGAGGCGGGCGCCGAGCTGGTCCCGCTCGACATGCTGCACGCGCCGCGGCTGCCGGAGATCGATGCGCTGGTGATCGGCGGCGGCTTTCCCGAGACGCAGATGCGCGAGCTGGAGGCGAACGAGGCCCTGCGCCTGGACCTGAGGCGCGCGATCGAGGCGGGGCTGCCCGTCTACGCCGAGTGCGGCGGACTGATGTACCTCTCGC
>Ga0210077_1000133_pt1 | contig 37040 bp, 26 predicted proteins | sample RushMan_CattailN_5_FD_185556 | JGI IMG/M metagenome (GOLD analysis project Ga0210077, IMG submission 185556) | Wetland microbial communities from San Francisco Bay, California, USA, that impact long-term carbon sequestration -... | ecosystem: Environmental > Aquatic > Marine > Wetlands ...
GATTTCAGCCGAGGGGGGAATCGTCATGCACAATGCGCCGCGCACCAGTCGCGACCGACGCACGGCCTGGCTTTGCGCTGTCCTCGCGCTCGTACCTCTCTCCTGCGCATCACTCGAATACCTACCGCCCGACAAAATCAAGGTTACGGATCTACCGGTCGTCTCCTATCCGCTTGCGTGGATGGACAACGAGCGGATCCTCATGCGCATCGACACCGGGAAGCGGATCGACGTGCCTGGAGGAGGACGGTACGCGACGTTCGATCTGATCTCGTACAACTACAAGACAGGCGAGCGACATAACTACGGGCGTGCGGGCTCGTCAATATGCTACGCCGACGGATACGTCTCGCGCGGGTGGCGAGACGACAAAGACCGCTCGAAGGTAATGGTCCTCTACGGTGAGATCGGCAATGAAACGAGGAGGGAAATCAAGCCAGGCGAAATCAACTTCGATCGCGGCGTGGGGGGATCATGCAGGCCATCGAGTGAGCGACCGCCGCGGCCAAGTTGGGCCCGTCAAGACACTGCCATCTGGAACCTCTGGCCACGATTGGGCTTCATCGATTGCCGGACGCGTGCGGTGAGCCCACTGACGCGAAACATCAAGGCGCGCTTTCATCGGTTCGACGATAAGGTCGGCGTCGAGCTCCCCTTCTCCTGTGAGCAAGTGTTTCCGGGGCCTCGATACTATCCATTCAAGGGGGCCTACTTCGCCTTCGAATACGATTATCGCCATCCGTGGCCTGAAGGGTTGGATCGACGAGCGTATTGGCTCTATCCGGACGGACGAGTGAAGGTCCTCACGTTCCGGTACTCGAAGGCGATTCGGGGCAATGCGGTGCCGGTTGCTGATGGCCTTCTGACATTCACCCGGTCATACGGCCGAGGCGACGACTTCTGGGTGTACTTCATAACGCCGAATTCCGAAACCCGACTCTACCGCGGCAATGCACTGGGTATCACCTCTCCCGACGGATGCAAGGTGGCCATGCTCATCGACCCGGACTTCAAAGCGAAGGCGTGGTCAGACAAGGTCAAGACGCCCGTCGCCCTGAGAGTGCTCGACTTCTGTCAGTCCAGATAGGAGCCAGACCATGTCGATCATGCAATCGGATCTCCCCAGCCTGTCCGAGCGCCTGCTCGTCGCGTGCGACCAGAGCTACGCGGGCGAAAAGCTGGTGGTCGGGGAAAGCCACCTCGAGCCCTACCTGGACAAGCCGTCGCTCGACAAATTCACGCCGCCGTATCCCTCCGACTTTCCCGGCGACGTCGTTCGATACCGCGTCGAGGATGCCGCGACGGGCTTTAAGTGCGTGATCTATCAGAACCTGGCAAGTCGCGAGCTGATCGTCGCCATGGGAGCCGCCGACGGCCTCGATCTCAAGGATTGGTGGTCGGCCGTCACGCACTACGGTTGGAATCAATGGAAACTCAATCGCGGTTTCGTTCTTAACGCACTCGAGGACTTAATTGATAAGACGCGGACCTCAATCGACGAACCGCCACGCGTTTACTTTACCGGGCAGAGTCTGGGAGGTGCGCTCGCACAGTACGCTGCGTACGAGTTTGCGGAAACGCATGATCTTTATCCGAAGTCCGAGCTGGCGCTGATCACATTCAATGCACTTGGCGGAGTCGCCGCTCTCCGCGACGAAATACCGAATCGGGGGAATCTGGCCGATCTCGGATTTCCGGGCTTCAAGGATCATGAATTTCAAGCCAACCGCGCCTCTCAATTCGCCCTCGTCACGCACTACTGGAACAACAACGACATGGTCGCCCGCCTCGGCGTCGGGCATCTCGGAGGTGCAGGCAGCGTCATCGAGTTCCCCGGGCGGGATTTCACTCATATCCCGTATGCCCTCGATACCATCACCGCGCATCGCATCGAATCGGGCTTTTACTACTCGCTCACACAGTACGCGAATCTGCTGAAGATCGACGCCTTCCGGGCGGCGACCCCGAACGAGGTGAACAAGGCCTCGTCGATACCGGACTTCTACCTCAATGTGTACAGCCTGCAGAAGATCGCCTCGATCGTCGGCAATCTCTTCGACAAGGACTCGACGTCGACCGTCGGCGCATTTGTGCGGCTGCTTGTCGGCGGAATGAGCGCGCTGGTGGCGGCGACTCCCAAGGAGGTCGACGATTTCGTCGACGAGTACATACACACCCGGTACCTGGCCGGCCAGTACGAGTATCGCCCGCGGGAGTACGCCATCGCGATGCACACCGACTGGTCGTACCGCCTGCGTATCGGATTCTTCGCACTGACGATCCAGCCCACCGTGGGTTTCCCGTACAACGTCGCGCTCGGCATGACCGCGGCGTTGGCGCTCTCCCCGGTATACAGACTGGTCGACACGCTGAGGACCGATCAGGCCGAGTTTCTGACGCGCACGACCTTCAATTGGGGATGGGGCAACCTTGCCGTCCCCGACTCGACGGCCGAGGAGGTGCTGGAGCGATCCGATCTGCTCGCCGCCGCGTTCGGCATCGACGATCCGCGCGGCTCCGGAACCCGTCTGACGAACTTCGCCGAGATCTCGCGCGGCGTGACGGACGCGCTGGCGGACGCGATGGACGACGAAACCGGCAACTGGTACGGCGATACGGCCGCCTTCCTGGTCCAGCGCGGCAACGCGCTCGGCGAGCCGACCCGGGCGGCGCAGGCGCAAGCGGAGTTCTGGGCCTACTCGAAAAGGGCCGCGGCCGGCAATCCGGAGCTGCTGACCACCGTTTTCGAGCAAGCGCAGCAGTATCTTCCCCAGTGGGGGTCCGCGATCGCCGGCCTGAGCTCCGATCTGGTCGCGCCGCCAAGCTCGCCGCTCGCGGTCGACGGGCTCGAGACCTATGAGCAGAAGAAGGGGTTTGTGGATGCCGCGCTGAGCGGACTGGAGGGAATGCTCGACCTCTTCGTCGGCACCGCGCACGCGGAGGAGTTCCGCGCCGCGACCGCCGAAGTGCTCGACGATGCCCGCGCCGCCGCGCAGTCGGTCGTGATCCGCCAGGGCCGCTCCGTCGATTCGTTGCCCGCAACGGACTTCGACCCCGCCGGCCCGCCTTCCCTCGGCGCCCTCCCGGAAGGCTCCGTCCAGACCTTCACGCTCTTCCTCCCCTACGACGCCGGCCCCGGCGGCCAGCGCGTCAGCCTCAGGCTCGGCGGCAGCGCGGCGGGCAAGCTCACGCTGCTCGATCACGCGGACGAGATCGCGCTCGGCGCGGACGGCGCGTTCACGCTGGTGGTGCCCGAGGGAAGGAAGGAGCTCAGCTTCGGCCTGTGGGCGAATGACGATATCGACGCCGCCGAAACGCTCGAGCTGTCGGCGCAACTGGTCGACGCGGACGATGCCGCGACGCACCTCGAGCACGTCGAGCTCAATCTCGCGCTCGACGCCGTGGTCGAGGCGGTGCCGGTGACCGCGCGCGAGATCCACGGCGACTGGGCGCCGCAGCCCTACGTCGATCCGGCCACCGGCGCGACGTATTACAAGGTCGACGACCTCGGCAACATCGAGCGCCTGCCCGGCGTGCCGAGCACCGGCGACGTCGAGCCGGACCTCTGGCTCGACGGCAGCGCCGAGGCCGACCTCATCGTCACGGGGGACTTCGACGAGCAGGCGCACGGCGACGCGGGCGACGACTTCCTCACCGGCTCCGATCAGTCCGGCAACGTCCTGTACGGCGGCAGCGGCAACGACCGCATCGAGGGCGGCGGCTGGGCGAACCACGCCGCCGAGTATTCGCAGCTGGACTACCTCGGCCGGCCGATGGGGCTGGGCGACGACAGGATCTACGGCGGCGCCGGCGACGACCAGATCTGGGGCGAGAGCGAGGCGACGCAGGACGCGCTCAGCGACGCGGGCACCGCCCCGACCGGCATCCCCGGCGACTGGCTCACCGGCGGCAGCGGCGCCGACCGCCTCTACGGCAGCGCCGGCGACGACGTGCTGCTCGGCGGCCTCGGCGAAGACCTGCTGGTCGGCGGCGCCGGCAGGGACGTGCTGCTCGGCGACGACGATTACCAGATCCGGCCCACGGGGAACACCTGGCAGGTCGTACACCCGAACTTCGGCGACTCGACCCCGGGCTTCGGCGGCTTCGAGGTCGGCCTCTTCCCGGTGGTGAACGCGACGAGCGCCGCGCCCGGCCTGGTCTGGGAGATGACCGGCGATCCGGAGTTCGCCTACTACAAGTTCGGCGGCGGCGCGGACGTGCTGATCGGCGGCGGCGGCAGCGACATCCTGATCGGCGAGTACGGCGACGACACGCTCTACGGCGGCGAGGGCGACGACATCCTCGCCGGCTGGGAAGGCGACGACGAGCTGATCGGCGGCGCGGGCGACGACATGATGGCGGGCGACTTCGGCCGCTACGAGCAGGCGAACCAGCGCGCGGTGCCCGGCACCCTGCTCGTGCAGGCCGGCGTGATGGGGACTTCGGCCGCCTACGGCAGCGCGCCGGAGCTCTCCGGCGACGACCTGCTCGACGGCGGCGCGGGCGACGACGTGCTGTACGGCGAAGGCGGCGACGACTCGGTGCTGGGCGGCGACGGCAACGACACCCTCTACGGCGACGCGGCCTACCTGCCGGAGAGCCTGCACGGCAACGACGTTCTCGACGGCGGCGACGGCAACGACGTCCTCTACGCCGGCGCGGGCGAGGACAGGCTCTACGGCGGCGCGGGCGACGACGAGCTCCACGGCGGGCCCGGCAGCGACTGGCTCGAGGGCGGCAGCGGCGACGACACCCTCTCCGGCGAGCAGGGCGACGACACGCTGCGCGCGGGCGACGGCAACGATGCGCTGTCCGGCGGCGACGGGGCCGACGAGCTGCGCGCCGGAGCGGGCGACGACCGGCTCGGCGGCGGGGACGGCGACGACGTCCTGTACGGCGAATCGGGCGCCGACCAGCTCGACGGCGGCGCCGGCAACGACCGGCTCTACGGCGGCAACGGCGCGGACCTGATCGACGGCGGCGACGGCAACGACCTGATCGACGGCGGCGAAGGCATCGACGTGGTGCGCGGCGGCGCCGGCGACGACACCTATGTGCTCGGCTTCGGCGACGGCCGCGACGTGATCGAGGACGGCGAGGGCGCGAACCGGATCCGTTTCGGCTCCGGCATCCTGCCCGATGACCTGAGCGCCGAGCTCGACAGCGATGCGCTGACCGCGACGCTCACCTACACGATCGACGACGACGCGGTGTCGCTCGACATGAGCGACTTCGCCCTCGGCGGCATCGACTTCATCGACGGCAGCGCCTGGACGCCAGGGCAGCTCGCCGGCCTGATTCCGGCGCTCGTCACCAGCGGCTGGGACGAGGGCGAGACGCTCGAGGGCAACCCGAACCTGCGCAACGCGCTGCACGGCGGCGGCGGCGACGACTCGCTCACCGGCGCCGCCTACGACGACCTGCTCGAGGGCGGCGACGGCGCCGACACGGCGGACGGCCGGGACGGCTCGGACACCTATTTCTTCGCCGGCACCGAATCCGGCGTCGACCTGGTCGCCGATTCCGGCACCGACATGGCGCGCGACGCGGTGCGCTTCGGCCCGGGCGTGACGCTCGCCGGCCTCGCGCTGCGGGTCGCGGTGCCGGCGGCTTCGGCCGACGCGTATCCGGAGGCGCCCTGGCGCGACGGCGGCACGCTGTCGGTGCGTTGGGGCGCGGGCGGCTTCGACCTCGCGCTGCCGGGTGCCGAGCCACCGGGCGAGGGGATCGAAGCCTTCGAGCTCGACGACGGCACGGCCTACACGCTGGACGAGGTCCTCGCGCAGGCGGCGGTGCTGCCGCTCGCCGGCGAGGTCCACCTCGGCCGCGGCGCGGGCCCGCAAACGATCGCGCCGAACTACCAGACGATCGTGTTCGACGACTTCATCCGCGCCTCCGAGGTGCAGATCACGCGCGAGGGCACCGATCTCGTGCTCGACGTCGGCGGCGGGAGCACGGTGGGACGCATCGCCGGCTGGTATGGCGCCGACGGCCTCACGCCGCCGACCGAGCTCTCCTTCTATGCCGACCCGCCGCTCGATGCGGCCGCCGTCAGCGCGGCCGGGCTCGCGCTGCACGGCAGCGAAGGCGACGACGTCGTGCTCGGCCTGGACGGCTATGCCGACCGCCTCTACGGCGAGGGCGGCAACGACGTCCTCGACGGCGGCACCGGCGACGACCTGCTGCAGGGCGGCGACGGCGCGGACGCGTACGTGCTCGAAGCCGGCGGCGGACACGACGTGGCAGAGAATCCGTATTACTACATCTGGCCCTCCAGCGACGACCGGATCCGGGTCGCGGACGGACTCGGGCCCGACGACGTCCTGATCAGCCACGGCTACGGCGACGTCTCGGTGTGGGTGCGCGGCAGCACGACGCGGATCCAGGTGCCCGAGTGGTCCTACGGCGACGCGCGGCGGCTGGGCGGAATCGAGTTCGCCGACGGCACGTTCTGGAGCGCCGACGAGATGGAGGCGCGCTTCGAGCCCGCGCCAGGCACGGCGGGAGACGACGCCATCTTCGGCAGCGACGGCGACGACGTGATCGACGCATTCGCGGGCGACGACTACGTCGAGACGGGAGCGGGCAACGACATCGTGCGCGGCGGCCCCGGCGCCGACGATCTCGAGGCCTGGGGCGAGGGCAACAACCTGCTCGACGCGGGAGCGGGCGACGACACCATCTACGAGGAAGGCCGCACGCTCGTCATCGGCGGCGCGGGCGACGACTGGATCGAGCACTACGGCGACGGCGGCGTGATCGCCTTCAACCCCGGCGACGGCGACGACACCGTCTACGCCGCCGGCGCGATGACGCTTTCGATCGGCGGCGGCGTTCAGCCCGGCGGTCTTTCGCTCGCGCAGGACGGGGACGACCTCGTGCTCGACGTCGCCGGCGCCGGCTCGATCCGCCTCACGCGCCAGTGGGAAACCGACCCCGCGGCGTGGCCGGAGATCACGCTGCAGCTGTTCGGCTCGGTACACCTGTACGACTTCAACGCGGCAATCGGCACCGAGGGGCCGATTGGCGACGTGCTGGCGGCGAACGAGACCTCGTCGAGCGAGACCGACGGCCTCGGCGGCGCGATCGCCTGGCAGTACGCGATCCTGGGCTCGAGCGGCGCGCTGACCGATGAGCAGCTCGGCCCGGTGCTGGCCGATCCCGGCTTCGGCACCGCTTCGCAGCCGATCGTGCTCGAGCAGCCGAACCGCCCGCCGCGGCTGGCCGAGCCGATCGCCGACCAGTCGGCGCTGGAAGACAGCCTGTTCGAGCTCTCGGTCGCGGCCCATTTCACCGATCCCGACGCGGGCGACACCCTTGGCTTCGATGCCGCGCTCGCCGACGGCTCGCCGCTGCCGGCCTGGCTCGGGTTCGACGCTGCGAGCGGAGTCTTCGCCGGCACGCCGGGCAACGACGACGTCGGCACGCTCGAGATCGCAGTCGGCGCGACCGACACCGGGGGCGAGCGCGCGGCGGACAGGTTCGCGCTCGAAGTCGTGAACGTCAACGACGCGCCCACTCTCGTCGCGCCGCTCGCGGACCAGAGCGGGCAGGAGGGCGCGGCGCTCGCCTTCTCTGTCGCCGGCGCCTTCGCCGACGTCGACGCGGGCGATGTTCTCGCCTACGCCGCCACGCTCGCCGACGGCAGCGCGCTGCCCGCCTGGCTCGCCTTCGATCCGGCGAGCCAGAGCTTCAACGCCGCGCCGGGCTACTCGGACGGCGGCAGCTACCTCGTGCGCGTCACCGCCAGCGACGCGGCGGGCGCGAGCGCGTCGGGCGATTTCACCCTGAGCATCCTCGAGGGCGAGCCGCCAGACGAGGCGGGTCACGACAGGCATCACGGCCACCACGACGAAGATCACGACCGTCATCACGGCCGGGCCCATCACCACGGCCACGACCGCGACCGCGGCGACAGGCACGGAAAGCACGCGCGCCACCACGATCCGATCCACGAGCGGCTCGCCAAACCGCCCCGCTTCGATTTCGAGGCGATCGTGCGCGAGCTCGAGCGCCACGAATCGCAGCCCGCGCCCTCGCCGGCCGAGATCCGGGCCGCCTGGGAGCGCGTCGCGCAGCACGCGGCGAAGCTGCGCGCCGGCGGCGACGACTTCGAGCACGGCGCCGCCTCGCACGGCAGCGACCTCCTGCGCATCGCTCCCGGCGGCGGGCACGCGTTCGGCTTCGACGGCTCCACCGGCGTCACGCGGGCGCAGGAAGGCTTCACCTCGCTCAAGGGGCTGAGCGAAGGATTTCGCCGGCTTTGAAAATCGGGGTCAGACCACGTTTTCGCAGAAAACGTGGTCTGACCCCATTATTTTTCGCCCAGGCCGAGCGAGCGGCTGATGACTTCTTTCATGATTTCGTTGGTGCCGCCGTAGATGCGCTGGACGCGGGCGTCGACGTAGGCGCGGGCGATGGGGTATTCCCACATGAAGCCGTAGCCGCCGTGGAGCTGCAGGCACTCGTCGATGATCTTGCACTCGATGTCGGAGCACCAGAGCTTGCACATGGAGGCGGTGGCGGTATCCAGCTGCCCGGCCATCAGGAGCTCGATGCACTTGTCGACGAAGACGCGCGCGACCTGGGCCTCGGTCGCGAGCTCGGCGAGCTTGAAGCGGGTGTTCTGGAAGCTCGCGACGGTCTTGCCGAAGGCCTTTCGCTCGCGCACGTAGTCGATCGTCCACTGGATCGCGGCCTCGGCCTTGGCGATCGCGCCGATCGCGATCTGCATGCGCTCCCAGGGCAGCTCCTGCATCAGGTAGATGAAGCCGTTGTTCTCCTGCCCGAGCAGGTTCTCGGCCGGCACCTCGACGTTGTCGAAGAAGAGCTCGGCGGTGTCCTGGCCCTTCAAGCCCATTTTTTTGAGCCGCTTGCCCTTCGCGAAGCCCTTCATCGAGGTGTCGACCACGATCAGGCTGGTGCCCTTGGCGCCCTTCGCCGGATCGGTCTTGGCGACGACGATTACGAGGTCGCAGTGCCAGCCGTTGGTGATGAAGGTCTTGGAGCCGTTGACGACGTACTTGTCGCCCTTTTTCACCGCGCTGGTCTTCACCGCCTGCAGGTCGGAGCCCGCGCCCGGCTCGCTCATCGCGATCGCGCCGATCCACTCGCCGGCGGCCATCTTCGGCAGGTAGCTGTCCTTGATGTGGTCGTTGCCGTAGCGAAGCAGGTAGGGCGCGACGATCTCGGAATGCAGGCCGAAGCCGAGCGAGGACGAGTTCGCCCTCGCCTGCTCCTCCATCAGGATGATGCTGTACAGGCGATCCGCCCCCGCGCCGCCGTACTGCTCGGGCATGCTCGCGCACAGGAAGCCGTTCGCGCCGGCCTTCTGCCACACCTCGCGGTCGACGTAGCCCTGCTCCTGCCAGTGCTCCTCGTGCGGCTTGACCTCCTCTTCCATGAAGCGCCGCACGCTGTCGCGGAAGGTCTCGTGCTCGGGCCCGAATATCGTGCGCGGGATCATGGCTCCTCCTCTGTCCGTCGGCAGATGATAGGCGAATTCTGCGATAATCCGCGCCTTCCCACTTGCCTCGAATCAATGAAGCTTGCCACCCTCAAGGACGGCACCCGCGACGGCACCCTGCTGGTCGTCTCGCGGAGCCTCGCCCACGCGCTCAAGGCCGACGCGGTCGCGCCCACGCTGCAGGCCGCGCTCGACGACTGGGACTACTGCGCGCCCCAGCTCGAGCAGCTGTACAACGAGCTGAACGACGGCATGCCGCCGCGCGCCTTCGAGCTCGATCCGGCGCAGCTGATGGCGCCGCTGCCGCGCGCGCACCAGTTCGCCGACGCCTCGAGCTTCCTCGTCCACGCCGAGCTGATCCGCAAATCGCGCAAGCAGGAGCTGCCCGCCTGGTGGAAGAGCGAGCCGATGATGTACCAGGGCTGCTCGGACCCCTTGCTCGGCCCGCGCGAGGACATCGTCGCGGCCTCGGAAGAGCTCGGCATCGACCTCGAGGCGGAGCTCGCGGTCGTCACCGGCGACGTGCCGATGGGCACCGCGCGCGACAAGGCCGCCTCGTATATCCGGCTCTTCGTGCTGCTGAACGACGTCTCGCTCAGGAACCTGGTCGGCAAGGAGCTCGAGAAGGGCTTCGGTTTTTTCCAGTCCAAGCCGCCCTCGGCGCTCTCGCCGGTGGCGGTCACGCCCGACGAGCTCGGCGCGGCCTGGGACGGCAAGCGCGTGCACCTGCCGCTCAGGATCGAGGTCAACGGCGAGCGGCTCGGCGAGCCGGACGCGGGCAAGGACATGCAGTTCCACTTCGCGCGCCTGATCGAGCACGCGGCGGCGACGCGGCCGCTGCCGGCCGGCACGCTGATCGGCTCGGGCACGGTCTCCAACCGCGACCGCAAGACCGGCGCCGGGTGCCTGTTCGAGCGCCGCGCCGAGGAGATCCTCAAGGACGGCGAGGCGACGACGCCGTTTCTCAAGTACGGCGACACGGTGAAGCTGGAGATGCGCGACTCGGAGGGCGGGCCGCTCTTCGGCGCGATCGAGCAGAGGGTCAGCGCGCCGACCTGAGCCTCACTGGTGCTTGAGCACCGCCGCGATCACGTCGGTCAGGATCTTCTTGCTGTAGGGCTTGGTGACGTAGCCGTCGGCGCCGAGCGCGAGGCCCCAGCGCACCTCGTTCTGCTCGTTCAGCGCCGAGAGCATCACCACCGGCAGCAGCGCGAGGCGCTGATGGCGGCGGATGCTCGCCAGCACGTCCCAGCCGTTGCCGTCGGGCAGCATGATGTCGAGCAGCACGATGTCGGGCGCCTCGCGGGAGCGGATCTCGTTCACCAGCTCGGCGCAGTTGCGCGCGAGCCGCACCTGGTAGCCGCCCATGCTCACGCGCAGGTCGGCGAGCGCGGCCTGGTCGGCGTCGTCCTCGACGATCAGCACGTGGATGTCGGCGGCCTTCTTCGTCAGCGGCGGCCGGTTCCTGATGCGGTCCTCGGCGAGGTAGGCGCCCTGCTCTTCGAGCCCCTTCGAGACCAGCTGCTCGGCGTGCAGCAGCATGTTCTGCGAATCGTCGGGCCGCGCCGGCAGCGGGGCCTGCTGCTGCGCGACGAACAGGCTGAGGAAGTCCGTCTCCTGGGTGACGTCCTTCGCCATCGAGCTGATGAAGCCGAGCTCCTCGAGCTCGGCCAGCCAGTCGTTCAGCAGCGCGTCGGGAAACTGGCGCAGCCGCCCGCGGATGACCTGGATGTGCGTGCTGCCCTCGATGAGCTTCAGCAGGCGCCGGTAGTCGGTCGGGATCGCCACGTCCTCGGAGGCGAGGGCCTCGTCGCCCGCGCTGGTGCGGCTGTAGATGCGGTCCATCGTCGCTGTCGCTAGTTCCATAGGGGCTTGTGTACCATAACCCCGCCGGACCGATTTCCCTATTTGTCCGATTAGTCCGCGCCGATGCCCTGGCTGCGGAAGTATTCAACAGTTTTTTGCAATCCGGCTTCGAGCGGCGTCGCCGGTTCCCAGTCGAGAAGCTTTCTCGCCGCCGCGATGTCGGGCTGGCGCTGGGCCGGATCGTCGGGCGGCAGGGGCCGGCGCACGATCTCCGAGCGCGACCCGGTCAGCTGCAGCACGCGCTCGGCGAGCTCGCGGATGGTGAACTCCTTCGGGTTGCCGACGTTGAGCGGCCCGGTGGCGCCGGCCGGGGTCTGCATGAAGCGCAGCAGCGCCTCGACCAGGTCGTCGACGTAGCAGAACGAGCGCGTCTGGGCGCCGTCGCCGTAGAGCGTGATCGGCTCGCCGCGCAGCGCCTGGACGATGAAGTTCGACACCACGCGCCCGTCGTTCGGGTGCATGCGCGGGCCGTAGGTGTTGAAGATGCGCGCGACCTTGATCTCGAGGCCGTGCTGGCGGTTGTAATCGAAGAACAGCGTCTCGGCGCAGCGCTTGCCCTCGTCGTAGCAGGCGCGCACCCCGATCGGGTTGACGTTGCCCCAGTAGGACTCGGTCTGCGGGTGCACCGAGGGGTCGCCGTAGACCTCGCTGGTCGAGGCCTGCAGGATTCTCGCCTTGACGCGCTTGGCGAGCCCCAGCATGTTGATCGCCCCGTGCACGCTCGTCTTGGTGGTCTGGACCGGGTCGTGCTGGTAGTGCACCGGCGAGGCGGGGCAGGCGAGGTTGTAGATCTCGTCCACCTCGAGGTAGAGCGGGAAGGTGACGTCGTGCCGCACCAGCTCGAAATGCGGGTGGCCGAGCAGGTGCGCGATGTTGTCCTTGGTGCCCGAGTAGAAGTTGTCGACGCACAACACGTCGTCGCCGCGCTCGAGCAGGCGCTCGCACAGGTGCGAGCCGAGGAAACCGGCTCCGCCGGTCACCAGGCTGCGCTTTCGGTTGGAGATTTTTGGCATTTGGGCGGCGCACAGATTAACATGGCGCATGCTGCAAATTCTGCAAAAGATCCCGCCGCGCCTGGCCTATTTCCTGGGCGCGCTCGCCTGCATCGGCCTGCTCGGCTATGCCTACGTGCTGCAGCACTTCCAGGGGCTGGATCCCTGCCCGCTGTGCCTCGTCCAGCGGGTGTTCTTCGCGCTGTTCGCGCTCGCCTTCGTCGCCGGCGCGGTGCACGCGCCGAAGGCCTGGGGCAACCTCGTCTACGGCGGGCTCGGCCTCGCGTTCGCGCTCGCCGGCGGCGCCACCGCGACGCGCCAGGTCTGGCTGCAGCACCTGCCGAAAGACCAGGTGCCGGCCTGCGGCCCGGACCTGCAGTTCATGATCCAGCACTTCCCGATCTCGCGCACGCTCAGCTTCCTCGTGCGCGGCTCGGGCCAGTGCGCCGAGGTGCACTGGCGCTTCCTCGGCCTGTCGATCGCCGAGTGGTCGCTGCTGTGGTTCGCCGGGCTCGCGGTCTACGCGGTGTGGGTCGGGCTGCGGCGCCCCGCAAGCGGAGCCCGCTGATGCACCGTTGCGCTCACGCGGCGCGCCGGCGAAACAAGGGCCGCGGCGCGGTCGCCGAGACCTGGTACTGCTCGGAGAGCTCGGCGAAAGCGGCCAGCGCCGCCTGAGCGTCCTCGCCTTCGCGCAGCTCGAAGCTGTCGAAGCCGCAGCGCTCGAGATACAAAAGCTGATCGCGCGCGACGTCGCCGGTGGCGCGCAGCTCGCCGCGCCAGCCGTGGCGCTCGCGCAGCAGCCGGGCGAGCGAGTAGCCGCGGCCGTCGCTGAATTTGTCGAAGCGCACCGCGACGAGCGAAAGCATCGCGAGCGCGGGCGCGATCGCCTCAGGCTCGTCGTGCCCCGCGAGCAGCACGCCGATCCGGCCCGGGCGGCCGGTCAGCTCGTCGCGGCGCGCCCGCCAAAGGCCGACCGGCGCGACGACGTCGCCGGCCGGAATCTCCGGCACGAAGCCGTCCTCGCCGGGCGCGAGCAGCGCGTCGGCGTCAAGCAACCGCCAGCCGTCGTCGACGATCCGCCGATTCCGGATGATCTTTGGCATAGACACGCTCCCTGAAGGGTTCGCTCCCGATCCGGCGCACGACGTCGACGAAGCGCTCGGCCTCCGAGTCGCGCTGCTCGAGGTAGACCTCGATCAGGCGCTCGATCGCGTCCGGCACCTCGGCGGCGCGCAGCGCCGGGCCCAGCACGCGCCCGAGCGCCGCCCGGGCGCCCTGGCTGCCGCCGATCTCGAGCTGATAGAACTCGCTGCCGTTCTTGTCGACGCCGAGGATGCCGATGTGGCCGACGTGGTGATGGCCGCAGGCGTTCATGCAGCCGGAGATGTTGAGGTCGAGCTCGCCGATGTCGAACAGGTAGTCCAGGTCCTCGAAGCGGCGCTGGATCGACTCCGCAACGGGGATCGAGCGCGCGTTGGCGAGCGAGCAGAAATCGCCGCCGGGGCAGGAAATGATGTTGGTGAGCAGGCCGATGTTCGGCGTCGCGAGGCCCTGCGCGCGCAGCGCCTGCCACAGCGCCGGCAGGTCGCCGCGCGCGACGTCGGCGAAGACCAGGTTCTGCTCGTGCGTGACGCGCAGCTCGCCGAAGCTGTAGCGCTCGGCAAGGTCGGCGATCGCCTCCATCTGCCCGGCCGTGACGTCGCCCGGCGGCACGCCGGTCTTCTTCAGCGACAGCGTTACCACCGCGTATCCGGGCAGCCGGTGCGGATGCACGTTGCGCCGTTCCCAGGCGGCGAAACCCGGGACGGACCTCATCTTTTTTAGAGTGAATTCAGCGTGTTCGGCAGTCAAATCGGGGTCTGTCCCCGGTTTTGAGAAGCGCGCCTCGATGCGTTGCACGTCCTGCTGCGTCAGGGTCGCGGGGCCGTTCCGGAGGTGGGACCACTCGGCCTCGACCTCGCGCGCGAAGGCTTCGGGGCCGCGCGCCTTGACCAGGATCTTGAGCCGCGCCTTGTGCAGGCTGTCGCGCCGGCCGTAGCGGTTGTACACGCGCAGGATCGCCTCGAGGTAGCTGAGCAGGTGGCGCCAGGGCAGGAACTCGCGGATCACGTGGCCGACGATCGGCGTGCGCCCGAGGCCGCCGCCGGCGGCGACTCTAAAACCGGGGACAGACCCCGATTCCTTCGAATCGGGGTCTGTCCCCATCAGGGCGGCGAGGCCGATGTCGTGCACGAGGCTCGCCGCGCGGTCGGCGGGGCTGCCCGAGACGGCGATCTTGAACTTGCGCGGCAGGTAGGCGAACTCCGGGTGGAAGGTCGACCACTGGCGCAGCAGCTCGCACCACACGAGCGGGTCGACCACCTCGTCAGGCGCGACGCCGGCGAAGTGGTCGCAGGTGATGTTGCGGATGGTGTTGCCCGAAGTCTGGATCGCGTGCATCTGCACCGTCGCGAGCTCGGCGAGGATGTCGGGCACGTCCTCCAGCCGCGGCCAGTTGAACTGGACGTTCTGGCGCGTGCTGAAGTGCCCGTAGCCGCGGTCGTAGCGGCGCGCGACGTGCGCGAGCTTCCTCAGCTGGAGCGAGGACAGCAGCCCGTAGGGGATCGCCACGCGCAGCATCGGCGCGTGGCGCTGGAGGTAGAGGCCGTTCCTCAGGCGCAGCGCCTTGAATTCTTCCTCCTCGAGCTCGCCCGCGAGGTAGCGCCGGGTCTGGTCGCGGAACTGGGCGACGCGCGCGTCCACCAGCCGCTGGTCGATGGGGTCGTAGCGGTACATGGGCGCGCAGCCTAAGCGGCCCCGCGTCCGGGCCGAAATACCGATTGCTCACATGCATATAACCATTCATTCCTTCCGCGCCCGCGGCGGCCGCTCCTAGACTGCGCGCCTCACGCAAACGCGAAGGAGTAGGCATATGAGTCTGCGCATCGGCGACCTGGCGCCCGACTTCCTCCAGGATTCAACCGAGGGCGAGATCCGCTTCCACGAATGGCTCGGCTCCGGCTGGGGCGTGCTGTTGTCGCACCCGAAGGACTTCACGCCCGTGTGCACCACCGAGCTCGGCGCCACCGCCAGGCTCAAGGACGAGTTCGACCGGCGCGGCGTCAAGGTGCTGGCGGTCAGCGTCGACCCGGTCGAGTCGCACCGGAGCTGGATCGGCGACATCGACGAGACGCAGGATACGAAGGTCAACTTCCCGATCCTGGGCGACCCGGACCGCAAGGTGGCGGACCTGTACGGGATGATCCATCCCAACGCGAGCGACACGCTCACGGTGCGCTCGGTGTTCGTGATCGATCCCGCGAAGAAGATCCGCGCCACCATCACCTACCCGGCCTCGACCGGGCGCAACTTCGACGAGATCCTGCGCCTGATCGACTCGCTGCAGCTCACCGACCGCCACAGCGTGGCGACGCCGGCGAACTGGCAGCGCGGCGAGGAGGTGATCATCGTGCCCTCGCTCACCGACCCGCAGCAGCTGAAGCAGAAGTTCCCGCAGGGGTTCCGCCAGCTGAAGCCCTACCTGCGCTACACCCAGCTATATTCCAGATAGTAGCTTCAGCTTCGTGCCTTTATAATTTCAGGGCATGAAGCTGCAGCAGCTGCGCTACCTGGTCGAAGTCGCGCGGCGCGGCCTCAACGTCTCCGAGGCCGCGCAGGCGCTGCACACTTCGCAGCCGGGGATCTCGAAGCAGATCCGCGCGCTCGAGGACGAGCTCGGGGTCGAGGTGTTCGTGCGCCAGGGCAAGCGCCTGAGCGCGCTGACCGAGCCCGGCAAGGCGGTGATCGAGATCGCCGAACGGGTGCTCGCCGAGAGCGCCAACCTCAAGCGCGCGGGCGCCGAGTTCGCCGACGAGAAGCTCGGCACCCTGACGATCGCCACCACCCACACCCAGGCGCGCTACGCGCTGCCGCCGGCGGTGGCGGCGTTCAAGCGCCGCTACCCGGGCGTGCGGCTGCTGATCCACCAGGGCAACCCGGTGCAGATCTGCGCGCAGGTGATCGCCGGCGAGGCCGACCTCGCGATCGCGACCGAGGCGATCGCCGAGCGCCCCGAGCTGGTGTCGCTGCCGTGCTACCAGTGGAACCGCTGCGTGGTGGTGCCGCCGCGCCACCCGCTGCTGAAGGCGAGGCCGCTGACGCTGGAGGCGCTCGCCGCGCACCCGATCGTGACCTACGACTTCGCCTTCGCCAACCGGTCGCTGGTGCAGAAGACGTTCGAGGCGAAGGGCCTGGCGCCGAACGTGGTGCTGACCGCGCTCGACGCCGACGTGATCAAGACCTACGTCGAGCTCGGCCTCGGCGTGGGCATCATGGCGAAGATGGCGTTCGACGCGAAGCGCGACCGCGGCCTGCGCGCGATCGACGCCTCGCACCTGTTCGCCTCGAGCACGACGCGCCTGGGCATCAAGCGCGGCGCGTGGCTGCGCGGCTACGTGTACGACTTCATCGAGCAGTTCGCGCCGCACCTGCCGCGGGCGCAGGTCGAGCGCGCGGCGCGCGGCACCGAGGCGCCGCACTACGAGCTGTAGCGGACGCAGGGCATAAGCTGCAAGCGGCGTGCAAGCCGCGTCCAGTCCATGCAAGCCGGCAGCAAGTCCGGTGCAACTTCCATGAAGGGAATGTTGCCGCTTCGTGACAACAGTGCTATCAGGCTAGCGCGGGGGGGCACATTACACAGACTTATTTGCGCATTTGCCGGCGCCATCGCGCCGGTCACCAGGAACAGGAGGAACGGCATCATGAAGCATAGTCCGTCTACAAAACGCGGAGTACGGCGCGGCCGGCTGGTCGCGCTGCTCGGCAGCGCGGCGCTCGCCGCGCCGGTCGCGGCGCTCGCCACGGGTCCGACGCATGCGCAGTATCTCGACGCAGCCGGCAACAACAGCCAGTGGATCCTGCCCGCCAAGAGCTACACCGGCAATCGCTACGTCACCGCGACCCAGATCACGCCGCGCAACGTGCGCAAGCTCAAGCGCGTCTGGAAATTCACGATCGACGACAACGCCGGCGTGGAGACCGCGCCGATCGTCTGGCACGACATGGTCTACGTCACCTCGGCGCACGACCACGTCTACGCGATCAACGCCAAGACCGGCAGGCTGGTGTGGCAGTTCAAGGACAGCCCGCACGTGCTCGCCTTCGCCGCCAACCGCGGCGTCGGGCTGATGGACGGCAACGTCTACGTCGCCACGCTCGACGGCCACCTGATCGCGCTCAACGCCAAGACCGGCAAGAAGGTCTGGGACATCGTCGCCGCGCACGACACGAGCAACACCTTCTACTCGATGGCGCCGGTTCCGTATCACAACGCCAAGACCGGCCAGGACATGCTCCTGCTCGGCGCTTCCAACGGCGACTGGGGCGGCATCGGCTACATCACGGCCTTCAATCCGAAGAACGGCGAGCGCATCTGGGAGTGGCAGACCGTCCCGGGGCCGGGCGAGCCGGGCCACGACACCTGGAGCGGCGACTCCTGGAAACGCGGCGGCGCCTCGGTATGGAGCGGCGTGGCGATCGATCCGAAGACCGACACGCTGTACATGGACCTCGGCAACCCGCAGCCGGACTTCCTCGGCACGGAGCGCAAGGGCTCCAACCTGTACAGCAACTCGATCGTCGCCCTCGACATCTCGACCGACAAGCCGGCGCTCAAGTGGTACTACCAGTTCATCCCGCACGATACGCACGACTGGGATCCCGCCATGCCGCCGGTGCTGTTCCACGGCAAGGTCGGCGGCGAGGAGCGCTCGCTGGTGGCCGCGGGCGACAAGGGCGGCAATTTCTGGATCCTGGACGCCGAGACGGGTAAGCTGGTCGATCACACCGTCGTGAGCTTCCAGAAGGGCCAGGACACCGAGCCCAGCCGCGAAGGCAATATCGCCTGCCCGAACACCAACGGCGGCGTCGAGTTCAACGGCGGCAGCTTCGATCCGTCGACGAACGCGTTCATCGTGCCGAGCGTCAACCAGTGCGGCCGCTGGAAGTCGCTCGACAAGGCGGTGTACATCGCGGGCCAGTTCTATCTTGGCGGCACGTTCCCGGCGCTGGTCGGCCCCTCGACCGGGCAGCTGAACGCGATCGACGTCTCCACCGGCGTGTTCAAGTGGCGGCATCACTACAACATGCCGTCGATCGCGGGCGTGCTGATCACCAAGACCGGCCTCGCCTTCACCGGCGAGCTGAACGGCAACTTCGACGCCTTCGAGACCAAGAACGGCAGGCGCCTGTGGCACTACAGCACCGGCTCGCCGATCGTCGCTCCGCCGAGCGCCGTCGAGGTGGGCGGCAAGGAAATGGTGATCATCGCCTCGGGCAAGCCCAGCATCGGCATGTCCGGCGTGAAGGAGCTGCCGAAGCATGATAAAGGCGAGATGATCTCCGCCTTCGCGCTCTCCCAGTGAGCCATCCCATGGGCGGAGCTTTTCCGTCCGCCCCTTCCCGGCCGGCCCGCGCGAGCGGGCCGGTCGCGTTGTGGGCGGCGCTCTCACTTTCCTGCGCGCTGATCTCGCCCGCGGCGAACGCCGCCACGGATGCGCATGCCGAGACCCTGGCCGCGCTGGCCGACACGCGGGCGGCGATCGCCGAGATCGTCCACGCCGAGGACCGCATCATCAACAGCCCGAATCCCTACCACCTCGCCGCGCGGCGCGCGATCAACGCGATCGTCGGCAAGGACGACCCGCTGTTCGACCGGGCGAGCGGGACCCCGGGGGACGCGCTCGGCGCCATCGGGCACGTGGACAGGGTGCTCGACCGGCGCGGCAACCCGCCCTGGACGAATACGCTGCACGGCGTCGAGGTCAACCTGAGGGCCGGCCTCGCGCGCCTGCGCGACGCGCTGGAGGCGCGCCAGATGGAGGACTTCCAGTTCGACGCCACCACCGCCCTGCTCAACCTGCAGGAGGCGGTCGGGCAGCCGACGCGCAACGGCGTGTTCGGCGGGCTCGAAGGCGCGCTCGCCACCACGTCGCTCGGCGTGCCCGCCGGCGCGCGCCGGGTCTCGGCCTGCGAGCCGCCCTCGACGGCGCCCGCCTACGGCCTCAAGGACGACTACCTCGCGTTCGTCGCGGTCCCGGCCGCGAGCGGCACCGCCGGCCTGCCGGAGGATTTCGGCAGCCGCGACGTGCGCGTCGAGGGCGACCGGCTGATCGTGCGCACCGCGGCCGCCCGCATCGTGGCGAAGCTGTGCGGCGGGCAGGCGGCGCCCGCGAGCGATCCCCCTCCTGCCGCATCAAAGGCCGACCCGCCGCAGGCCGCCGCGTCGAAAGACGATCCTCCGCCGGCGCTCTACACGCGCGCCCAGGCGCGGGCCGGCAGGCGGGTGTTCGTGCAGCATTGCGCGAAGTGCCACGGCAAGAACCTGCAGGGCTCGCTGGGGCCCGCCATCGCCGGCACCAAGTTCCTCAAGGCCGCGCACGACAACCACTGGTCGATGTACATCATCCGCTACCTGGTGGTGAACAACATGCCGCTGCACGACCCGGGGTCGCTCTCGAAGAAGCAGTATGCGGATGTCCTGTCCTACATCCTCGCCTCGAACTGCTACCCGGCCGGCCACACGCCGTTCCCCCTGCACGACGACCCCGCGCTGCAGAAAGTCGAGCTCAAGCCCCTCACCGGCGGGCACCCCGACAACCGAAAATTCGGCACCTGCAAAGGCTGAACCCTCAAAACCGGGGACAGACCCCGATTTCCGAAGCCAACCGGATGGTTTGATTACGTTATTGACTCGGTCTGTCCCCGTTTTCGAGGTGGCCAAATTGGGGACAGGTGCCGCGCTTAATTGCGCGAATACAAGTAGCTAAGCATCGAAATCGGGGTCTGTCCCCGGTTGTAAAACGTGGTCTGACCCCGGTTTTAGAGGGTGCGGATGTCGTCGGATTCGATGACGCAGGAGGGCAGGTTCTTCAGGGCGGCCTTGATCATGGCGGTGGCCACCACGTCGGCGTCGATCGGGCGGTACCTGCCCATGATCGGTCCGAGCAGCTCGCCGATCGCGAGGCCGACGCGCTCGCCGAAGCGGAACTCGTCGCGTTGGCCGCGCAGGAGCGTGGGACGGAAGAAAATCGTGGTCGGCACGCCCGCCGCCCGCACCGCGTCCTCCATTTCCCCCTTCACCCGGTTGTAGAACACGCGCGAGTTCGGATCGGCGCCGAGGGACGAAACCACGAGCAGGCGCTTGGCGCCGCCGCGCGCGGCCGCCCTGGCGAGCTCGACCGGGTAGTCGTGGTCGACGTGGCGGAAAACTTCGCGCGTGCGCGCGTGCTTCATCGTGGTGCCGATGCAGCAGAAAACGTCGTCGGCCTCGACCTTGTGGAAGCGGAGGTCGTCAAAGTCGAATGTCGCGGTCCGCAGGCCCCGCCCATGCAGCGCCAGCGGGCGGCGCGCCCAGACGGTCACGCTGCGGTAGACGCTGACATCCAGCAACCGCTGCAGAACGAGCGCGCCGATCAGGCCGGTAGCGCCGACCAGCAGGGCGCTGCGGCGCTCAAGCATGCCTGCGCAGGAACTCCCGGATCTGGGGGTAGATCATTTCGCGCCAGCGGCGGCCCGAGAAGATGCCGTAATGACCGACCCCCGGAGCGAAGTAGTGCTCGCGCTGGGTGTCCGGAATGTTGGGGCACAGCGCGTGCGCCGCCTCGCTCTGTCCGATGCCGGAAATGTCGTCGAGCTCGCCCTCGATGCTGAACAGCGCGGTCTGCCTGATCGCCTGCGGCCGCACCAGCTCGTCGCGCACGAACAGGCGCCCCTTCGGCAAGGAGAACTCCTGGAACACGCGCTTGACGGTGTCGAGGTAGTACTCGGCGGGCATGTCGAGCACGGCGTTGTATTCGTCGTAGAAACGGCGGTGGTGCTCGGCCGAGTCCCCGTCGCCCTCGAGCAGGTGGTTGTAGTAGTCCCAGTGCGCGTTGAAGTGGCGGTCGGGGTTCATCGCGACGAAGCCGAGGTGCTGCAGGAAGCCCGGGTAGACGCGGCGCATGAAGCCGGGGTATTTCGCCGGCACGCGCTCGATCAGGTTCTGCTCGAACCAGGAATGCGGCTTCTTGGTGGCGAGGTTGTTGACCGCGGTAGGGCTCTTGCGGGCGTCGATCGGCCCGCCCATCATGATCATGGTGTTCGCCCGGGCCTGCTCCCCGCGCGAGGCCATGAGGGCGATCGCGGCGAGCACCGGGACGGTCGGCTGGCATACCGAGACCACGTGAAGGTCGGGCGAAAGAAACCTGATCCATTCGCAGACGTACTCGACGTAATCGTCGAAATGGAACGGCCCGTCGCCGAGCGGCACCATGCGCGCGTCGACCCAGTCGGTGACCCAGACCTCGTGCTCGGGCAGCATGGTGCGCACCGTGTCGCGCAGCAGGGTGGCATGGTGGCCCGACAGCGGCGCGACCAGCAGCACCTTCGGGTCGTTGCGCGGCTTCGCGAGCTCGCGCTTGAAGCGGATCAGATTGCAGAAAGGCTTCGCGAGCGCGACTTCCGCGCGCACCGGGATCCGCTCGCCACCGATCGTCGTGTAGTCGATGCGCCAGGCCGGCTTCTCGTAGCGCTGGGTGAGGCGCAGGAACAGATCGCTGCCGGCAGCGAGCCGGCGCGAAAAGGGTGAATACGCGAGCGGGCTGAACGGATTTCCGAACCAGCCGCGCGATAGCTCCGCTGCCAGGCGCAGCGGCTGCAACGCAGCGTGCTGCGCTTCGTAGAGACTGTAGAGCACCGCAAGGCCTCCGCAAGTCGTGGCAATCATTTGCTTATAACAGAATTGCCGCGGTGCCGCATTGGCGAAAGTCACCCCCCGGAGGGTATGCTGAATCAATGCGCAAGCTGCTTCGCGTCCTGCTGACGGCCGCGGTCCTGACGGGACTGCTGGCCGGTGCCGGCTTCTTCTATCTGAAGCAGTCCTTGCCCCTGATCGAGGGCACGATCCGGGTCGCCGGACCCAGCGCGCCGATCGAGGTGCTGCGCGACAGCTACGGCATTCCGCATCTCCGCGCGCAGTCGCTCGCGGACGCTTACTTCGGGCTCGGATTCGTGCACGCCCAGGACCGCTTGTGGCAGATGGTGATCGACCGGCGCATCGCGGCGGGCCGGCTGGCGGAGATTCTCGGTCCGAGGGCGCTCGCCACGGACAAGTTCATGCGCACGCTGGGCGTGCGGCGCGCGGCCGACGCGAGTCTTGCAAAGCTCGATCCCGGCACGCGCAGGCTGCTCGACGCCTACGCCGCGGGGGTGAACGCCTTTCTCGCCACGCGCCCCGTGCTGCCGCCGGAATTCTGGCTGCTGCGCACGCGGCCCGAGCCCTGGACGGCGGCCGACTCGATCGCGTGGTCGAAGATGCTGGCCTGGGACCTCGGCGCGAACTGGAACAACGAGCTGCTGCGAATGCGCCTGGCGAAGACCCTGCCGCTCGCGCGCATCGAGGAGCTGCTGCCGCCCTACCCCGGCGACGCGCCGCCCAGGATCGCCGATCTGAAGAAGCTCTACGGCGGGCTCGGCGGCGACGCGGGCGCGCTCGGCGCGGCGATGCAGCAGGTCGCCGCGCTGCTGCCGGACTGGATCGCCGCGGGCGCAGGATCGAACAGCTGGGTGGTAAGCGGCAAGCGCAGCGCGAGCGGCAAGCCGCTGCTCGCGAACGATCCGCACCTCGATCTCTCGGCGCCGCCGGTATGGTATTTCGCCCAGCTCAGCGCGCCCGGTCTCGACGCGATCGGCGCGACGCTGCCCGGCGTGCCGGGGATCCTGCTCGGGCGCAACGCGCGCATCGCCTGGGGCGCAACCAACACCGGGCCGGACGTGCAGGACCTCTACATCGAGAAGCTGGAGGGCCAGGGCGAATACCTGACGCCGAAGGGCCCGCGCCCGTTCGAGGTGCGCGAGGAAACGATCCGCGTGCGCGGCGCCTCCGACGTGACGCTGCGCGTGCGCAGCACGCGCCACGGCCCGGTCGTCTCGGACGTCCTGCGCCCGGCGCAAGGGCTCGCGCCCGGCGGCTACGTCATCGCGTTCGACTGGACCGCGCTGTCGCACGAAGACACCTCGATCCGCACCGCGCTCGAGCTCGCGCGGGCGCGGAACTGGAAGGAGTTTCGCGACGCGCTGCGCGACCTGCAGGCGCCGCAGCAGAACATGCTCTACGCGGACGTCGACGGAAACATCGGCTTCATCGCCGCCGGCCGCGTGCCGGTGCGCAAGCCGGACAACGACCTGATGGGCCTCGCGCCCGCCCCGGGCTGGCTCGCGAAGTACGACTGGGCCGGCTGGATTCCCTTCGACGAGCTGCCGCAGTCCTACAACCCGCCCAGCGGCGAGATCGTGACCGCGAACCAGAAGATCGTTGCGCCGGGCTACCGGCACTTCATCACCAGCGAGTGGGCGCCGCCTTACCGCGCGCGGCGCATCAAGGAGCTGCTCGAGGCCGTGCCCAGGCACACGGTGCCGACATTCGCGCGCCTGCAGACCGATGAAGTCTCGCCGCCCGCGCGCGAGCAGCTGCCGCGCCTGCTGAAAACGCACCCGCTCAGCCCGCAGGCGCGGCGCGCGCTCGAGATGCTGTCGCGCTGGGACGGCAGCATGAGCATCGACCGCCCCGAGCCGCTCATCATGACCGCCTGGTGGCGCGCGCTCGCGCGCGCGATCTACGCCGACGAGCTGGGCGACGCGTTCGACGCCAACTGGCGGCAGCGGCCGGTCTTCATCGGCAACGTGCTCGCCGACAAGGACGGCCAGTCCCGCTGGTGCGACGACGTGCGCACGCCGAAGCGCGAAACCTGCGACGAGGTCCTCTCGGCCTCGCTCGAGGACGCGCTCGCCGGCCTGCGCAAGCGCTACGGCAAGGACATGGGAAGCTGGAAGTGGGGCGAGGCGCACGAAGCGTTGCACGTGCACGTCCCCTTCGACCGCTCGGCGCTGCTCGCGCCCTACTTCGACATCAGCGTGCCGAGTCCGGGCGGGGCGTTCACCGTGAACGTCGGACGCAGCAGGTTCGACGACGCGGCGCGCCCCTACGCCAGCCGCCACGCCGCGAGCCTGCGCGCGATCTACGACCTGTCGCAGCCGGATGCGTCGCTCTTCATTCACTCGGGCGGGCAGTCCGGCAATCCGCTCTCGCCGGGCTATCGCGCCTTCACCCGCGCCTGGGCGGCCGGCCAGTACATCCCGATGCGCACCAACCGCAACCGCCTGCTGGTCGAAAGCGGCTCGCGCCGCCTCCTCCTCGTTCCCAAGTAATACCGAAAACCGGGGACAGACCCCGATTTCTCTTGAAAAGCGCTGTAGTACCGGAGAGTTACGAGTAACCCGTCCCCAATTTATTGGGATCCCGCCGCGCGGTCGACGCCGAAATTAGGGACAGGTCGCTTCCATCACTCTGATTTAGAGTGCGTTCCTGCCCTAATTCGGGGTCTGTCCCCGGTTTGCCGGTTTATTCGCGCAGGGCGCGGCGGAGGATTTTGCCGACGTTGGTTTTCGGCAGCTCGGTGCGGAACTCGATTTGCTTGGGGCGCTTGTAGCCGGTCAGCTCCTTCTTGCAGAAATCGAGCACGTCCTGCTCGGTGAGCGCGGGATCCTTCTTGACCACGAACAGCTTGACCACCTCGCCCGAGTGCTCGTCGGGCACGCCGATCGCGGCGCATTCGAGCACGCCGGGGTGCAGCGCGACGACCTGCTCGATTTCGTTCGGGAACACGTTGAAACCCGACACCAGGATCATGTCCTTCTTGCGGTCGACGATGCGGATGAAGCCCTTGTCGTCCATCACGCCGATGTCGCCGGTCTTCAGGTAGCCGTCGCTCGTCATGACCTTGGCGGTTTCCTCGGGCTGCTTCCAGTAGCCCGCCATCACCTGCGGCCCCTTGATGCAGATCTCGCCCGTGCCGCCGACAGGCAGGTCGTTGCCCTTTTCGTCGCGGATCACGATGTCGGTCGAGGGGATCGGCACCCCGATCGAGCCGCTGTAGCCGGTCAGATCGAAGGGATTCATGGTCGCGACCGGGCTGGTCTCGGTCAGGCCGTAGCCCTCGAGCAGCACGGTCCCGGTGACCTCCTTCCAGCGGTCGGCGACCGCCTTCTGCACCGCCATCCCGCCGCCGCTCGAGATCCTGAGCGCGGAGAAGTCGAGCTTCGCGAAATCGGGGTGGTGGAGCAGCGCGTTGAACAGCGTGTTGACCCCCGTGATCATGTTGTAGCGGTGCTTGCCGAGCTCCTTGACGAAGCCTGGAATGTCGCGCGGGTTGGTGATCAGGATGCTCAGCCCGCCCAGCCTCATGATGACCAGGCAATTCACCGTGAGCGCGTAGATGTGGTAGAGCGGCAGCGCGGTGATGATCGAGGGCGTTTCGCCCTTCAGGCCGAGCTCGAGCCAGCGCGCCACCTGCTCGATGTTGGCGAGGATGTTGCGGTGGAGCAGCATCGCGCCCTTCGACACCCCGGTGGTGCCGCCGGTGTACTGCAGGAAGGCGATGTCGTCGTGCCCGGTCTCGAACGGCCGGAACGGCGCGCGCGCGCCCTCGGCGAGCGCATCGTTGAAGCGCTGCGCGCCCGGCAGCGCGAATGCGCGCACCAGCTTCTTCACGCGGCGCACCACGAAATTCACGATCACGCCCTTCAGCCCGAGCATGTCCCCCAGCGAGGCCAGCACCACGTGCTTGACCTGCGTGCGCGCGATCACCGGCTCCAGCGTATGGGCGAAATTCTCCAGGATCACGATCGCCTCGGCGCCCGAGTCCTTGAGCTGGTGCTCGAGCTCGCGCGCGGTGTAGAGCGGATTGACGTTCACTACGGTGCAGCCGGCGCGCAGGGTGCCGAACAGCGCCACCGGGTACTGCAATACGTTGGGCAGCATGAGCGCCACGCGCGCGCCCTTGCCGAGGCCCTTCGCCTGCAGCCAGGCGCCGAAGCGGCGCGAGAGCTCGTCGAGCTCCCCGTAGCGGATCGACTTGCCCATGCAGGTATAGGCCGGGCGGTCGCGGAACTGCGCCGCGCAGCGGTCGAACAGCTCGCCCACCGAGCGGTGCTCGTCGTAACGGACCTCGGGCTCGACGCCCGCCGGGTAGCTTTTCAGCCAGATGCGCTCCATCTGCTGCCTCCTTCCTGACATTCTTCTTGCGCTTCGCTAGTCTAACCCCGGCCGCGCCGCCACGCGACGTACGACGAGGCGAGCGCGCCGGCACCGATCGACGCATAGGCGAGCACCCAGGCCGCCTGGCGCGACGCGCCGCCCGCGGCGTCGAGCGCGGCGCCGAACACCATCGGCCCGATCATCCCGCCGGCGAAGCCCATCAGCGAGTAAAGGCCCATCGCGGTGCCTCGCATCTCGACGGGCGCGGCCGCCACCATGCCGGCGGTGAGCGTGGCCGACTCGGCCATCACCAGCATCGAGTACACCACGAGGATCGCGAGCACCGCGATCCAGTGCCAGCCCGCCGCGCCGGCGAGCAGCATGCCGCTCGCGCCCGAGCCGAGCATCGCGATCGAGATCCAGCGCCGGCGCCCGATCCTGAGCGCGATCTCGTTGCCGATGATCGACGCCGGCACCGCGCAGACGTTGACGATCGCCGCGATCACCGCCAGGTTCCACGGGAAGGTCGCGCCCCCCAGGCGCAGGCCGGCCGAGAACGCGAGAAAGGCGACCATCCAGCTGCGCGAGCCGAACAGCTCGAGGCAATGCATCGCGTAGCCGAGCGCGAAGCCCGCCACCGGCCGGTTCGCGAGCAGCCGGCGCCAGGCGGCGACGGGAAACAGCGTCGCGAGCGAAAACCGCGCCGCGGCCGCCGGCGCGGCCGGGGCGTGCGCCCCGATGCCGGCGAACACCAGCGCGCCGGCGGCAAGCGGCCCGGCGGCGGCGGCGATGAAGGCCCACTGCCAGCCGGCGAGCGCGCTCACCGCCCCCGCCGCGGCGAGCGAGAGCGCGGTGCCGACGCCGAAGAACGCGGTGTAGAAGGCGATGTAGCGGCTCTGCGACGGCCCCGAGACGCGGTCCGAGAGCAGCCGCAGGCCCGGCATGTACATCGCGGCGACGCCGATGCCGAGCAGAACCTGGAACAGCACCGCGCCGGCGAAGCCGTGCGCGAACAGGCCGAAGCCGGCACTGCCCGCCGCCGCGAGCAGCCCGCCGGTCAGGTAGACCTTGCGCCCGTCGACGCGGTCGGTGAGCGCGGTCCAGTACGACACGGTCGAGGCGTAGCCGACGAAGAAGGTGCCGCTCACGATGCCCGCCTCGGAGTTGCTCAGGTGCCACAGCGCGCGCAGCTGCGGCAGCAGCGCGGCGAAGGTCGAGAAGCCCGCCATCGACAGGATGTGGCCCGCCAGCATGACGCCGGCGACCTTGCGCGGCGAGAAAATGGGGTCAGACCCCATTTTTGGAAAAAATGGGGTCTGACCCCATTTTCTATTTGTTCTTGAAAGCGGGCTTGCGCTTTTCGACGAACGCGGCCATGCCTTCCTTCTGGTCGGCGAGCGCGAAGGCGGCGTGGAACAGCCGGCGCTCGAAGTGCACGCCCTCGGAGAGCGGCATCTCGTAGGCGGCGTTGACCGATTCCTTCACCATCATCACCACCGGCAGCGAGTAGGCCGCGATTTTCGCCGCCACCGCCATCGCCTCGTCCATGAGCTTCTCGAGCGGCACCACGCGCGAGACGAGTCCCGCGCGCTCGGCTTCGGCCGCGTCCATCATGCGCGCGGTGAGGCACATGTCCATCGCCTTCGCCTTGCCCACCGCGCGCGGCAGGCGCTGGGTGCCGCCGGCGCCCGGCAGGATGCCGAGGTTGATCTCCGGCTGGCCGAACTTCGCGTTCTCGGCCGCGATCACGATGTCGCACATCATCGCGAGCTCGTTGCCGCCGCCGAGGGCGTAGCCGGCGACCGCCGCGATCACCGGCTTCCTGATCCGGCGGATGTGCTCCCAGTCGCGCGTGATGTAGTCGGCGCGGTAGACGTCGATGAAATTCCAGTCCTTCATCGCGCCGATGTCGGCGCCCGCGGCGAAGGCCTTCTCGCTGCCGGTGATCACGATCGCGCCGACCGCGTCGTCGGCGTCGATCGCGTAGAGCGCCTTGCCCAGCTCCTGCATCAGCTGCGGGTTGAGCGCGTTCATCTGCTTCGGCCGGTTGAGCGTGACCAGCCCCACCCGGCCCCGGGTCTCGGTGGTGATGAGCTCGTAGTCCATCTCTAGGCTCCCTTCAGGTATTCGTCGGTCGGCTGCACGGTCGCGAACAGCCCGTTCAGCGCGGCGAGGAAGGCGCGCTGCACCTGCGCCGCAGGCACGCTCTCGCCGCCGAAGCTCTGCGCGCGGGTGGCGCAGGCGTCAGAGAGCAGCGTCACCTTGTAGCCGAGGTCGGCCGCGGCGCGCACGCTCGAATCGACGCACATCTGGGTCATCATGCCGGCCACCACCAGCTGCTTCGCGCCGGCCGCGTCGAGGCGCTGCTTCAGGTCGGTGGCGCGGAAGCTGTTGGGGAAGTTCTTCTCGATCACCGCCTCGCCCGCCGCCGGCGCGACGCTCGCATGGATCTCGGCGCCCCGCGTGCCCGGCAGGAAGAAGCTCGCGCCGGGGCGCAGCGAGAGGTGGCGCACGTGGATGACGGGCAGCTTCCTCGCGCGGAACGCGGCGAGCGCCGCGCCCGCCTTCGCGCCCGCGGCGTCCGCGCCCTCGAGCTCCATCGCGCCGCCCGGGAAGTAGTCGTTCTGGATGTCGATGATCACGAGCGCGGTATCGCTCATGTCGGGTTCTCCTTCTTCTTTTCGGACAAGGGCATCACGCTCGCGTCGCGGAAGCGCCTGCGGCCCGGCTCGGGCGCGCTCAGCGCGTCGGTTTCGCGCATCGTGGCGAGACTGCGCCGCGCGAGCTCCTGGTACTGGCGCGTGGCGTCGCGCTTCCACGCCATTTCCTCGGCGCCGAGCTCGCGCACCACCTTGCCCGGCACGCCGAGCACGAGGCTGCGCGGCGGCACCTCGAAGCCCGCCTTGACGAAGGCCATCGCGCCGACGATCGAGGACTCGCCCACCACGGCGTTGTCGTTGATCACCGAGTTGATGCCGACCATCGCGTTCCTGCGCACCACGCAGCCGTGCAGCACCGCGCCGTGGCCGATGTGGCCGTCGGCCTCGACCACCAGGTCGCGGTCGGGAAAGGCGTGCAGGATGCAGCAGTCCTGCACGTTGGCGCCCGCCTCGATCACGATGCGGCCGAAATCGCCGCGCAGGCAGGCGCAGGGACCGACGTACACGCCCGCGCCGACGATCACGTCTCCGATCAGCTGCGCGCTCGGGTGGACGTAGGCGTCAGGATGGACGACAGGAACGATGCCGTCGATGGCGTGGACCTTGGGCATGCGGGGACGATTCTACTGCCCTTTGGTGTAAGCTTTCGGCCACTCTTTCGAACGAGCCGCCATGCCGCCGCCGATCCTCGTTTCAGCCGAAGCGGGCGTTCAAACCGTCACTCTCAACCGCCCCGAGCGGCTGAACGCGTTCAACGCCGAGATGCACGGCCTCCTGCGCGAGGCGCTCGAGCGCGCCGGCGACGACGATTCGGTGCGCGCGGTGCTGCTCACCGGCGCCGGGCGCGGTTTCTGCGCCGGACAGGATCTCTCCGAGCGCGAGGTGCGCGGCGACGAGGCGATCGACCTGTCGGTGACGATCGAGACGCTCTACAACCCGCTGGTTCGCCGCATGCGCGCGCTGCCCAAGCCGATCGTGTGCGCGGTGAACGGCGTCGCCGCGGGCGCGGGCGCGAACGTCGCGCTCGCCTGCGACCTGGTGCTCGCGGCGCGCTCCGCCTCGTTCATTCAGGCGTTCGCCAGGATCGGGCTGGTGCCGGACACGGGCGGCACCTGGTTCCTGCCGCGGCTGGCGGGCCGCGCGCGCGCGCTGGGGCTGGCCCTGCTGGGGGACAGGCTCGGCGCCGAGGACGCCGAGCGCTGGGGACTGATCTGGAAGGCGGTCGACGACGACAAGCTGATGGCCGAGGCCGGGGCGCTCGCGCACGGCCTCGCGCAGGGCCCGACCCGCGCCTACGGCCTGATCAAGCGCGCGCTCGAGGCCTCCGCCACGAACACGCTCGACGCCCAGCTCGACCTCGAGCGCGACCTGCAGCGCGAAGTGGGGCTCGGCGAGGACTACCGCGAAGGGGTCGCCGCGTTCCTGGAAAAGCGCAAGCCCGCGTTCAAGGGACGCTAGGTGGACAAGCTCTCGCTCGCACGCGCCGCGGCGCAAGCAATGACGCGAGAGGACCGCTGCTCGGCCTGGCTCGGCATGAAGCTCGAGGAGGTGCGCCCGGGCTACGCGCGGGTGTCGATGACGGTCACCGGCAACATGGTCAACGGCCACGACCTGTGCCACGGCGGGATGATCTTCACGCTCGCCGACACCGCCTTCGCCTACGCCTGCAACAGCCACAACCAGCGCGCGGTGGCGGCCGGCTGCTCGATCGAGTTCCTGGCGCCCGCGCACCTGGACGACGTGCTCACCGCCGAAGGCGTCGAGGTCGCGCACGTCGGGCGCAGCGGCGTGTACGACATGACAGTGAAAAACCAGAACGGCCATCTCGTCGCGGTGTTCCGCGGCAAGGCCGCGACGATCAAGGGCAAGCTAGTGGAGGAGCAGGCATGACCGGATTTCCGCTCGAACCGATCGAAAAGGCGCCGCTCGCGGACCTGCGCAGGCTGCAGCTGCAGCGCCTGCAGTGGACGCTGCAGCACGCCTACGACAACGTGCCGCACTACCGCAAGAAGTTCGACCAGGCGGGCGTCGCGCCGCAGGACTGCCGCACGCTCGCCGACCTGGCGAAGTTCCCCTTCACCGGCAAGGCGGACCTGCGCGAAACCTACCCGTTCGGCATGTTCGCGGTGCCGATGGACAAGATCGTGCGCATCCACGCTTCTTCGGGCACCACCGGCAAGCCGACCGTGGTCGGCTACACCGCGAAGGACATCGACACCTGGACCCACCTGATGGCGCGCTCGATCCGCGCCGCGGGCGCGAAGCCCGGCGAGAAGGTGCACGTGGCCTACGGCTACGGCCTGTTCACCGGCGGCCTCGGCGCGCACTACGGCGCCGAGCGCCTGGGCCTGGCGGTGATCCCGCTCGGCGGCGGCATGACCGAGCGCCAGGTGCAGCTGATCCAGGACTTCAAGCCCGAGATCATCATGGTCACGCCGTCGTACATGCTCGCGATCGCCGACGAGATGGAGCGCCAGGGCATGGATCCGAAACAGTGCTCGCTGCGGGTGGGCATCTTCGGCGCCGAGCCCTGGACCAACGAGATGCGAAAGTCGATCGAGGAGCGCCTCGCGCTCGACGCGATCGACATCTACGGCCTGTCCGAGGTGATGGGGCCGGGGGTGGCGCAGGAGTGCGTCGAGACCAAGGACGGGCTGACGATCTGGGAGGACCACTTCTACCCCGAGGTGATCGACCCCGAGAGCGGCAAGCCGGTGGCCGACGGCGAGCAGGGCGAGCTCGTGTTCACCACGCTCACCAAGGAAGGGCTGCCGGTGATCCGCTACCGCACGCGGGACCTCACGCGGCTGCTGCCCGGCAGCGCGCGCACCATGCGCCGGATGGAGAAGATCACCGGGCGCTCGGACGACATGCTGATCATCCGCGGCGTCAACGTGTTCCCGTCGCAGATCGAGGAGATGATCCTCAGGCAGCCCGAGTTGAGCCCGCACTACGTGCTCGAGCTCTCGAAGGACGGCCCGCTGGACCACCTCACGGTGCTGGTCGAGCTCGCGCCGGGCGCCGCCGACGCGGGATCGGCCGACAGGCTCAGGCACAACATAAAGTCCATGGTCGGCGTGTCGGCCGACGTCAGGATCGTGCCGATCAGCTCGATCGAGCGCTCGGTCGGCAAGGCCAAGCGCGTCGTCGACAAGCGCCCGAAATGAAAGCGGCGCGGGCTCAGCCCGGCAGGGTGAAGTAGAAACTCGCGCCCTGCCCGGGGGCGCTCTCGGCCCTGACCGTGCCGCCGTGGCGGCGCACCACGCGCTCGACGGTCGCCAGGCCGATGCCGGTGCCGGGAAAGCTCTCCGGATCGTGCAGCCGCTCGAACGGCTTGAACAGTTTCTCGGCATGGCGCATGTCGAAGCCCGCGCCGTTGTCGCGCACGAAGAACTCGTCGCCGAGACGGCCGAATTCCACCCTCGCGCGCGCGCTGTCGCGGGTGTATTTCCAGGCGTTGCCGAGCAGGTTGTCGAGCAGGCTGCGCGCGAGTGCCGGGTCGGCATCGGCCTGCAGCCCGGGCGCGATGACGCATTCGACCTCGCGGCCGGGGTCGCGCTCGCGCAAGCCGGCGCAGACCTCTTCGGCGAGCTCGCTCAGCCCGACCGGCCGGCGCTCGAGCGTGCGGCGCGTGAGCTTGGACAGGTTGAGCATCGCGTCGACCAGCTCGCCGAGGTGATGGCTGGCGCCCACGATGCGCTCGAGCATCTGGCGCCCTTCCTCGTCGAGCACGTCCGCGTACTGCTCCCTCACGATCTGCGCGTAGCCCGCCACCCCGCGGATGGGCGCGCGCATGTCGTGCGAGATCGAGTAGCTGAACGACTCCAGCTCGCGATTGGACGATTCCAGCTCGGCGGTGCGCTCGCGCACCCGCTCCTCCAGCCGCTCGCGCGAGCGGCTCTCGGCGGTGACGTCGGTGCTCGAGGCGAGCACGTAACGCTCGCCGTCGAGCTCGATCTCCTCCGCCGCGGTCTGTACCGTGATCGAGGTCCCGTCGGGGCGCCGCGCTTCGCGGATCACGTGCGAGGCCTTGCCCTCGCGCCGCAGCAGCTCGAGGATCCTGGCGCGCGCAGCCGCCGACCAGATGCCGAGCTCGACGGTCGAATGGCCAATCGCCTCCGCTCTCGTCTTGCCGAACAGCGCCGACCAGGCCGCGTTGACCTCCACCAGCCGCCCTTCTTCCAGGGTGGCGATCGAGTGCGCCGCGGGGCTGGACTGGAAGAATTTCGAGAAGCGCTCCTCGCTTCGCTTCAGCGCTTCCCGCGCCCGGACCTGCTCGCTGACGTCGATCACCGAGCTGAGCAGGTGCTGGACCCCGTCGATGTCGATCGCCTCGGACGAGACCAGGGTCTCGATCAGGCGCCCGTCCTTGCGCCGGACCGTGACGGGGAGGTTGACCACCCTGCCCTCGCGCCGGACCTTGTCGACCATGGTGTCGCGATCGGCGGGCCGGGCCCACCAGCCCATCTCGACCCCGGTCCTGCCGACGCACTCGCCGCGCAGCCAGCCGAACATGCTCTCGCAGGCCTGATTGATCTCGAGGACCCGCCCGTCCTCGGCGCGGCTGATCAGCATCGCGGCGGGGCTGCCGCGGAAGTAGGCGGCCGAGCGCTCCTCGGCCGCGCGGCGCGCCGACTCGGCGCTGACGTCGATCGTCGAGAACAGCACCATCGGCTCTCCGGCAACGTCGATCAGCTCGGCCGCGAGCAGCCCCTCGAACACCTCTGCGTCGGCACGGCGCAATTGAACCTGGCGCGCGTGCACCCGGCCCGAAGCGACGAGCCTGTCATAGACCGCGTCGCGCTGGGCGGGGTCGACCCACATCTCGAGCTCCAGGCCGGTCCGGCCGACGGCCTGCTCGCGCGAGTGCCCGTACAGGCGCACCCATGCCTGGTTGACCTCGACGTGGCGCCGGTCGGCGAGACGCACGATCGAGTGCGCCGCGGGGCTCGAGCGGAAGAACGTCGCCAGGCGCCGCTCGCCTTCCCGGCGCGCCTCCTCGGCGCGGTGGCGCTCGGTCAGGTCCTCGACCAGCGCGAGCACGCAGCGCTTGCCCTCCATCTCGAGCGTCTCGGCGCGCAGAAGCACATCCACGTTGCTGCCGTCGGCGCGCCGCATGACGGTCTCCACGGCTCCGGCTCCGCCGCGGTCCTTCATCGCCGCGAGCATGCGCGCCCGCTCGCTCGGCGCGTACAGCCCGAACTCGGTCGTCGGGCGGCCGATGACATCCTCCCTGCGGTAGCCGAACAGGCGCACCCAGGCGTCGTTCGCCGCGAGCATGCGCGCGCTCTCGAGCTCGACGATGACCGCGGGAAGCGGCGAAGCGCGGAAGAAGGTCGAGAAGCGGGATTCGCTCGCCCGCAGCGCGTTCCCGGCCGCCAGCCGTTCGGCCGCCGCCGCCAGGATCTTGCGCGTGCCCATGGCGGCGATCAGGGACAGCACCAGCACGAGCGCGATGCGCAGCGGCAGCTCGTCGCGCCAGGCCGCGAGCACCGCCTGCCTTTCGCGCGACACGATGAACTCGAGCCCGAGCGTGGGGTCGCGCCGGTACGACACGATGCGCAGGGGGCCGCCTTCGCGCAGCCGCGCCTCGAGCGTCCCCTGCTCGGAGGCGCTGCGCACGACGAATTCCCGCTTCGAGGCATTTGCCTCGTCCCCGGAGTAGCTGAACAGCGTCGTCCCGTCGGTCCGCACGAACGCGACCTCGGCGTCCATCGGCAGCGAAAGCGAACGGTAAAAAGCGTAGAAATAGCGAAGCTCGAGCGCCGCCCCCACGACGGCTTCGAGCTTGCCGCGGCGATCGCGCGCCGCCAGCGTGAGCGGCACCGTGGGCTCGCCGATCACGGGGCCGATCAGCGGGGTCCCGACGAACAGACCCCTGCCGCTGCCGCGAAGCTGGGCCGCGACGTGCTCGAACCCGCTCCCGTTCACGGCTTTGGGGTTCTCCCGCGCGGAGTGCGCGCGCAGGATTCCCTTCGAGTCGTAGATGAAGAGGGCGCGCACTTCCGGCAGCTCCTTCGCCAGCCTGCGCAGGTCGCCGTGCAGTTCAGCGGGATGCGCCAGACCCCCTCTTTGCTCGACCAGGCGCGCCGCCTGGCGCAGGACGAGCTCGGCGCTCGAGAGCGAGCGCATGACGTGCTCGTTCAGGGCGCGCGCGAGCAGCTCCGTCTGCTGGCGCGCCTGGCGCAGCAGCGCGTTGCGCTCCGAGAGCGACAGCCACGTCATGAACGCGGCGAGCGCGAGGATTCCGGCCGCGCACCCGATGATCAGGAGCGCCCGTAAACGCCGATAATCTCGCGCTGCGGGTTCGATGTCTTTCAGCGTGATCCCCTGCCGAGGCGGGACCGCCAAGTATATTCTGGCCGCCGGTTGTCCCCGCGGCAGGGGTGCCGCAATGCGGGATCAGCCGGCGGCGCGCTCCTGAAAGAGCCCGCTCCCCGCAGCGGATTCGAGCGCGAGCAGCGCGCGCTTCCGGTGCGTGCCGCCGGCATAGCCGGTCAGGCTGCCGTCGGCGCCGACGATGCGGTGGCAGGGCACGATGATCCCGATCGGATTGCGCCCCGTCGCGGCGCCCGCCGCGCGCGCGCTGCCCGGGCGGCCGGCGCGGCGCGCGAGCTCGGCGTAGCTGATCGTCTCGCCGAACGCGACCCCCGCGATCGCCTTCCACACCGCGCGCTGGAACGGCGTGCCGGGCGCCGCCAGCGCGATATCGAAGATCCTTCGCTTTCCCTGGAAGTATTCGTCGAGCTGCCGCTTCGTGCGGACGATGACGGGTGAACCTGAATCCCGCACCCAGTCGGCCTCGGTCTCGCGCATGTGCTTCTGCCCGACGAAGTACGCGCCGCACAGCGCCTCCCCGTCGGCCACCAGCAGCAGCCGCCCGCAGGGGCTGTCGTAATAGTCGTAGCGCTTCATCTGCCGTCTCCTTTGCGTTGCCCTTTTGCGAGCGATTGCCACAGGTGCATGACCGCGTACGCGCGCCAGGGTCGCCAGGCTTCCGCGGCGGCGAGCACGCGCTTCGGGTCGGTGAGCTTCATCGCCTTCATGACGCCGTAGTCGGTGTGCGGGAAGGCGTCGGGCCAGGCGAGCGCGCGCAGCGCGACGTACTGCGCGGTCCACTCGCCCACCCCGGGCAGCGCGCGCAGCTTCGCGAGCGCCGCCTCGATCTCCGCGCCGGGCGCGAGGTCGAGCCCGCCGTCGGCCACGGCGCGCGCGAGCGCCGAGATCGAGCGCGCCCGCGCGGCGGGCACGCCGAGCTTCGCGATCCTCTGCCAGGGCAGCGCCGCGATCCGGTCGGCGGCGGGAAAAGCCGTCCTCAGGGATTCGAACGGCGTCTCGAGCGGCTCGCCGAAGGCCAGCGCAAAGCGCCCGGCGAGCGTGCGCGCGGCGGCGACGCTGACCTGCTGGCCCAGGATCGCGCGCAGCCCGATCTCGAAGCCGTCGAACGCGCCCGGCACGCGCAGGCCGGGCCGGCGCGCGGCGAGCGGACCGAGCGCGCGCGCGACCTCCGCCGGATGGCAGGAAAGATCCATCAGCGACTTCACCCGCGCGAGCACCGGCGCGAGCGCCTTGCCGAGCGAGGCCGCCACGCGCACGCGCAGCGCGGGGCGCTTTTGCGCCGGCGCGATCTCGATCCAGCCGCAGTGCCAGGCCCCGCCGCTCGCGACGCGAACGGTGCGGCGGTAGGCCGCGCCGTCGCAGGCCTCCACCCCGGCGACCGCGCGCGCGCCGAGAAACCCCGCGATCGCCGCCCAGTCGTAGGGCGGCCGGTAGCCGAGCTCGAACGCGAGCGCGTCGCCGGATCCGGACGGTTGCGAGGCCTTGCGCAGGTCGCGCGGGCGCAGCCGGTAGCGCTCGCGAAACAGCGTGTTGAAGCGCCGCACGCTGCCGAAGCCGCTTGCATACGCGACCTCGGTGACCGGCATCCGGGTGTCGGTCAGCAGCTGCTTCGCGAGCAGCAGGCGATGCGTCTGCGCGAACGCGACCGGCGAGACGCCGAACTCGGC
>Ga0210077_1000134_pt1 | contig 36278 bp, 27 predicted proteins | sample RushMan_CattailN_5_FD_185556 | JGI IMG/M metagenome (GOLD analysis project Ga0210077, IMG submission 185556) | Wetland microbial communities from San Francisco Bay, California, USA, that impact long-term carbon sequestration -... | ecosystem: Environmental > Aquatic > Marine > Wetlands ...
TGATCGTTGCAGAATTCGTGTTGGTGAATTTATCCAGAAGATCTTCATAACGACCTAGCGGATGTCCGGTAACATAAAATCCCAATGATTCCTTTTCAAGGGCCAAAAGCTCTTTCTCATCCCATTCGTCCATTTCAGGCATGGACGGCAAATTAATGGCTTTCTGTTCTTCCGTGAAGTTGAACAGCCCCATTTGCGGATCGGTTCTTTCCTTCTGAACACGCTGTCCGTAATCGATACAATCCTCCAAAGATGCCAGCATTTGTGAGCGATAATTTCCTGTGGCATCAAATGCACCGCATTTAATCAGGCTCTCGATAACGCGCTTGTTGACTTTTTTCAAGTCGACCTGCTCGCAGAAGTCAAATAAAGATGAAAATTTTCCGTTGCTCCGGCCCTCGATAATCGATTCTATAGCGCCTTCTCCCACATTTTTCACGGCCGCCAGTCCGAACCTGATCTTGGACCCGGCAACGGTAAATACCTTTTCACTCTCGTTGATGTCCGGCGGCAGCACATCGATGTCGTGACTGCGGCATTCGCTAATATATTTGACCACCCCGTCGGTAGAATGCATTTCACTGGTCAACAGCGAGGCCATAAATTCCACGGAAAAATGGGCTTTGAGAAAAGCGGTCTGGTAGGCAATCAATGCATATGCCGCGCTATGGGATTTGTTGAATCCGTATCCCCCGAATTTTTCCATGAGACTAAATATTTTTCCGGCTTTTTCCGAAGGAATATGGTTTTTCGCCGCCCCCTGCATAAAACGCTCCCGGTGCATGGCCATAATCTTGGGGATTTTTTTCCCCATCGCCTTTCTCAGATCGTCGGCCTCCGCCATGGAGTAGTTGGCCAGGTCGCTGGCAATCTTCATCACCTGTTCCTGGTAAACGATAACCCCGAATGTCTCTTTCAAAATCGGTTCGAGCTGCGGAACAAGATATTCGACGGCTTTTTTCCCGTGCTTTCTATCGACAAAATCATCCACCATTCCGCTTTCCAAAGGGCCGGGACGATATAGCGCAACCAGAGCGATGATTTCATCAAAGGATTCGGGTTTGAGTCTGACCATCAAATCTTTCATGCCCGAGCTTTCCAGTTGAAATACGCCGGTGGTCTCACCGGATGCAAGAAGATGATATGTTGCCGCGTCCTTGAAATCGAGGTTTGACAGATCCGGGGGAGCGACTCCCTGGGCGGCAATAAGGGAAAGGGTGTTTTCAATCACCGTTAAATTGCGAAGACCCAAAAAATCGAACTTGACCAAGCCGATTTTCTCGACACATTTCATGTCGAACTGGGTAACGACCTCACCCTTTTTGCCTTTGTAAAGCGGCATGTATTCCACCAGCGGTTTATCCGCAATGACAACGCCGGCGGCATGGGTGGAAGCATGTCGCGGAAGTCCTTCCAATACGCGGCAAATACGGATCAGATCGTCGATTTCCGGTTTTTGTCGGGCCAGTTCCTTGAGCCTCGGCTCCTGTTTAAGGGCATCATCGAGCCGGATGTTCAATACATCCGGCACCATCTTGGCGATGGCATCCACTTCGTGCAAAGGGATATCCAAAGCCCGGCCCACGTCGCGAATGACGGCCCGGGTTTTCAATTTTCCGAACGTGATGATCTGTGCGACATAATCCCCGCCGCCATACTTTTCAACCACGTACTTGAAAACGTCTTCCCTGCCGTTGATGCAAAAATCGACGTCGATATCCGGCATGCTTTTCCGGGCGGGATTGAGAAACCGTTCAAAAATAAGACCGTGTTCAATGGGATCCAGATCGGTAATCCCAAGAGAATAGGCAACAAGACTTCCGGCGGCAGACCCTCTGCCGGGTCCGACGGGAATGTGGTTTTTCTTGGCATATTGGATAAAGTCGGCCACGATCAGAAAATATCCTGAAAAACCCATGGTCTTGATGATATCGATTTCATTCTCGATTCGGCGGATATAAATCTTCTCGTCCGTATCGGGGTGCTTTGTTTTAATGCCTTTTAATATGGATTTGAATCCGTCCCGAACCTGCTGCTCAAAAATCTCATCGGCGGTATGGTCCGGCGAAACATCAAATTTCGGGAAGTGGTAAGATTTAAAATCGAATTCCAGGTGGCAGCGTTCAGCAATGTTTACTGAGTTTTCAAGGGCACCGGGATAATCCTTAAACGCCGCGTACATCTCGGCTTTTGTTTTTAAATAGAGCTGATCGGTTCTGAACTGAAGCCGGTCCGTGTCATGCACCGTCTTTCCGGTTTGAACACACAATAGTACATCATGGGCATGAACATCCTCTTTGACCAGATAATGACAATCGTTTGAGGCCACCAGGGGAATGGACAGCCTTTGGCTCATGTCCAAAAGCGCCCGGTTGACCGATTCCTGTATCTCGATCCCGTTGTTTTGAACTTCCAGAAAAAAATTCCCCTCGCCGAAGATGCCAAGATAAGCTCTCGCCGCCTCGTCGGCCAGATCGAGTCGGCCCTGTTGAATCAGCCGGGGAATTTCGCCGTGAAGACATGCCGTCAGGCCGATAAGGCCTTTGCAGTGCAGTTTCAGAAGATCTTTATCAATACGCGGTTTGTAGTAAAATCCATGAAGCTGGGCAATGGTCGCCAGTTTGCATAAATTTCGATACCCTTCCATATTTTCGGCCAGAAGGATAAGATGCGAAAGGCCGCCTTTATCAAGAGGGGTTTTATCAATATGCCGGCGCGGCGCCAGATAGCACTCGCAACCGATAACCGGCTTTATGCCGGCTTTTTTGGCTTTTTCATAAAACGTCAATGCGCCGAACATGGTTCCGTGATCGGTAATGGCCACGGCATCCATGTCAAAATCGGCGACGCGCTTCAGCAGCGGCTCGATCCGGATGGCGCCGTCTAAAAGACTGTATTGGGTATGGACATGAAGGTGTACGAACCGGGGTGCTGTCTGGGTCATTTTATACGTTTTGGTTTCGGATGTTAGATCAAATCTTAACCCGGATGTTTCACGTTCCCGAGACGTTCATTTGCCCCGATAGCGGGATTTCCGCTTCGCTACAACAAGGCATTCAAGGGTGCAGCCGTAGCAGACTACTGCAAGCCCTTGATAACGCAGCAAATGGGCGTCTCGGACACGTGAAACATTCGGGTTAGTCGAGACGATAGTTAGGCGCTTCTTTGGTGATAATCACATCGTGGACATGACTTTCGCGCATGCCTGCCGCACTGATGGTTATAAAGCGGGCTTTTTCCCGGAGTTCATCCAGCGTGCGGCATCCCACATACCCCATGCCGGCCTTCAATCCTCCGATGAGCTGAAAAATATTCTCCGACAACCTGCCTCGGTACGGTACGCGTCCGACAATGCCTTCCGGAACCATCTTATCGCCGGGAAGATCTTCGCCCTGGTAGTACCTGTCTTTGCTCCCTTGCTGCATGGCTTCTATGGACCCCATCCCACGATAGGCTTTATAGCTCCGGCCCTGATATATGACCAGTTCTCCCGGGCTCTCTTCGGTTCCGGCAAAAAGACTCCCGATCATTACGACATGGGCGCCCGCTCCGATCGCTTTGGTCACATCCCCGGAGAATTTAATGCCGCCGTCTGCAATCAGCGGTATACCGGTTTTGCGGGCGACGGGACGGCAATTCATGATGGCCGTGATTTGCGGCATACCCACACCGGCGACGATACGCGTCGTACAGATCGATCCGGGCCCGATTCCGATTTTAACGGCATCCACCCCGGCATCGATCAGCGCTTGGGCGCCATGGGCCGTTCCCACATTCCCGGCTATCAGCTCGATGTCTTTAAAATTGCTTTTCAGAGTTTTGACGGCTTCGATGACGTTCTTGGAATGTCCGTGAGATGTATCGATTAAAATAACATCGGCGCCTGCTCGCAACAGCGCTTCGGCACGTTCCTCCATATCCGATCCAACGCCCACGGCAGCCCCTACTCTGAGCCTGCCCAGCCCGTCTTTGCAAGCATTCGGGTATTTTTTTATTTTTTCGATATCCTTTATCGTTATCATGCCGATCAGGCGATTTTTATCGTCAACCACCAGAAGCTTTTCGATCCTGTGTTGATGCAGCAGCCGCTTGGAATCTTCCAGGGTAATCCCTTCTGAAACCGTTACAAGATGATCCTTTGTCATCACATCCGATATCTTTTTTTCCAAATCCGTTTCAAATCTTAAGTCCCGGTTCGTTACAATGCCGACCAATTTATCGCCTTTGGTCACGGGAACTCCTGAAATACGGTACTTTGTCATCAACGCCAACACTTCATGGACCACCTGATCCGGGTGAATCGTCACCGGATCCACAATCATGCCGCTTTCGGATTTTTTAACCTGATCAACCTCAATGGCCTGATTTTGAATGCTTAAATTTCGATGGATAAAACCGATTCCGCCTTCACGGGCCATGCTGATGGCCGTTCGAGATTCGGTTACGGTATCCATTGCCGCACTAACAAGGGGAATGCTCAATGTAATATTTTTTGTTAAAGCGCATCGGGTATCCACATCGCGCGGCAACACGTCCGAATAGCCGGGCAGCAACAGCACATCGTCAAAAGAAAACGCCGCTTCAGGCGGTATATTTTCCATGGGTTCCTCCATCTATCTTTGGTTCAAATTCTTAAACTATATTGGATAACAAATCGATTTGCCTTTTGCAATCTTTATTCGGCAAATTCGGCAAATCTGAATCGTTGTCTTGACATCGTCCCGATACCCGTAATAGATACATTGTTTCGGATCTCATACAACCGGATCATCGATGCCGAGGTGAAAAACCCGGTTTTTTCATTTGCCGGCAGCGGTTCAAAAAAGGGATACCATGCTTTTTAAGATCAACCCCATAAACCCCCAGGAACGACTTTTATCAAAGGTGGTTGACATCCTTAAAAGAGGGGGCATCATCGCCTATCCCACCGATACATTTTACGGGATCGGCTGCGATATTATGAACAAAAAGGCCATTGAAAAAATCTACCTGATAAAGCAGCGCAAGAAAAGCAAACCCTTTAGTTTTATCTGTTCGGATCTCAAAAACATCAGCGATTACGCTAAAGTATCAAATTACAGCTATAAAACCATGAAGCGCCTTTTGCCCGGTCCGTATACGTTTGTTCTGGAAGGTTCGAAACTGGTTCCAAAAATCATGCTGACCAATCGAAAAACAGCCGGAATTCGTGTGCCGGACAATACCATTTGTCTTTCCCTTGTCAAAGGTTTGGGAAACCCGATTATAACGACCAGTGCCGCAAAGCCGGACGGCACCATCCTGTATGATCCTTCTCTTATTCACGATTTTTTCCAAGGCAGATTGGATGTGGTGATTGATGGAGGGCCTGTCTCCGGCTATCCTTCAAGCGTCATTTCTCTCATCGACGATCTTCCGGAGATCATCCGAAAAGGCCTGGGGGACGTGAGTATTTTTGAACCGGCATAAGCTGACGAATTCGTTTAGAAGCCATCTCAAAATTAGGATTTTCGGTCGAAATCACTTGTCCGGCGTAGCCTTCAGGCGAAGACGGAAGACGAGGCCGAGCATCAACCCGCCCCGTCTAACGGGATCTTCGACACGCATACTCACGTATGTCGAGGACTTGATACGAGGGCTCAACGCCGATATCGGACGAAAAGACTTTTTTGAGATGGCTTCTAATCCGGCCTGTATATATAATCGGCAGATAGTTTTGAATCCAGAAAATGATTGAATAACTCGTGGGCGGATGAATCGGTAAATAATTTTAGAATGGAAAATTTTTTATCCTTTGCATAAACCGTGGAAATCTTCCCTTTGATTCCCCCGAGCCGACCCGCCCATTCAATGGCATCTTCTAAATTCCCCAAGCGGTCTATCAAACCAAGCGTCTTTGACTCCTGACCGGTAAAGATGCGACCGTCGGCAATCGACTCTACTTTTCTCCTGTCCATCTTACGCCCGTCAATGACGGCTTGAATAAATTGTTGATGTATTTTATCGGCAAAATCCGTTAATATTTTTCTTTCTTCAGGGGTCATCTTTCGAACCGGGGAACCGATATCCTTGTACTTACCGCTTTTGACAACAACGGGAACCAGCCCGATTTTATGAAGCAGCTCCTGGTAATTCGTAAACCCCATGATCACCCCGATGCTGCCGGTGATCGTGCCGGGATTGGCGACGATTCCATTTGCCCCGGCAGCGATATAATATCCCCCGGATGTCGCAATGGTTCCCATTGAAGCCACCACTTTTTTTACGGCGGATGTCCTTCTGATCTCCCGGAAAATCTCCTGTGACGGACCTACGGCACCCCCCGGGGAATTGATTCGAACAACGATCGCTTTAATCGAATTATCTTCTCGGAAACGTTTAAGCTGATTCAGCACGTATTTGGATTCCGCAATGATGCCATTGACCTCTATCACCCCGACCTTTTCTCCGAAGTCAAAATCGCTTTCTCTCGTACCGAGAGTAAAAAGGAACGTCATTACGACCATTACCGTTGCAACAACGGCGGAAAAAATCAGGATAAAAAAAAGATATGGATGTCTGCGCGAAAACATAATGCCGTGTGTATTCTCTAGAAGACCCTGACGACCATGCGAAATCTTCGGATCCGAATACCGAACCTGGAAGCTATCTCAAAATTAAGACGGTTTCTAATCTTCATCCAGTTTCCCTTGAAGATTTTCCCGCAAAATTTCTCCAAATGTCGACGTCGTGCTGCCGGAGTTGTTGACATATTCGCTCAACAAGCTCTGTTCACTTTCCATCTCAAGTCGCTTGATCGACAGGCCGATTCTCCTCTCCTGGCTGTTGATATTCATGACTTTGGCGGTGATAACGTCGCCGATATTGAATTTCCCGACAGGGGTTTTTATCTTCTCCTTGCTGATCTCGGATACATGTATAAGCCCTTCAATCCCTTCTTCGATCTCTACAAATACACCGAAATCGGTAAGATTGGTCACGGTACCGGTTATCTCTTTTCCCACTTCATACCGTTCGGCCACCGTTTCCCAGGGATCTTCATGTAATTGTTTGATCCCCAACGAAAACCTTTCCTGGTCTTTTTCAATATCCAGTACGATGGCCTGCACCACGTCGCCTTTTTTAAACAATTCCGACGGATGTTTTATCCGCTTTGTCCAGGAAATGTCGGAAATATGCACAAGCCCGTCAATTCCTTCACCAATGCCGATAAAAAGGCCGAAATCGGTAATATTTTTGATTTTACCTTCAATGGTTGTGCCCACAGGATATTTTTCACTGATAATATCCCACGGGTTGGGAACAACCTGTTTCATGCCTAAGGATATTCGTCTATTTTCGGGCTTGATGTCCAGCACCACCGTTTCGACCACATCACTTACGGAAACAATCTTAGAGGGATGGCGAACCTTTCGGGTCCAGGACATTTCAGAAACGTGAATCAACCCCTCGATCCCTTCCTCAAGCTCAACAAATGCACCGTAATCCGTCAAGCTGACCACTTTTCCGTTTACGCGGGAGCCTATGGGATATTTTTCTGCGGCTGTCAACCAGGGATCCTCGGTCAGTTGTTTCATTCCCAGCGAAACCCGTTCCCTTTCGATATCAAGGCTCAGGATTTTCACCTTTATTTTATCGCCAACAGAAAAAAGCTCTGACGGGTGTTTCACCCTTCCCCATGAAATGTCCGTTATATGAAGAAGACCGTCGACACCGCCAAGGTCCACAAAAACACCGTATTCCGTGATATTCTTCACAATGCCGTCGATAACTTTTCCGTCTTCAATGGTCGACAAGGTTGTCGCCCGCTTGGAATCCCGTTCATCCTCGAGGATCGCCCGCCGGGATAAAACGATATTGCTCCGTTTTCGATTATATTTAAGGATCTTAAAAGTATATGTCTTCCCAACCATTTCATCAAGGTTGCGAATCGGACGCAGGTCTGCCTGCGAACCCGGCAGAAATGCCTGAACACCGATGTCTACGGAAAATCCCCCTTTGACACGATTGATGATAACGCCGTCGACGGTTTGATCTTCGTCGTAAGCTTTTTTAATATCTTCCCAGACTTTTACCTTGGCGGCTTTTTCCTTGGAAAGGACCACTCGTTCTTCTTCGTCATCCCACCATTCCACCATTACATCAACCGTATCTCCCACATCGGCCTTTAAATTTCCGGCTTCATCCTGAAATTCTTGAATTCTAATCTGGCCTTCCGATTTGTACCCGATGTCCACAAGGACATAATCCTTGTCCACCGAGATGATTCTTCCGGTTACGACTTCTCCTTCCTCGAAACGCTTGAAGCTCTCTTCGTACATATCCATCATGCTGTCCATGCTTTCACCCGGCTGACCGGCAGACTTACCGCCTTCGCTTGCAGCGGAACTTTTCTGAGAAGCATCGGCGGCTTCGGAGACTTCTTTCGAAGCATCGGTTGCTTCCTGATCTTTCTCAGAATTTTCTGATGGTTCCTGAACTTCTTTTGAATTCTCGATCGGTTCTTGAACATCCGCCTGAGGTGTCTCGTTCTCAGATGGTTCCGTTTTCAACCCTTCCTGCTCCTGCATACCTTCTGCATCCGTTCGCTCTTCGGATGTCTCTTCCGTTAAATTTTTGTTTGAATTGTTTGTTCCAAGATTTTCCATTAAATACAATACCCCCTAACCGCATTTTATTTTCGAGACCTCTTCAATGGTCCCTTATGGCTGATACCGCTTCGGCACAGCATAAATGTTATAGCTATCAGAGTCATTTGCAAAAAACAATGATTATTTTGCCTCAATTGAGCAAAAACGGCTCAATCGAAGTTATTGGTTATTGGTTATTGGTTATTCGAAAAGAAACACCATATATTCTTAAATTTAAATCAATAGTGAGATATATTTATTTATTTTGAAATTAAAAACACTATTAACCGTTAACCGATAACAAATAACGTCGAATCGAGTTTTGACTCGATGAGGATCTTTTGTTCAAAGCCGATCAACGTGTTTGCAACAGGAATGATGGGAAGGTCGGCAGAACGTAAAGACGAAGTTTTTAAATTAAGACAGGGAGTTGACGGCGGCAACCATTTTGTCGACAACATCCTCGATGGTGAGACCGGTTGAATCGATTCGGATCGCGTCTTCAGCCGGTTTCAAGGGCGCCAGATCCCGGGTGCTGTCATTTTGATCTCTACGCCGCATATCCGTTTCAACCGCTTTCAATGACTGAGGCGTGGTCGACGACAGTTCTTTGAATCGTCTTTTTGCCCGGATTTGCAGGGATGCATCCAGAAAAAACTTCAGATCCGCATCCGGAAATACCACGGTTCCCATGTCGCGCCCTTCAAATACAACATTCTTTTCTTGTCCCAAATCTCGTTGCAAATTCAAAAGATAATTCCTGACCACCGGCTTTGCGGAAACCGCCGAAGCCACCATGGAAATTTCAGGGGTTCGAATTCGATCGGTAACATCCGATCCGTTCAAGAAAAAGCGCAATCCTTGTTCATTCGGCACAAACGTCATTTTCAGCGTATTGAACAACATGAGAAAGCCGTCATCGTCATCGGGATTCAGGCCCGACGATATGGCCGCCAAAGCCACACCTCGGTAAAGGGCTCCGGTATCGATATACCTGTATCCGAGACGATCGGCCAGTATTCGGCTAACCGTTGTCTTACCGGCTCCCGAAGGACCGTCTATGGTGATAATCAGTCGTTTCATCAGAATTTCAATTTACGCCATGCTTTTTTCAAGAGCCTGTAAAAACCGAACATTTTCTTCATGACGCCCCACATTGACCCGAATGTAATTGGGGTAGCCGTAAGATTTCATGGACCTGACAATCACCCCTTGCCTCAGCATATTTTCATAAATATTGTCGGCGTCTTTGCGAACATCGATCAGAAAAAAATTGGTCTGCGTCGGGAAATACTCTATCCCCAGACGATCAAGGGCATTATAGAGAAAATCAAGCCCCTCATGGATGACGGAAATGACTTTTTCAATAAAACTTGTGTCTTCGAGTGCCGCACCGGCGCCGACCTGAGCCAGTGAATTGGCATTGAACGGGAGCCTTATTCTGTTTAGAATATCTGCAATTGCCGTTGGCATCACACCGTATCCGATGCGAAGTCCGGCCAATCCATAGACTTTGGAAAAGGTTCGGAGAACAACCAGCGGTGTCCTGTCATCCATGTATTCGAGACTGACGGCGCAATTTTGATCCCTAACGAATTCGATATATGCCTCGTCCATCACGACAATAATTTCATCGGGAATCGCTTTTATAAAGGTATCAAAATCGCTTTTAGGGATAATGGTTCCCGTCGGGTTATTGGGGTTGCACAGAAAAATCATTCGCGTCTTCGCCGTTATCCGTTCCAGGATACGGTCCAGATCGATGGCCAGCGATGTCAAGGGAACAGATATCGGTACTGCACCGGCGCCCCGAACCATGATGTCATACATGAGAAATGAGGGGTTCGGCATGACGGCTTCATCACCCGGTTGAAGCAAGGCAAAGGCCAGCATACCGATAATTTCGTCCGAACCGTTGCCCAAAACGATGTGCCGGGGGAATACGCCGATATGATCCGAAATCTTTCGAATAAGATCATGCCCGCTGCCATCCGGATATCGATTCAGTTTGGGCATCGCTTGTCTGATGGCCTCGATCGCCATCGGCGATGGTCCTAAAGGATTTTCATTGGAGGCAAGCTTGATGGAATCAGCGATACCATATTCTCTCTCGAGTTCTTCCAGAGGTTTCCCGGGTGAATACGGCTTGATGGATAAAATATAATCCGGAACAGATATTTTCATGGTTTGTGCCTTATTTCAATTTAACCCGGATATTTTGCGTGTTCGAGGCGTTCATTTGCCCCGATAGCGGGATTTCCGCTTCGCTACAACAAGGCATTCAAGGGCGAAGCCGTAGTATAGACTACTGCAAGCCCTTGATAACGCGGCAAATGGGCGCCTCGGACGTGCCCGAAGGGTGAAAATTTTTGAGAAATTAAATATGATAAATTTCGGTATGAACAATCATTTTACGACTGAAGACGACGTTGTAACTAACAAAAGTGCTTACAATACTAATAAAAAGCTCTTTTAAAAAACCCTCTCAAAAATTTTCATGAAATATTCGGGTTTGCGGCTTTTTGACCTGCATCCAGGGCCGCCATATTAATCGGGATAAGTTTTTCTCTTGAAGCGAACTGCTCTTTTACACATTGCCGCATACACTCGAAATCGACAATGTTACTGCGAGCGACAAAAGCGCCAAGCGCCACGATATTGGCCACTTTGGCACTTCCCAAATCCATCGCAATATCGTTTGCCGGCACCAGAAGTTCATCGATATCGTCACGGCCCGAAGTTACGGAAATTAATGAACTGTTGATCACCGCAATCCCCTTCGGCTTTATTACCGGCGCAAATTTTTCCAAAGAAGGACGATTCATGGCCACAAGATGCATGGGATTCTTTATAATCGGGGAGCCGATGGGCTTGTCGCTGATCACCACCAGGCAGTAAGCGGTACCGCCTCTCATCTCCGGACCATATGACGGCACCCAGGCCACTTCAGAACCTTCCTCCATCGCGGTGTGAGCAAGGATATTTCCGATCAGCAGAATACCCTGCCCGCCAAAACCGGCAAACATGACTTCACGTTGCATCCCGTCCTCCTAAGATTAATCGGGTAGTTTAAATTCGCCCAACGGATAATAGGGCAGCATATTTTCTTCGGCCCACTGAATCGCCTCCACCGGTGTCTTCCCCCAGTTGGTCGGGCAGGTGCTGACGAATTCCACCAGGCTGAAACACCGGCCGTCCATTTGATACTGAAAGGCTTTTTTAACCGCTTTCTTGGCCCTGACAATATATTTCGGTTTCAGCACGGTTTGCCGTGTAATATAGGCCGGTGTCTGAAGGGCTGAAAGCAATTCGGCGATCTTGATGGGCATGCCGACATCCTGAACATTCCGTCCCCCGGGAGAGGTGGTGGTACGCTGACCCGGCAAAGTCGTCGGCGCCATCTGCCCGCCGGTCATCCCATAGACCGTATTGTTTACAAATATTGTGGTAAACTTTTCTCCCCTGTTGGCGGCATGGATGATTTCTCCCATTCCAATACTTGCCAGGTCGCCGTCGCCCTGGTAGGTAAAAACGATCAGGTCCGGCCGAACCCTTTTGATACCGGTGGCCATGGCCGGTGCGCGGCCGTGTGCCGCTTCCTGGAAATCAAACGTAAAATAGTTATAGGCCAAAACAGCACATCCCACAGGTGCAATGCCGACCGCCTGTCCCCGAATTCCCAGCTCATCGATAACTTCAGCCACCAATCGATGAATAATCCCATGGGTACAGCCGGGACAGTAATGGGTCGGCTGATCGGACAACGCCTCGGGTTTTTGGTATGTTTTTGCCATGATATTATCTCCTTAAAAATTTAACATGGGTTGAGCGGTTCAGAGGTGTTATTTTGTTTTGACAAAAGATTTAACCGTATCAACAACTTCTTCGGGGGTAGGTATCTCTCCGCCTGCTTTCCCATGCCAGTAAACCGGGCATTTCCCCTGAACGCTTCTTTCGACATCTTCGACCATTTGTCCCATACTCAGCTCGAAACTGATGACCGCTTCACAGCCGTCTTTTGAGGCCGCCTGTCTTATGGGAAGTACAGGAAACGGAAAAAGCGTCTGGGGCCGGATCATGGCTGCTTCAAAACCCTCGGCCTTCATATTGTCGATGGCGGTCTTGCATACCCGGCTCATGGTGCCGTAGCTGACAATAAGCGCCCGGTAATCCGAATCGATGTTGTAAGTCTCATATCGAACCTCTTCTTGCTTCATACGATCGTATTTGGCCTTTAAAGCCAAATTGTGTTCCTCCAGCTGCCCCGCATCCAAAAACAGGGTCTTCACCAGGTTGCGATCTTTGCGTTTACGGGTATCCATGCCGTTGGTGGCCCAGTCGTCCTTGTTCGTCGGTTTGGATGTCAGGCGATCCGAAAATTCAACGGGCTCCATCATCTGACCGATCAACCCGTCTCCTAGAATCATGACCGGGTTCCGGTATTTTTCCGCCAAAGGAAACGCCGTCATGACCATTTCCACGGCCTCTTGAACGCTGGCCGGCGCCATGACAAGCAAATGGTAATCACCGTGTCCGCCCCCTTTCGTGGCCTGAAAATAATCCGCCTGGGAGGGCAATATGCCGCCCAACCCAGGACCGCCGCGAACAATATTAACAAAAACCACCGGTAGCTCGGCAGACGCGATATAACTGATGGCTTCGCTCATCAGGCTGATCCCGGGACTTGACGATGTGGTAAAAACCCTTTCCCCGCACCCGGCGGCGCCGAAAAGCATGTATCCCACGGCAACTTCGCTTTCGCCCTGCAAAAAAACCCCGCCTTCTTCCGGCATCCGTCGAGAAAGGTATTCCGCAACCTCGGATTGAGGGGTAATGGGATAAGCAAAATAATTGAGGCATCCGGCCCGGATTGCCGCCTCGCCGATGGCTTCATTCCCTTTCATTAATATTTTGCCCATGTTTTTCCTCCGGTTATTGGTCCGTCTCTTGTGATTCTTCAACGTCCTTGGTTATGGTTATCGCCACATCAGGGCACATGATACAGCAGGTTGTACAATAGATACAGTCTTCGGGGCGCGCCCGATACGCAGGGAAATAGCCCATCGTGTTCACTTCATCGGACAATTCCAGCACGTTCTTTGGGCATACAGACACACAGAGCCCGCATCCTTTGCATCGATCCTTGTCGATGGTATGTTGATAGGACATATCTTTTACTCCTTTGAAATAATTAATGGCTTATCGCTTCAATTCGACGGCCTTTTTCCACGGCGGCACAAGCTGTCTTTCGATGGGAAGCACCGGACAGGAAAAACGCGACACGTCCAATTCGGGCAATAGTTCTATTGGGGCGGTGATAAATTTGAGCGCCAGCCGGCTTTTTTCGGACAAGGCTTTCATAAAATCATAACCGTTGTAAATATCATCTAATGATGTTTCATCGATCAGGTTTGCATTGCCGATGACGCCGTTGATGGTCATCTTGGAGGCCCTTTCAATCTCATCACGCATTTTCAAACAGTTTTCAATGGTATCGGTAAACGGCCGGAAAGGATTCACCACCTGCAGCATTTGGACATGTTGTTTGCCAAAGGAATCGGCCAGCGCCGCAAGGACGGTCGCTCCGACATCATTTCCCCCGGCATCGATAATGGTGAGTTGGCTCGGCCTTCGAATAAGGCCGGCGATGGCCGGACTTAAAATCGGCAAATCCGCCTGGAGGTATTTCTCATTGGGAAGTACCACCTCAATTCCCAGTTTCGAAAGCGGTTTTCTGGCCTCTCGGGTTCTAAAGTAGGGATTGACCAGATCGAGATCCGCAATCTTTACTTCCGAACCCGAACGCCTCTGATACACCGCAAGGTTTATGGAGACTTCCGTTTTTCCGCTGCCGTAGTTACCGACAATAATGACGATTCCTGTAACCTGTTTCACGCCTGAAATTCCAATGGCTGACACCCCGTTTAAATTTGATAAACCTTTAAAACATAACCGTACTTTGTATTTTTATTTTAAATCGGTGTCAAGCTCTTTTCCGGAAATGGAGGCCGCCCCGTTCGGGCCGGACGATTCGATTCTCTTCTCTCACGTCACGCTATTTCCTGTTTATTCGCAGCACGGGTTTGACGGCATCGCCCAATTTAGCATCGGCGATGGCCTGGTTGATCTCACTGAAATTATAATACTTAATGAGGCGGTTAAGGGGAAACCGGCCGGCACGGTAAAGCGAAATCAGTTTCGGAATAAAGCGCTGCGGCACGGCGTCGCCCTGGATAATACTGCGGGCCTTCCAACTCAAGGGATTCGATGTTTAAAGGCCCGCCCTTACTGCGCAGAACAGCGGCTTGAATATTTAGTGTATGCATCGAAAAAACCTCTCCCCAGGGGACTAAGAAGGATCAATCATTTGGCATCGGCACCGGCATCTTTGGTATAGATGCCGGTATGACCTCGAATTTTTGAATCACCCCATACTGTTCTTCCTGAGGCGCTTTCCTTTCGAATAAGCGGGCTTGGAGCGATGTGTTCTAAGCCCTTTACTTGAGAAATTTTTCCTGCTAATCTTTTATTTCAATTGAGCAAAAAAGGCTCCATTGAAGTTGTTGGGTATCGGTTATTCGAAAAGAAACACCCTTTTTTTATATTTAAATCAGCTGTAAGATATTTTTTTTTATTTTGAAAAAAGCAATAACCGATCACGAATACCATCGTATCGAGTTTTGGCTCGATTCGGGTTTAAAATTGTTTTGCCATCCCGGTAACTCCTGTATTATGGTTGGACTAACACCATTATAACAGGAAATCAGGATGGGTTAACTATTATTTATAGAAGCTATCTCAAAATTAGGATTTTCGGTCGAGATCTCCCGCCGAAGATCGGCGGGACAAGAACGCGAGACCGAGGATCAACCCGCCCCGTCTGTTAACGGGATCTTCAACACGCATACTCAAGTATGTCGAGGGCTTGAGACGAGGGCTCAACGCCGATATCGGACGAAAAAACTTTTTTGAGATGGCTTCTAAAATTAGGACAACATCCAGGTATCAACCCGACTATGGCTTCAGCTTCATCGAACACATCCCATGAAATCGAGGTTTCGTTCGCCCGGAATCTGAGCCTGTTCGATGCGACCATGATCGCGATCGGCGCAATGATCGGCAGCGTCGAAAACATCATCACCATGGCCAAAATCATTATCCTGGGTGTCTTTGTCGCCTATGGCGTAAAGCGGATATTTTCCATTCCCAACCAGGCGGCGGCCAGCTTCACGCCCTTTATGCCGAACGGAGCGGGCGGCGTAATCATCGCCATGGGTCTGACCTTTATCGCTTTCGAGGGATATGACCTCATTGCAACCGTTGCCGAGGAGATCAAAGCGCCGGAAAAGAACATTCCCAAGGCCACGTTGATCTCTCTGAGCGTCACCGTGTTCATCTACCTCTTGGTTCTGTTTGTCTGTATCGGCGCCATTCAGCCCGCGGCCGGCAAGTCCTGGGAGTTTTTGGGCCGCTACCAGGAAACGGCAATTTCCAGGGCGGCCCAAAATTTCATGCCTTTTTTCGGGGTAATCCTCATTACCCTCGGGGCTTTGCTCTCCACGTTATCCGCCTTGAATGCGACCATTCTGGCCTCGTCGAGGGTGGCCTTTTCCATGAGCCGCGACAAGATGCTGCCGGCGGTTTTGAGCACCATCCATGCGAAGCGCCGCACGCCCAGTACCGCCATAGCGGTTACCGGCGGGATCGTTCTGGTGATGGCGCTGCTGTTCCCCATTCAGGTCATCGGCTCTGCCGCCAGCGTCATGTTCCTGCTGACCTTCAGCCTGGTGAACCTTTCCGTAATCGCGCTTCGCCGCAAGTTTCCCGAGTTGAAGGGGGGATTTCAGACCCCCTTTTACCCGGCGACTCCCATCGTCGCCGTGATCCTCAATATGTTCCTGGCGATTTACCAATTCAATTTCGATCCCCGGGCCTGCTATATCGCCGTCATCTGGATTCTGGTCGGACTCTTTATCTATTTTGTCTACTTTGAAAAAGTGGCTTCGATAGATACGCCGAAAGTCCTCGAAGTTCAACAGGCCGGGAGTGCAAGCACATATTCGTACCGGATTTTGATCCCTCTCCATAATCCGGATCACGTGATGCCGCTGATGAATCTGGCCATTCCCCTGGCAAAGGCAAACCAGGGCGAGATCATCGTGCTCGGCGTGATCGATGTTCCCATTAACCTGCCGCCCCATGAGGGCATGCGATTCCTCCAGCACAAAATGCCGCTGTTGAGAAAAGCGATCCAATACGGCAAGGAAAAAGGGGTGGCAACCCGTTCGGCGCTTCGCATCGCTAACCAGGTGTGGGACGGCATCTTCCATACCGCCGAAACGGAAAAGGCGTCTCTCATCCTCATGGGCTGGAAGGGGTATACCAGCACCCGTGATCGGATCATGGGCGAGGTAGCGGACAAATTAATCCGCTATGCCCCCTGCGATCTGATCACCGTAAAGCTGACAGGAGACCGCCCCATCCAACGCATCCTGATTCCCACCGCCGGGGGCCCTCACGCAACCCTGGCTGCAGAATATGTGGGCTTATACCACAAGTCCGAAAATCTCGAAGTCACCTGTTGCTACGTGGTACCCCCCAATGCCGGCGACCGCGACCGGGAGATGGCCCGGGAATGGGTGGAGAAGACGCTTCGCCTCACTGATCTCGCAGAAAATGTCGATATACGCATCCTTGAAGGCAACACCGTGGCGACCACTCTTGTCAAGGCTGCGGCTGAATACGATTTGCTGGTGCTGGGAGCGTCACGGGAAGGTCTCTTTTCAAGCGTCCTGTTCGGAGAGATTCCGGAAAAGGTTGCTCGGTATTCGAAAACACCGGTGATGATCGTCAAGCGCTTCGAGGGCGGAGTGAAATCGCTGGTGAAGAAAATTATGGGATAGGAAACCAAACATGAAGACGCGCTGGTTGATAATACTTGGAGTGATCATCGCTGTGGGATCGGCTTTCGGCTGGTGGCTGAAGCGGCCGAAACCTCCGCAGTTCGTTACGATGCCGGCGGCCAAGGGCGATGTAAGCCGCTCCATTATCACAACAGGATCCGTCAATCCGGTGGTCACCGTGCAAGTCGGCTCATATGTCTCGGGTCCGATCCAATCGCTCTACTGCGATTACAATACCAAAGTGAAGGCCGGACAACTTTGCGCCAAGATCGACCCAAAGCCTTTTCAGGTGGCTCTGGACCAGACCAAAGCCAACCTCACCATCGCCCAGGCGCAGCTCGTCAAGGACCAGGCCGGTCTATCCTACGCAAAGAGCAACTATGAACGCGATCTCGGATTACTTGGGCAGGGGATCGTCTCACAGGATACCGTGGACAGTGACAAAAGTGCGTACCAGCAGGCGTCGGCCCAGGTCAAGCTCGACCAGGCCACGATCCTCCAACGCCGGGCAGCGCTTGAGGCCGCCCAGGTGAATCTCGATTACACGAACATTGTCTCACCGGTAGACGGAACCGTGGTTTCCCGTAATGTCAATGTCGGACAGACCGTGGCCGCGAGCTTTCAGACCCCTACGCTGTTTCTGATTGCCCAGGACTTGACCAAGATGCAGGTTGACACCAACGTCAGCGAGTCGGATATCGGCGGGGTCCGTGTCGGTCAGAAAGCTGTTTTCACGGTTGAAGCCTTCCCTAAAAAAACGTTCCATGGCCATGTCACGCAGGTTCGCGAAGCACCGATCACGGTTCAGAACGTGGTGACCTATGATGCGGTAATCAGCGTGGACAATCCTGAGTTGCTGCTTCTGCCCGGCATGACGGCGACTGCACGCATCATCACAGAAGAGCGAAACCATGTATTGAGAGTGCCCCTGCAAGCGCTCCAGGTCAACCCGTCTCGCTCATCCACCGCGCCCGGTCCGCAAACAGTTGCCGGCAAGATCGAAAGACGTGTCTGGGTACTTAGAGCCGGCCGGCCGGTGCCGGTGCCGGTTACCATCGGCATAGAGGATGGAACTTACGCCCAAATCACCGGCGGCGACCTTAAGGCCGGCGATCCCGTCATTGTCGGCGAAGTCCCCGAGGGAAGCCGGCAAAGCAGGGATGGCCAACGCTCGCGGTTTCCTTTCCACCTATAAGAATTAAAGGAGGCGTCACGGCTGTGTCCGATCCGGTCATCAAAGTAAGCGACCTCATCAAGACGTATCGGCTCGGTGATGTCGAAGTTCATGCGCTTCAAGGCGTGAGTCTGACAGTGCAGCGCGGCGAGTTCGTGGCGATCATGGGTTCGTCGGGCTCGGGCAAATCCACGCTCATGAACATACTCGGCTGTCTCGACAGGCCGACCAGCGGAGATTATTTCCTTGAGGGCAGCGACATTACCCGGCAGGATGAGCCCTCTCTGGCATTGGTACGGAGCCGGCGAATCGGCTTTGTTTTCCAAAGCTTCAACCTGCTGGCGCGCACAAGCGCCATGGAGAATGTATCCTTGCCGCTCTTTTACGCAGGAAGGCTCGCGGACAGCATGACCCGGGCCGAGGAGGCGCTTCATGCTTTGGGTCTTGAAGGGCGCGAGCAGAACCATCCCAGCCAGCTCTCCGGCGGTCAACAACAACGCGTGGCGATTGCACGCGCCCTGGTCAACGATCCGGCCATACTGCTGGCGGATGAGCCCACCGGAAATCTCGACTCCAAAACAGCAAACGACATCATGACCATCATTCAGAGCCTCAACCGTGAAAAAGGAGTCACCGTTGTGCTGGTAACCCATGAGCCGGATATGGCCGCCTTTGCCGATCGCATCATCACGATGCGCGATGGCGTCATCGTGTCCGATGAACGCAACAGACCGTCGCCTGGTGAAGTGCTGCCGGACCGGCCGCAGGTTGCAACAGGTCCGGCGACACCGTCTGCCGGTCCGGGCGATTCCAAAAAAATCTTTTCTTTCCTCAGTATGGCGCTGAAAGTGGCGATCCGGGCGATTTCCCGCAACAAAATGCGCTCGGCCTTGACAATGCTGGGCATTTTTATCGGGGTGGCGGCCTTGATCACCATGGTGGCTGTCGGCCAGGGCGCCAATGCGGCAGTAACGGCGCGGATCGAGGGCCTGGGCACCAACCTGCTGATCATCCTGCCCGGCGCTACCACCACCGGTGGTGCACGGTCGGGATTCGGCAGCGCTTCAACGCTGACGGTCGCCGACGCCGACGGAATTAAAAAAGAAGCGCCGGCCGTGGCCAACGTCAGTTATCTGATTAGCCAGCAGGGCCAAGTCCAGTACGGCGACAAGAACTGGACGACGAGCGTGCAAGGCGTTAGCCCCAGCTACTTTGCGATCAGGAACTGGCCCGTTGTGGCCGGGCGGACAATGAGCCAGGAGGATGAGCTCGACGTCAGCCGCGTTTGTCTGATTGGAGAGACCGTGTCTCAAAACCTTTTCGGTGCATATGGGAACCCGGTTGGTGCAACCATTTTGATTAAAAATGTGCCCATGGATGTTATCGGCCTCCTTTCCCCAAGGGGACAATCGGGGTTCGGCCGGGATCAGGACGACGTTGTTTTTATCCCTTTCACCACCGCAGAACGCAAGGTTCTGGGCACCGCCGCACCGACGCAGGTACAATCCGATCAGAACCCGATCTATGCAACCGTCCCCAATCCATTCGGCATCCAGCCCAAGCTGACCGGGTACGTCAACATTATTTATGTGCAGGCCCGCAGCACGGCGCTGGTCCCGACAGCCAAGGATCAGGTGGTCCGTATCCTCGACAAGCGGCACCGCATCGAGCCGGGCCAACCCGAAGATTTCAGCGTACGCAACATCAGCGACATTACCCAGGCAATGGAAGGGAGCAGCAAGACCATGGCGCTTCTGCTGGCGGCGGTTGCCTCGATATCGCTCATCGTCGGCGGTATCGGCATCATGAACATTTTGCTCGTCTCCGTCACCGAGCGTACGCGCGAAATCGGCATCCGCATGGCCATCGGGGCCCGCCGGACACATGTTTTGCTGCAGTTTCTGGTCGAAGCCGTTCTGCTGAGCGGAATCGGAGGTGTGGCCGGCATTGTCATCGGCGTGGGGTTTTCGAAAATCGTCTCGCTGTTTGCAGGATGGCCGACGCTCATTTCACCGGCGGCAATTGCCGGCGGATTCATTTTTTCTGCGGTTGTGGGCGTGTTTTTCGGCTATTATCCCGCCCGCCGTGCTTCCCTTCTCAACCCAATCGATGCGCTCCGCTATGAGTAAAAGGATCAGCATGGACATTTTCAAGGAATTTATCCCCGCCCGCCTGTTCATTTTATGTATCGGTTTGATGGCCGTTGCGCTATACGGCTGCGCCGCCGGTCCGGACTTCGTGCGCCCGTCCCCGCCGGAGGTTCACCGTTACACCGCAAGCCAAACCCCTTTGGTGATCGCACCGGAGACCGGTGAGCCGCGTCAGCACATCCGCATCGGGCAGGAGATCTCATCGCAATGGTGGGACCTTTTTCGTGTGCCGGCGCTCAGCGACGTACTGCGCAGTGCTGTGGAGAGGAACCGGACCATTGCGGCGGCACGGGCCACTTTAGCGGCCGCCCGGGAGACCGTTGCGGCGGCAAAAGGGAGCTTTTTCCCCCAGGTGGATATCTCAGCCGACGCCGACCGCAGCAAGGCCTCCGGCAGCACACAGATCTCCAATCTATACTCTCTCGGTGCCACTGTAAGTTATACGCCGGATGTGTTCGGCGATATCCGGCGCAAGGTGGAACAGCAGCAGGCGCTCGCGGAATTTCAAGGCTACGAACTGGCCGCCGCCTACCTGACCCTCACCGGCAACGCCGTGACCCAGGCCATCACCATCGCATCCCTGCGCTCTCAGATTCAGGCGACCGCAGACGTCATTGCCGGAGACGAACAGAATCTGTTGCTTGTCCGCCGGAAGTTCGAGGCGGGAAAGGCGGCCCGGACCGAGGTGTTGACCGCCGAAACCCAGCTCGCCAGCGACCGTACCCCCCTGCCTTCGCTGCGCCAGCAACTCAGCACTGCAAGGCATGCACTCTCGATCCTTGCCGGCCGGCTGCCGGCTGAATGGTCACCGCCGGACTTTGATCTCAAAGACTTCATGTTGCCCGGTGACCTTCCCCTGACCCTGCCCTCCGAATTGGTTCGCCGGCGTCCGGACATCCTCGCTGCACAGGCGCAACTTCATGCCGACAGTGCAGCGATCGGTATCGCCACCGCTCAACTTTACCCGAACATCACGCTATCCGGTTCATTGGGGCAACAGGCCTCAGCAATTACCCCGCTCTTCGATCAGGTCAACAGGTTCTGGAGTCTGACCGCCGGTATTACCGCACCGATTTTTCACGGCGGCACACTCAAGGCTCAGCAGCGCGCAGCCATCGATACTTACCATGCATCTCTGGCAACCTATGAGCAGACCGTTCTGGAAGCGTTCCAGCAGGTCGCCGACAGCCTCCAGGCCCTTACGCACGACGCGGAGCTGATCGGTGCTGCGCGCCAGCTTCTCGACACCGCAAACACAGCCCTGACCCTCCAGCGCCTCAGCTACGCCGCCGGAAAATCGGATATTTTGCAATTGATTGTTGCCGAGCGGGCATATCAAGAGGCGCGGCTGGGATATACAAGGGCCGAAGCACAGCGCTTTCTGGACACCTCCCAACTCTTCGTCGCCTTGGGCGGCGGGTGGTGGAAGACAAATTTCCGGAATGCCCCTAAGTAACTGATCCCTCTGGGAATTTTTCTTCTAAATCCTTAAAAAGATTATCCATGGAGCGGCGGTCTAAAAAACATCCCGGCCCCTAATAAACAGCCCTATAAACGCTGATACCAATGGGCGGTGGTTTGTTTTGTTCCAAATGCGATGGGTCACAGCAAAAAAGGCCCTGAGTACAAATACTTGTCAAATCGGGAAGTTATGATTGAGCAGCGAATGCTGCCAGGGATAGAGCAGCAATTAAGCCTTCATGTTCCGACCATGGAAGTAAAGGGCAAGAGGTACAAAGTATTTGGCATCGTAACAAATATTGATGGAGGGCAGAAGGAAAATAGCGATGTTGGCGCCTGCTAGATGCGGGTAATTTAAGATACGCATGGGGTGGTCTGATGAGCCTTTAAGTGACGCAGACTAAAACTTAGGCGGTGGATTTTGGGCAAAAATCTTCTCTTGACATAATGCCTGTTATTGTCATACAAATTTTAACTGTGGATGTTCAATATGCTGCTTGATAGGTGAAATCTGACCATACTAAATATTGGGGTAAATGCTGTTGCATCGCACAACTTTAACTTTCCCCTGATTTTGCTCCCAAAAGGGAATTCTTATCAACTCAACAATCTGACCATACTAAATATTGGGGTAAACGCTGTTGCATCACACAACTTTAACGTTTCCCTGATTTTGTTCCCAAAAGGGAATTCTTATCAACTCAACTCAACGACCGGCATGGACGACGAGGAGCTGGCCGAACGGTTCCCGGACCGGGAATATTATTGCCGCTGAAGAGCTGGAGATTAAGAGGCGATAAAAAATGGATACTTTTACATCTGTTTTGAAACCGGTAACGAAGGAGGCCTCCGATATTCTCAGCTCTTTTTATATCGTGCTCGGCGTCGCCGCCTTTATCTTTGTTATTGTCGCAGGGCTGGTGGTGTATGCCACGATCAGATTCCGCCGACGGGAAGGACGGGAGCCGAAGCAGTTCAGCGAGAACGTCTGGCTGGAAGTCCTCTGGATATCCATTCCCCTTCTCATCGTCACCGGGCTCTTTGTCGTCGCTGTCAGGATCATGTATCTGGTGAATCCGCCGGTGCTCGGCAATAAGCCCGACCTGACCGTAGTGGGGCACCAGTGGTGGTGGGAACTGCACTATCCTCAGTCAGGGGTAACGGCGGCCAATGAGATTCACCTGCCCGTGGGTAAACACCTGCTCCTCAGGTTCGAATCCGCAGACGTCATCCATGGTTTCTGGGTCCCCTCATTCGGGCAGAAGATCGATGTCATCCCCGGCCATCCTAACTATATGTGGATGACCATCACGCGCCCGGGACTTTACCTGGGCACCTGTAACTCTTTCTGCGGCATGGCTCATGCCGACATGAGAATCCTGGTCTTCGTGCAGTCCCCCGAGGATTTTAGCGCATGGCTCGCACACCAGCGGCAGCCGGCTTCGCCCCCCTCAGCGGTTGGGGCAACGAAAGGCGCCGAGGTCTTCAGGGAAAAAAACTGCGTGAACTGCCACTCCATTGCCGGGTTCATGACCAGGGGCCGCGTGGCTCCGGATCTGACCCATGTGGGGAGCCGGACGACCCTGGCGGCGGGCACGCTTCCCAACACACCAGAGAACCTGGCCAAATGGCTAAAGAACCCCCAGTCCGTGAAAAAGGGCGTTCTCATGCCTGACGTCGGCCTTAACACCGATCAGATCAAGTATCTGACCGCCTATCTTGAAGGCTTGAAATGAACAGCGAAATCAATACTTCAAAAAAACCAGAGAGCATCCTGGAGGTCAGGGAATACAAAAGCCTGCTGAGCTGGCTCTCCTCCGTGGACCATAAGCAGTTAGGGATCATGTATATCGCTACATCGCTGATGTTCTTCCTGGCGGGGGTATCCATGGCGATGATCATGCGCACCCAGCTTATCAAACCGAACCATCACTGGCTGTCCCCCGAGACCTACAACCAGATTTTCACGATGCACGGCACGACGATGGTATTTCTCGCGGTCATGCCCATGCTAACCGGGTTCATGGTCTATTTCACGCCCCTAATGATCGGGGCTCGCGACGTCTCGTTCCCGAGAATGAACGCCCTCAGCTACTGGCTGTACCTGATGGGCGGACTCCTCATATATTTCAGCTTTTTTACGGGAGACACCCTCCATATGGGATGGTCCGCCTATGCGCCGCTGACCTCGGTCAATTATTCGATGAACAAGTATATGATCGGCACCGGCGTGGATTACTGGATCGTCGGCCTTCTCCTGACCGGGGCCGGGACGATTATGACGGCAATCAACATCGTCGTGACCGTCGCTGACCTGCGCGCCCCTGACATGAAACTGACCCAGATCCCGCTGTTCGTCTGGATGTCGTCGATCAACGCCCTTCTCATGCTCCTGGCCCTGCCTGCGCTGAACGCCGCGCTGGTGATGCTGTTCTTGGACCGGCAACTGAACGCTCTCTTCTTCAACCCTGCGGCCGGCGGCACCCCCCTGCTCTGGGAGCACGCTTTCTGGTTTTTCGGCCACCCCGAGGTTTATATTCTGATCCTGCCCGGTTTCGGAATCGTATCCGAAGTAATTCCGGTTTTCTCCCGCAAACCGATCTTCGGCTACGCCTTTATGGCCGTCGCAACAGTGGCGATCGCTTTTCTCAGCTTCGGCGTCTGGTCGCATCACATGTTCGCCACGGGAATGAACTTTACGATCTATTACGTCTTCGCTCTTTCAAGTATGCTGATCGCCGTCCCCACCGGGATCAAAATCTTCAACTGGATCGCCACCATGTGGGGCGGCTCGATCAGCTTCGACACGGCGATGCTGTTCTCCGTTGCCTTCATTATACAGTTCACGATCGGCGGCCTGAGCGGAGTGGCTTTCGCCACAGTGCCCATCGACTGGACGCTTACCCACAGCTATTTCGTGGTGGCCCATTTTCACTACACCCTGCTGGGAGGCACTATTTTCACCGTGATGGCTGGATTTTATTACTGGTACCCGAAAATCACCGGCCGCATGCTGTCGGAAAAGCTGGGCAAGATACAATTCTGGCTCATGGTGTTCGGCTTCAACGGCACTTTTTTCATTCTTCACTTCGCCGGGCTCGCCGGCATGCCGCGCAGGGTTTTTACGTACCCTGATTTGCCGCATCTCGCAACTATCAACCTGATTTCCTCTCTTTTTGCTTACGTCCTTGGGCTGGGAATCCTGGTCTTTTTCGCTAATCTGGTCGTCAGCCTTTTCAAAGGGAAACCGGCCGAGGACAACCCCTGGGGCGGCTGGACCCTGGAATGGGCCACATCCTCTCCGCCTCCGCCTCACAATTTCGATCGGATTCCGCCTGTTCGCAGCATCAGGCCTTTATGGGATCTGGAGCAATCCAAAAAGCAGCCGGGCGTTGCAGCGCCGCCTTCTCATAGGGGGGACAGCGCATGAACAAAATCAGACTGGCAATGCTGCTTTTTGTGGCGTCGGAAGCGGTTTTCTTCATACTGCTGATCGTCGCTTACGTCGTCTATCACGCGACCTCGCCCAGCGCAGCCGACCCGTCCCGTTACCTGGACATTCCGAGAACCGCGGGGTTCACCGCATGCCTCATCATCAGCAGCTTCACCATGCGGCGCGCCGGCATTCATTTCAGGACCGGCAGACGCAGGCCGGCGCTCGCGTGGCTTCTGGCCACAATGGCACTCGGAACTGCATTTTTAACAGGGCAGGGCAGCGAGTACGTCTCCCTCATCAAACAAAACGTGACCATCAGCCGGGACCTGTTCGGCACGACATTTTTTACCCTCACGGGCTTTCACGGTCTCCATGTTTTTATCGGACTTATCATGCTGGGGACCCTTTTCGGCCTCCAACTGAAGCGGGGAGTTACGGGCCGCTCTGAGGCCGTGGAAAGCGTTTCGATTTACTGGCACTTCGTCGACGCGGTATGGTTGATCATCTTTCCCGTCGTCTACCTGTGGGTGCTGCGATGACCAACGGACAACTTCTCGCCGAGGCCTGGAATTTCCAACCCGCGGTGATCTTCGGCTCCGCAGCGCTCTTTTTTGCGTATCTATGGGTCGTCCGCTTTCGCATGAACCGTAAAACAGCGCTCTTCGGCTCAGGCGTTCTGTTCATGCTGTTGACGCTGATCGGGCCGCTCGATTTTCTCGGCGACAATTACCTCTTCAGCGCCCATATGATGGAGCATATCCTGCTCTATCTGGCCGTACCTCCGCTTCTCCTGCTCGGCCTCCCGCCGGCGCCGGTCCGGTCGCTTTTGTCCATTGAAATTGCGGCAAAGGCCGAGCGGTTCCTCCGCAAGCCGACCATTGGCTGGCTGGTAGCAGTGGGGGCCATGTGGTTCTGGCACCTGCCCGTGCTCTATAACGCGGCGCTGAAGCACGAAGGGATCCACGCCGTGGAGCATCTGAGCTTACTGCTCACGGGAACGATATTCTTTTGGCCCATCTTCACCCCTTTGCAGTCGCACCGGCTTTCACCGGTCATCGGGGCGGTTTATATATTTACCGCCATGTCGGCCAATATGATCCTGGGGATATTGTTGACCTTTTCACCCGTGGGATATTACCCCTCGTACCTGCGTTCCTCCGACGGCACCGGCATCTTCCGGCTCATCCGCACGGTCTGGAAACTGGACCCCCAGTCGGACCTCAATCTGGGCGGCATGGTCATGTGGATAATCGGTGGCTTGCTGTATTTCGCGTCGCTGATGGCCGTAATCAGCCGGCTGTACCGTAACCCTGAAGAATGGGAAACAGAAGAAAAAGGATTCGGAAATGCAAAACCACAGTGAAAATCAGCCCGGCCCCGCGGGTTTTTCCCGGGAGAACGAAAAGGGAACTTCGGCAGACTGGAACATTCCAAAGCCCGCAATCATACCCCCGCCCACATATTGGCCCTTCGTTCTTTCCCTGGGAGCAACGCTCATGGGACTTGGGGTCCTGACATCAAACGTTATAACTGTTGCGGGAATAGTACTTTTCATTCTCGGCATCATAAAGTGGATAGGAGAGCTCACCAGTGAAGATCGATGATAACAATAGGGCCGGCCGATCCGGAGAAGAAGACCCGGGCAGGCGCCGTTTCCTGACTAGGCTCAGCGTGGCCGTCGGGTCTCTGATTGCGATCCTAGCGGGACTGCCGATAATCGGTTACATTCTGTTACCGGTTTCCCGCAAGATGCATCGCCAGTGGGTATCAGTGGGTCCGACAGACCGGTTCACTGTCGGTGATACGGTCCTGGTCTCCTTTGAAAACCCGTCGGCAAGGCCCTGGGCGGGTGTGACGGCAAAGACCGGGGCCTGGGTGCGCAGGATCGGTGATGGTAACTTCATCGCCTTTGTTCTCAATTGCTCCCACCTCGGCTGCCCGGTGAGCTGGGAGGCCTCTCCCAAACTGTTTATCTGTCCCTGCCACGGCAGCGTTTACTATGAGGACGGGACTGTCGCGGCGGGCCCCGCTCCCTTTCCTCTGCAGCGTTTCCGGGTCAGAGTCCGCGGCGGGCAGGTCGAACTGGAGAGCCGTCCCCTCCCCTTCACGGAAGCTACGTAGAGAGAATAAAGGGATGAAACAGCTGAAAAAATTCTTGCAACGACTGGACGATCGAACCGGCCTTGTCAAACTGACCAAATCGATTGCCGATCATCCGGCTGCGCCCGGCGTTAAATGGAAATATGTCTTCGGCAGTGCGGTCCTGACGGCTTTTCTCATGCAGGTGGCTACCGGCATCGGCCTGCTGACGACCTATGTCTCCTCGACGGGCAGCGCCTTTGAAAGCCTGAAGTATATCACCCACAAAGCTCCGCTCGGCGCTTTCCTGAGAGGCATGCATTTCTGGGGGGCATCGATGATGGTCGTCCTGATCGCCATTCACGTCCTCAGGGTATTCCTGATGGGAAGCTTCAAGTTTCCGCGGGAATTGAACTGGATAACTGGTGTATTGCTGCTGGCGACCACGGCGGCCATGGCGTTCTGTGGTCAGATAATGCGCTGGGACCAGAACGCCGTATTTGGAATAGTGGCAGCCTCAAAGATGGCCGCACACGTTCCGCTGATCGGCACGTGGCTTTCTCGCTTCATCATAGGCGGGGATGTGTTGGGAACGTACACCTTGAGCCGTATATTCGACATGCATGTCTTTGTCCTGCCGATCCTGCTTGTGTCCCTGCTTGGCCTGCACGTATACCTGGTGCTGCGCAACGGCGTATCCGAACCACCCGTGCCGGGCCGCGGGGTGGATCCCGCAACGTACCGTTCAGATTACCATCACATGCTGCAGAAGGAAGGCGTCCCTTTCTGGCCGACTGTCGTGTTGCGCGATTTCGTGTTCGCTCTCGGCGTGGTTCTCGTTGTGCTGCTGTTGGCCTGGTTGGTCGGTCCGGAAAAGCTTGACAATCCGCCCGATCCGTCGCTGATTAACGCGCACCCTCGCCCGGACTGGTATTTCTGGTGGCTTTTCGCCCTGCTTGCCCTGCTGCCCCACGCTCTCGAGAACTATTTCATGGTCTTGACGCCCTTGGTGATCGGTCTGGTCCTCCTTTCGGTCCCGCTGGTGAGCAACCGCGGGGAGCGTCACCCGGCGCGAAGACCTCTGGCAGTGGCTGCCGTGGTAATCATCTTTTCGGGAATTGCCGCTCTGACCGTGGCCGGATGGAATGAGAACTGGTCACCCCGCGTCAATGCCCCGCCCCTGACTACGGACATTATAGGGGCTTCTTCCGGTCCGGTATATGAAGGAGCAATGGTTTTCAACAAGATGGCATGCCTTTTCTGCCATACCATTGAAGGCCATGGAGGAAAGAGGGGACCCAATCTGACGTGGATAGCCGACCGGCTGACCCGCCACCAGCTGACACTGCGCATCATGAACGGCGCGTACAACATGCCGGTATTCGGCCGCATCCTTTCCACCGCGGAAACCGAAAACCTGCTGGACTTTCTGTCGACCCGGAAAAAATACGGCTTTGCGACAGGCAAACAACAGTCGGCTGTCCGGCCCCCCGGGCCACTCACCCAGGGGGCATTGCACGCAAGCGAGGAGCTTGCGATCATAAAAAGCAAAGGATTACCGGATTGAAGACCGTTTACCGCAAATTTATATTTCTGGCCGTTCTCACGCTTTTGGCCATCTTCTTTTCTCTGCCTTCATTCATCAAGCACCTGCCGGATGGGCTTTCTAAAATTTTGGCATCCGACGGCATGCGTCTCGGTCTGGACCTGCAGGGGGGCATGAGCCTTATCTTAAAGGTCAACCTGCCCCAGGCGGTGCAGACCCGGCTGGAGCTTAACATAACGGATCTGAGGCAAACCCTGAAAAAGAGAGGAATCATCATAGGTCCGGCGCAACCTGCGGGATCAAATCATGTGCACCTGCAGCTTCCGAACCCTTCTGATTTGGGATCGCTTCAGAAAATATTGGTCCAGGAATATCCCAACCTTGTGTTGCTTTCCGCCTCCCGGACCCCGAATGAGGCGTCTGTGGATTTGGGGCTTAATCCTAAAGTGGTCCGCGATATCGAAGACAATTCCGTCTCCCAGAGCCTTGAGATTCTTCGCAACCGGATCGATCAGTTCGGCGTATCAGAACCGGTCCTGCTACAACAGGGAAAGGATGAAATTGTCGTGCAGCTTCCCGGGATTAAAGATCCGGAGCGGGCTATCCAGCTCATCGGTCGCACGGCCCAGCTTGAATTCAAGTTGGTCGATTCCCAGGCCGACATCGATCTTCCCGCACTGATCGCGAAAAAGATCGCCTCCGGCCGGCTGAAAGAAAATTTTTCGCACAAGGAACTGAACCAGGCACTCAAAGGACTGATCCCGCCCGACGATGAAGCTTACATGGAAAAAATGGTGGACCCCGAAACCGGCCGGGTAACCATGGTGCCGGTGCTGTTGAAGAAAAGAACACTGATGACCGGTGAAATGCTCAAGACCGCCAAAGTGGAAATCACGGGCCCTTACAGTGAACCTTCCGTCGCCCTCACGCTAAATCCTAGAGGTGCGCTCATTTTTAAGCGAATCACCGGGGAGAATGTGGGTCAACAACTGGCAATCATTTTAGACGATATCGTTCAGTCGGCGCCGGTCATACGGGAGCAGATATCCGGCGGCAATGCTCAAATTACCGGTTCTTTTACAACCGAAGAAGCCCACGATCTGGCGATTGTCCTGCGCGCCGGCGCCCTGCCCGCCTCGGTGGATATCGTGCAAAATCTTACGGTGGGTCCCACGCTGGGTCTCGACTCCATCCATAAAGGGGTGGCCTCGGCCATTCTGGGTGCATTGATCGTGATAGCGTTCATGGGGATATATTACCGGCTTTCCGGGCTGATCGCCGACATGGCCCTGATTTTAAACCTGATTTTTATGATGGCCACTCTTTCCTTGTTTCGCGCCACCCTGACGCTGCCGGGCATTGCCGGCATCGTGCTGACCATCGGAATGGCGGTGGACTCCAATGTGCTGATTTTCGAGCGCATGCGCGAAGAGTTCGCCCTCAATAAACCGTTCCGGTCTGCTGTGCAAGGCGGCTATGACAAAGCGCTTTGGACCATTGTCGACAGCCATATTACCACCCTGATTACCGCCTTTGCGCTGTTTTTATTCGGTACAGGCCCCATCAAGGGGTTTGCCGTGACGTTAAGTATCGGCGTCATTTTCAACCTTTTTACCGCTCTTTTCGGTACCAGGGTGGTCTATGATTATCTGAACTTCAAACGCAGGCTTAAAACGATCCGATTTCTTCAGATCATAAAAAATCCCCGTATCGATTTTATCAAGCTCAGGAAAGCGGCTTTCCTGTTCTCGGGTATGCTGGTGCTGTTGGGCCTTTTTGCATTCGTTCAGATCCAGCGGGGCCGGGCGAATCTGGGTGTTGATTTCACGGGCGGGGTCATGATGCAGTTCAAGGCGCAAAAGCCTTTTGGTCTTGCAAACATCCGGACCGCGCTGGCCCGTCACCATTTGACGGATTATGATCTGCAAAGCGTGCCGGAGCAAAAAATGTTAATCGTGCGAATAAAAAAAGCCGAACGCTCCGTGGGTGATGTGGCCAATCAGGTGGCCGCCGCCCTTCACCAGGAATTGCCCGAAAAAGGCTTTGTCGTCGAGAGCAAGGCGGAAATCGGCTCCTCGGTCAGCCATGACCTGAAAAGGGCCGCCCTGGTGGCCATCGTGATTTCCCTGGCCGGAATCATTATCTATCTTGCCTGGCGTTTTGATTTCCGTTTCGGGGTTGCGGCCGCAATAGCGACATTCCATGACGTTCTCACCGTGCTGGGTATTTTCTACCTTTTAAACAAGGAAATTACCTTGCTGCTGGTGACGGCCCTGCTCACTCTGGCAGGATATTCCCTCACCGACACCGTTGTCGTTTTCGATCGTATTCGCGAGAACCTCCTTAAAAAGGGAAAACCGGATTTGGGGCAGGTCATCAATCAAAGCATTAATGAGGTTCTCAGCAGGACCCTGATCACCTCGGTCACCGTTTTGATGGTACTGATTGCATTGCTTTTATTGGGAGGGGTGCTGCTGCGTGACTTTTCCCTGGCGCTGACCATAGGTGTCATCGTGGGCACCTATTCCTCGATCTTTGTGGCCAGCCCGATTGTTTATGTCTGGCCGACTCCCATGAAAATACGCGGTAAAGAAGTTGTGCGCAAAAAACCCTAAAAGCCATCTCAAAAATAGCAATTGACAACCCCGGTTTGCTGCTGATATATTTTTTTTTTGGCATCGAAAGCGACGAGATTTTATTCGTCGGCCTCCGGCTTGGCTTCCAAACCGGAGGGGAGAGCGGAGGGTATGAGTTTTATCCTCTTTTGATGACTTTCAATGTGCACGCTCTCAAAAAGCGCGTTCTTATCCATCAATCTTTTTTAATCTTCAAAAGTAATCCCTGTCGGCAACCGAAATGCTCAATGTAAAGCCGCAACCTGTTATGAATGTGACTCAACGGGGAATCCCGCTATGCGGGGCAACGCCGTAATCGGTCGTTAGGTATAATTTTAAGATGACTTGAAATATCCTTGGGACACCGGGGTGGATATATGAAAAGAAAAAAATGTCTGGTCATGATCGGATTGTTGTTGCTGTTCGGTGTCGTTTTCCTCGGAGGCTGTAGCAATATACTTCTGTTTCATCCCAAAGGTCCCATCGGCGATGCCGAACGGTTCGTCATCATTGTGGCCATTGCGCTGATGCTGATTGTCGTCATTCCCGTTGCGGTCATGGACTTCTTATTTCCCAGAAAATACCGGTCCACCAACCCCAAAGCCACCTATATGCCGAAGTGGAGCCGTTCCGCTAAAATTGAATGGGTCGTATGGCTGGTTCCCGCCGTCATTGTCACGGTTCTCGGAACCCTGGTTTGGCATTTCACCCTTCACCTGGACCCCTATAAGCCCATCGATACCGGCGCCAAGCCCGTGAACATCGAGGTTGTGTCCATGGATTGGAAATGGCTGTTTATCTATCCGGACCGGAACATCGCAACCGTCAATCAACTCGTCTTTCCCGCCGGCGTTCCGCTGAGTTTCAGGATCACGTCCGACTCGGTGATGACGTCCTTTTTCATCCCCCAACTCGGCAGCCAGATATACGCCATGGCCGGCATGCAAACCCGGTTGCATCTTCTGGCCGATGAACCAGGCACATACCTGGGCCAGAACCAGCATTTCAGCGGCCGCGGCTTCGCCGGGATGCACTTCAAGGCCATTGCCGTTTCTCCGAAAGAATACGAGGCGTGGGTGCAAAAAGTCAAGCAATCACCGGACAAACTCGATCCGGCCCGATACCAGGAACTCGAAAAGCCGAGTGCCAATTACTCCGTGACGCTCTTTTCTTCAGTGACAACCGGTCTGTTCGACCGCACCATCCGCAAATACAATAAAACCATGAACCCGATTCCCGGCGGCTTGAACATGGAATCCCATTCAATGCACTTGAAAACCGGCGTTTCGGAGGGAAATTGATATGTTTGGAAAGTTAAGCCTTTCAGCAGTGCCTTACCACGACATGATCGTCATGAGCGCCGTCTACGGTTCGCTTCTTCTGACACTGGTAATTCTGGGCCTGATCACATACTACCGGAAATGGACCTATCTTTGGAAGGACTGGCTCACCAGCGTTGATCACAAAAGGATCGGGATTATGTATATTATCCTGTCGCTGGTGATGCTGCTGCGGGGGCTTTCCGATGCGGTCATGATGCGAGCGCAGCAGGCGCTGGCTGCGGGGGCATCTTACGGTTATCTGCACCCCGACCACTTTAACCAGGTGTTCAGCGCACACGGAACCATCATGATTGTTTTTGTGGCCATGCCGTTTCTGGTCGGGCTGATGAACATTGCCGTCCCGCCCCAAATCGGCGCGCGGGATGTGGCATTTCCCTATTTAAATGCGGTCAGCCTCTGGCTGACCGTCGCCGGCGCTTTGCTGGTCATGGTATCACTGGGGGTAGGCGAATTTTCCAAAGCCGGCTGGTCCGGATATGCGCCTCTAACGGAATTGAAATACAGTCCCGGTGTGGGTGTGGATTATTGGATATGGGCTTTCCAGATTGCCGGCATCGGCTCGCTCATGACCAGCATCAACTTTCTGGTCACCATTTTGAAAATGCGCGCTCCGGGAATGACCCTCATGCGGATGCCGATCTTCGTCTGGACGGCGCTGTGCACCCTCGTGCTCATGGTTCTGGCATTTCCGGTGCTGACCGTAGCCCTGGCCATGTTGACCCTCGACCGTTATCTGGGCATGCATTTTTTCACCAACACCTTCGGCGGCAACATGATGATGTATGTCAACTTGTTCTGGATCTGGGGACATCCCGAAGTCTATATCGTAGTGCTGCCGGCATTCGGCGTCTTCTCGGAGGTTGCCGCCACCTTCTCCGGAAAACGGCTGTTCAGTTACACTTCGATGGTTTATGCCACCGTGGCGATCATGGTCATGTCCTTTGTCGTTTGGCTGCACCATTTCTTCACTATGGGCGCGAGTCCCGACGTGAACATCTTCTTCGGCATTACGACCATGATTATCGCCATTCCCACCGGCGTAAAAATCTTCAACTGGCTCTTTACCATGTACCGCGGCCGCGTAAGATTCACGTCACCCATGCTCTGGACCCTGGGATTCATCACGACGTTTTCCGTAGGCGGCATGGGCGGCGTGCTCCTGGCATCGCCGCCCGCCGACTATGTGCTCCATGACGGCCTCTTCTTGATCGCCCACTTTCACACCATGCTGATCTCCGGATCGCTGTTCGGCTACTTTGCGGGCTATTCCTACTGGTTCCCCAAGGCCATCGGATTCACCCTGAACGAAAAGTGGGGAAAACGTGCTTTCTGGTGCTGGCTGATTGGTTTCTACTTTGCCTTTGTTCCCTTGTATATTCTGGGGTTCATGGGCATGCCCCGCCGCATGTACCATTACAGCAACCTGGCCTGGCATCCTTATCTGATCATTGCCGCCGGCGGTCTTGCCCTAATTCTGCTCGGCGTCCTCTGCCAAATGGTTCAATTGGTCGTGAGCATCCGGCAGCGCCATACCGCCCGCGATCTGACCGGCGATCCATGGGACGGCCGCACCCTGGAGTGGGCGATGTCTTCGCCTCCGTCGGTGTATAACTTTGCAACAACGCCCACGGTGTATGATATCGACGCCTTTACGGACATGAAGGAAAAAGGAATCGCGTATCAAAAGCCGGATCGATACCACGACATCCACATGCCGAAAAATACGGGGTCCGGATTTATTAACGGCATATTGGCTTTTTTGTTCGGATTCGCCATGGTCTGGCATATTTGGTGGCTGGCCGTCCTCTGCGCTCTGGGCATGCTCTTTTTGGTCACTGCCCGTGCTGGCGACGACGACACGGAATACACGATTCCCGCGGCTGAAGTGGAACACATCGAAAACCTGCGCTATCGGCAGTTGGCATCCGCCGCTGCCATGAACCGTTTTGCAGGCGGCCAAGTTGAACCGGAAATTTTACCACAGGTGTGAAAGATGACAACCAACGCTTCGACAATAGATACCCCAGCTGCCGAAGAATTCGAGCACCCGGATTCCATCGCCAATCAGGCCTTTGGTTTCTGGCTTTACATCATGAGCGACCTTGTCTTGTTTGGCGCAATTTTCGCGACCTACATGGTTCTGAGCCACAACTATGCCGGCGGTCCCACTGGCAAAGATCTGTTTCACCTGCCCTATACATTCGGTGAAACCATGCTCCTTTTGTTCAGCAGCGCAACCTATGGTCTGGCCATGCTGGCCATGCATGAGAATAAAAAGGATCGGGTGTTGATGTGGCTCTTCATCACATTCCTTCTCGGCCTCGGATTCATCGGCATGGAGATCAATGAGTTCCACCACATGATCCTTGACGGTAACGGGCCGGAGCGGAGCGGCTTTCTATCGGCATTTTTTACCCTGGTGGGCACTCACGGAACCCATGTCACCTTCGGCCTGATCTGGATGGCGGTCATGATGACTCAGACCGTTCTCAAAGGATTGACGCCACCGGTCCAATCCCGTCTGATACGCTTGAGCATTTTCTGGCATTTTCTGGATATCGTGTGGGTGGGCGTTTTTACCATTGTTTATCTAATGGGGGTGTTGTAAATGAACCTGACACCAATGGACAGGGCCGGTGCCGGCAGAGGAAGCTTCAAATCCTATACCGTTGGATTCATTCTCTCGATCCTTCTGACTGCCATAGCCTTTTCGCTGGCAATTCAGAGCGACGGGCTGCCTCACTGGACCGTTCTAACCGGCATCTTCGGCGCAGCCGTCTTGCAGATCCTGGTGCACCTGCACTATTTTCTGCATCTGGACACCTCTTCGTCGGCGCGGTGGAACATACTGGCCCTGGTAATTACCTTGCTCATCATGATCCTCTTCGTCGGCTTGTCGCTCTGGATCATGGCCAACCTTGATTATCGCATGATGTGACCATGCCTGAAGCCCTTAAAAAAT
>Ga0210077_1000135_pt1 | contig 36047 bp, 28 predicted proteins | sample RushMan_CattailN_5_FD_185556 | JGI IMG/M metagenome (GOLD analysis project Ga0210077, IMG submission 185556) | Wetland microbial communities from San Francisco Bay, California, USA, that impact long-term carbon sequestration -... | ecosystem: Environmental > Aquatic > Marine > Wetlands ...
CCGCCGATCCATGCGTGGTCAATCTGAATTTGGCTTTTTTCAGCCTCATAAAACGGCAGGTTGTTTGTTTTGACCGCCAGCCATACTTTTTGAAAAAGATCTTTAAAATGCTGCAACAGCACTATTTTTCCAATATCATGCAACAGCCCGGCGACAAAACAGTCATCTGCGGAATGAATGCCCGTTTTTTCAGCAAGATACTTGCTGGTTACGGCCACGGCAACAGAATGTTTCCAAAAGTCCGCAATATCGAATCCGTCCAAACCTTCTTGGATGGAAAAGGCATTGATAATCGAAATCGAAACCACCGCATTTCTAATGGTATTGAAACCCAAGACCACAATGGCATGGGAAATCGTGCTGATCTTGCCTCTCAGGCCGAAAAATGCCGAATTGACCAGTTTCAATATTTTTGAGACCATGGCCTGGTCATTTTCGATGGTGGCGCTCAATTTGTTGATGGTAGTATCGTAATCGAGCAACATTTTGTTCACTTCCATGGCCACTACCGGTAACGTGGGCAGATCTTCGATTTGATCAAGCCTTTTTAAAATACTGTTAGCCTCCATTGCTCTCCTATTATTTGCCGATCGGAGTTTGTAATTATCGGTGACCATCGATTGCCGGTATCCTAATGGTAAACGTCGTTCCTTTTCCCACATCGCTTTTCACATCAATTTTCCCTTGATGTTTTTTGACAATGTTATACGCAACATTCAACCCCAGTCCGGTTCCCTTCCCGACCTCCTTGGTTGTAAAAAAAGGATCGAATATTCTTGGAAGATTTTCTTTAGGGATTCCGGAGCCCGTATCGCTGACCTTGATTTCCACATATCCGTTATTAGCCCGGGTCTTGATTTTGATCTCCCCATGCTCTTCTATGGATTGGGCGGCATTGACCAGAAGATTCATAAATACCTGGTTGAGCAGTTGGGGGTAGCATTGGACCCGAGGCAGATCGCCGTAGTCTTTGGCAACATCGGCCTTATATTTGAGTTCGTTCCACACGACATTCACGGTTGAATCCATGCTTTGGTTGATATCCGCAAAATTCGGCTTGTCTTCTCCGGGATGGGCAAAATCCTTGAGATCAAGGACAATTTTTTTGATTCTTTCGGTTCCCTCTATACTCTCTTCGATCAATTCAAAGATATCTTTCAGCACAAAGTCCAAATCGATTTCTTTTTCCAGAGCCTCAATACGCTTTACTTGTTCTGATACATCAGGCTGGCTGCCGTCTCCATCCGGATTTTGTTTCAGCTTCTCAACCACTTCCCGGTATTCTTTGGTTAAGTCGCTAAGGTCTTGAATATAATCGGACAGGGTTTTTAAATTGCTGCTCACAAATCCGGTGGGGTTGTTGATCTCATGGGCCACGCCGGCGGCAAGCTGGCCGATGGAGGCCATTTTCTCGGAATACAGCAGTTGGGCTTCGATTCTTTTTTTTTCTTCTTCAGCCTGTTTGAGTTGAGATATATCCCGGAGAAAGTTAAGGGCCGCCGGCTTTCCTTCCCAGGTAATCGGCGTGGTGTTTAGTTGCGTCCAAACCTCTTTGCCGGTTTTAGAAATGATTCTGAAAGAAAGGGCGTCCGGATATTTTTTCCCGCTTAATATTGTTTGATACTTTTGCAACACTTTTTTCCGGTCTTCGGGATGAATCAAATCGGCCAATTGAATTTTAGCCAGTTCTTCGGTAGAGTAACCGGTGATTTCATGGGTTTTGGGATTTGAGAACTTCAATGTGTCGTCCTGGAGAATAAAGATGGCATCACCGGCATTATTCACCAGGAGTCGATACTTTTCTTCGGATTGGATATTGGCCTTCATTATTTGTGCCTTTTCATGCAGGTGTGATCGGATCGACCAGCAGGTGAAATTAGGGGTTGCCTGAAGTTTTTAAATTCTGTGGTTCGAGCGGACATTGAAAAGTACCTTTATCAGTATGAATATCAGCGGCTGTGACTGAAATCATGAATAAAAAATGATTGCCGAAGAGCATAAATTGCGCGTTTGAATGAATTGCAACAAACGCGCAAAGACACATTGTCATGATAAATAGCAGGAATCATGCCAAAAACATTTTATTTTTCCGATGTCCCATTTTACCGGACACCACCATTTTAAATGAATCGAAAGCCGTGGGGGTGAACCGTATATATGGTTACAATAGTTGTAAAAATTGGTAGATGTCAGATACGTTAATTCGAAGAGATCGATTTTACGATTCAGCATGAAGTTGGTGGACTCAATAGGGGGTGTGTCACTTTATTGACGAGAATATTCCCGGCAGTTAAAAGGGAGACGCCTGCTAAAATTCGATTTCACGGGAGAATCAGAGATTTCCATCTTAAGAATAGGGACTTAGGGGACTTCGGTTTTTTATCCAATGTTTTGCCAAATCTTCAATAACAGCGCATTCCATCCCAAACGGCAGGTATCCTGCGTATCCCAGAATCGGCATTTCAAATAGTTTGAAGCGGTTAACAAAAGGAATGCTGTATTCCCACCGGGCCAGGCTGTAATAGTTCCACATCTCCCAGAAAAACCCGCAAAAGAGCGCAGCCGCGGCAGATGATATTATCGGACTCCAATGGCCGGCAGCCATTTCCGATAGTATATGCTTTTCCCCCATCAGGGTCTGAAGGGAAATGATAATGATCAGCGGGGAAATCCACAGCAAAGAGAAAAGGTAGTTCGGCCACACGCCGATGCCGGCAAGGCTGATGCCGGATATGACAAGCGCTGAAACAGCCAATAATTTGGCATGGGGGCATTTAAAGGGGTTAAGGTTATCAAATGCCGGTCGAATCCATGAAAAGGTGTTCATCATGTCACGCGTTCCCAGAACCGCCGGCAATACGGTTGAAAAGGAAAGGGTGGCATGCCAAAAATACTCCCAGGAGTCAAAATGAACCCCCGTGTAATGCCAGTTCTGAACGAACCGATTCAGGTATTCAAAAAACCACCAGAACCCGGCACTCATGGGAAAAAGCAGCAGAAATAAACCGGGACGGCCGGTCATCATGCAGCGGCCGGTTCGTCTTTGACAAAAAGCATTGATGACCAGGATATATGAAAGCCACAGCAAGGTAAAGGTATGGGGTTGAAATTGGATAAACCAGGGAAATCGTGTCCATGCCAATATCCAAGTTGCGATGCCGGTGAAAACACCGAGCCGTCCCCACCAGGGAAATGAATGCAACGGCACTGGTTTGATCCTGATTCGACTGTGGAATTTGAATCCCATGAAGATAAGGGGGACAGCAAGAGAAAGGATGAAAACGGCATATCCCGTAAAGACATTCCATGAGAATGCGGCATGAAGAACATAGCGGCTGTGGGGCGGGAACTCCAGATATCTTTGCACCGGAAAGCCCGCCAAAATGACACCCAAAAGCGGCAGCCCCAAAAGCATCATCGCCAGGATAAACAGCTTAGCAAATTCTTTTTTCACGGATGACAAACTAACCTTTAGGCGAAGGCAATATCTTCACCACGGTCCTGTGCATTTTTTTGCCGTTTTTCAACACATATGACGTCCGAACGGTTTTAAGGCGGCCTTCGGCAAACAGTTTGACACATTCCGGATACAGGGACCATTCCAGTTTTAACCCTTTCTCCCTGACCGATTCTATCGTGTCATCTTCTGAAATGGTATAGGCTTTTTGACCGATGATCGGACCCGTGTCCTCGCCGTAATCGACAAAATGCACCGTACACCCCCCGATTTTGCTTCCATAACGAAACGTATCTCCATATCCGTCATTACCGGGAAATGCCGGAAGCAGCGCAGGGTGAATATTCATTATTTTGGGATGGCCGGGCACTGTATTCACCCTGTCGATAAAATAGGGGGTTAGATTTCGCATAAAACCGGCCAGCACCAGAAGATCAAACGAATAGGTTTTAATTTTGTCAAGGATTGCCGCTTCTGCAATCGCCCTGGGGATAAAAAAGGCTTTTACGATCTTATCATCGGCATCTGTCGGGAATAGCGTTTGCTTTGAAAAAATTTCATCAAGATCAAAATCATCGGGCAAAGTGACCTGTTGCGGCGCTTTTTTAAATTTTTGAATAATCGATGGGTAATCAACAACAAAGGTCGGGATATTTTTGCTTTCGCCTCTTTTAAGACCGGAGGCATGGGGATTGTCCGAGCCGATGAATACGATGCTGCCGTGTATCTTCCCGGATTCGCAGGCATTCATAATGGCCTGGAGGTTTGTCCCACTGCCGGATATCATTACGCCGATACGAACATTTTTCTTCATGACTGTCATTCCCAGGGTTACAAAACTTTTACCATGAGTGGAATAGCGACCAAAGTGCCGATGGAACTGCCCAGGTTCGTGAAAACCACCACCAAAAGAATGCGTGTAATCTTGTTTTTCCAGAAACCCTTTACGGAAAGAATGTCATTGGGAAGATTTTCAAAATCTCTGACTTTTGGCTTTCGTGAGAAGGCCTCCACAAGTCCTGAAACCCAACCCGCCGCTATCATGGGATTCAATGAAGTCAGCGGGGCGGCCAAAATTGAAGACAGAATCGTCAATGGATGCGCCAGAGCAATGGCTGCGCCAAGGCCTGCCAAAATGCCATTTGCCAAGATCCACCAAGTAATCATATTGGCGCCGACATGAGTACCGCCGTGATAAAAGCCCCATACAAAAAGGATAAAGATGCCCAAAGGGATGATCCATTTTAACAGGCCGGATAGTTTTCCTTTAGGCGGAATTTGGTTCAAACGATCTACGTCGATCTCGGCATTCCAGTATTTTTTGATACCGGGGACATGACCGGCCCCCACAACCGCCACAATTTTATCGCCGGGTGCGGTTCGAATTTTATGGGTCAGGTATTGATCCCTTTCATCGATCAGGATATCTTTTAAAACAGGGAGCGATTTCCCCACATCGGCAAGAAGCGTTTCAAGCACATCTTGTTGTTGCATCTTTTCAATGTCTTTTTCGGTGATTTCCCCGATTTCACCCATGGACAAAAGCAGGTGAAACAAAAGTTTGATTTTACCCCACAATCCCATGGCACGCCATGTCTTGGCCAGAGTGATGCGAATGTTTCTGTCGGCAAGATGTATGCGGGCGCCGATGGCTTCTCCGGCATCGATGGCTTTGATCATCTCAGCGCCGGGCACAACATCGAATTTGTCTGCGATTCGTTTTTGAAAGGATGCCAGAAGGAGATTGGATAAAAGCAAAAAGGATTTTTTTTCTTTAATAACTTTGATGATGTCCGTATCCAGCCATTTTTCTTTCTGGCGAATCGACTGATACCTGGCCTCACACAATTCAACACAGACCGTATCCGGTTTTTCTGCTTCGATGACGTCGCCGACCAGCCGAGCGCTCTCCCTGGACACGTGTGCGGTGCCCACCAGGATGATTTCTTTTTCTTCAAAAAAAAGAGAATGTATGTTATTTATTTCGTCGTTCATCTAAATTCCTTATAACATTAAATTCAATTAACCGATAACGAATAACGTCGAATCGAGTATTGACTCGATTCGATATATATATGAAAAAGTCTGTCTTTGACAAGCCCGAATAAAAATGCTCTCAAAAAATATGAAACGTAAACTGGAAAATTTGTATCAGCGGTATAATAGAGATCAATATGTCCATCCGGACCCTGTGCAATTTTTATATCTATACGACGATATCAAAGACCGTGAGATTGCCGGACTGATTGCGTCTTCACTGGCCTACGGAAGGGTCGTACAAATCCTTAAAAGCGTGTCATACGTTCTGAACGAGATGACACCGTCTCCCTATCTGTTTCTTAAGGATGAAACGCATACATCCATGCGTAAAACCTTTAAGAATTTTACACACCGGTTTGCCCGGGGGGATCATTTGGCAGCATTGCTGCAGGGCGCCAAAAACGTACTTGATCAATACGGTTCATTGAACAATTGTTTCCTTCAAGCAAATTCCGATGATGACGGGACCGTTATACCTGCCCTTAATTTTTTTTCAAATGCACTTACAGACAAGGATTCCACGCCAGGCCATCTTATTGCTTTGCCTCAAAAAGGGAGTGCCTGCAAACGGATGAATCTATTTTTAAGGTGGATGGTCCGAAAAGACAATGTCGATCCGGGAGGATGGCGAGGGGTTGCCCTTTCAAAACTGATCATTCCTTTGGACACCCATATGCATAAGATCGGTTTGAAACTGGGGTTTACCAAAAACCGGCAGGCGAATATGCGGACCGCCCTTGAAATTACTTCCGGTTTCAGACAAATTGATCCGGATGATCCTGTAAAATATGACTTTGCACTGACACGGTTCGGAATCAGATCCGATATGCACATCGATGACCTGTAGCATTAAGTCTCATTTAAGATTCATGTTTGACAAAAAAGTACTGATATCTTATGTAGACCCATTATGCCCGAAGATATGCTGTCAAAAATAATTGCCGACAAGAAAAACCTGGAGCGTGTTCTCGACAACCTCAAGATCGGCATCATCGCCCATGATTTGAACCGCCGTATCTTTTATTTTAACCATGCGGCGGAAAGGATCACCGGATACAACAGAGAAGAAGTCCTGGGAAAAGACTGTCATCAGGTTTTTGGGGAACCTTTTTGCGGCGGACAGTGTTCTTTTGCTGACCATGCGCCTGCTTTTACAGGTAAAAAAGAATATTTAAACAATATTGTAACCAAAAGCGGTGAAGCCCGTCGCATTGAAATGTCCGTCACGATGATGAAAGACAGCAAAGGACGGGATTTCGGTGTGCTGGCATCGCTGGCAGATGTTACCGAAATATTAAACCTTTCTATGAAAGCCCGAGAACTGGCCAGTTTTTCGGGTATTGTCGGTAAGGACGCCAAAATGATGATGGTTTTCCGGCAAATCCAGGATGTCGCCGGTTATGATTATCCGGTCCACATATCCGGGGAAACCGGTACCGGCAAGGAATTGGTCGCCGAAGCCATTCATAATGAAAGTCACAGAAGCGGGGCTCCCTTTGTTCCCATCAACTGCGGGGCGCTTCCGGAAAGCCTCATCGAAAGCGAGCTGTTCGGCCATGTCAAAGGCGCCTTTTCAGGCGCTATCCGGGACAAAAAGGGACGTTTTGAACTGGCGGACAATGGGACCATCTTCCTTGACGAAGTCGCTGAGCTTTCAAGGCAAATGCAGGTTAAGCTTTTGCGGTTTTTACAAGGCGGCAAGTTTGAAAAAGTCGGGGGAGAAAAAACCGTTCGCGTGAATGTCCGGGTGATCAGTGCCACCAACAAAGATCTTAAAAAGGAGATCCAGCAGGGCACTTTTCGAAAAGATTTGTTTTATAGGCTCAATGTCATCCCGATACATCTTCCACCGCTTCGTGAGCGAAGAAACGATATTCCACTGCTCGTCGATCATTTTTTAATGGAAGCCGGCCAGATGCATGACAATATGCCCCCAAAAATTTCCAGAGAAGCCGTTTCCTTAATGATGGAGTATCACTGGCCGGGCAATGTTCGGGAACTGCAAAATGCCATACAGTTTGCCATTGTGAACTGCAACGGTGATATGATTTTTCCCAAAGATCTTCCCATGGAACTCAAGGACCAGAGTATCCTTTGTTCTCCCCGCGGCGCTTCAAGAAAACTGAATGAAGAGATGGTCAAAACCGCATTAGAAAAATCCGGTGGGAACAAGGCAAAGGCTGCAAGAAGCCTGGGTGTGGGTCGGGCCACCCTGTACCGGTTTTTGAGCGACCATCCTCATACTTTCCAAGGGTAAGTTCAAATTAGGGGCTTTGCCCCAATCGAAATGATGGAAGGCTGGAATAAAATATATTATCTTTTCGATGACATGTAGAAATTGAAAGACGTAAAAATAAAAAGGGCTCCCAAAGGGAGCCCTTTTTATTTGGTGAAGTTACCGATATATCATGGGGCTAAGCCTGTTGTTATTTAGCTTCCATTTCCCGGCGATCCGCCATATCCATCAAAACTCTTTCTCTGGATTTATCGATGCCGAGCTCTTTTCGCTTTTTATCAATATGTGCAATCATCATCGCTGCCATTTCATAGGGATCGGCCGTAAAACCCCATTTCCCAAGGCCCTGTTTCTCCAGTCCATCAAACAGCAGCTTATGAAACTTGGTCCCTTCAACAATGGGAAATGTTACCCCAAAAACAGTATATACACCTGAGGCGACAAAATATTGTCCAATACTTATGGCTTTTTCGCTCATCCATTCAGGAGCGGCGCCCGCAGCAGGAAGATCAGCGATGCTGTGTCCCAGACCGCCTTCTTTAACCATGGCGGAAGCTGCAATAAGAATCCGGCTGTTGTCCACGCAAGAACCAACACCCAGAACCGGCGGCATCCCGACGGTTTCACAGACTTCCTGTAATCCGGGTCCTGCAAATATTGCCGCTTCAGGGGTTGTCAATCCGGCTTTGGCAAGGGCAATCTGGGAACATCCGGTCTGAAGGACCAAGACGTCTTTTTTTATCAACTCTTTAACCAGCTCTACATGAACCCAGTCCTGTTTAACCCTGGGATTGGTGCATCCGACAACGCCGGCAACCCCTCGGATACGACCGTTGATGATATTGTCGTTGAGCGGCGTATAGGACGCTCGGAAGGTTCCGCCGAGCATATAGTTAATGTACTCGTGAGAGAATCCATGAACACCGATATTCTTAATTCTCGGAATTTCTATTTCCCCTGTTCTGTTTTTGAACCGGGAGATGGCCCTTATAACGATCTCATCGGTGCAGGCACTCGGGTGGTGTTCATCGAATTCGATGTGCTGTGCACCCTCGATATGACATCTCGGGTTTGTGGTGATGAGATGGGTTCCATAACATTCGGCAACTTTGGCCAATCCCTGTTTGATACACTGAACATCCACGGCCATTGCGTCCACAGCGCCGGTGACCAGGATCGCTTCCGTTGACATGAAGTTGCCTGCATGGGGGATGCCGTGTCGTACCAGCATTTCTGCGCCTGAGCAGCACATTCCAACCAGGTTTATGCCCACAGCTCCGGCTTTTTTAGCAGCTTCGACGAGTGTCGGTTCATTGACCGACACCAGTATGGATTCAAAAAGGTTCGGTTCGTGACCGTGTACGATGATATTGACATGGTCTTCTTTTAGAACTCCCATATTCACTTCAATACTGACCGGAGAAGGGGTCCCGAAAAGAATATCGGATATTTCCGTTGCCACCATGGATCCACCCCAGCCGTCGGCAAGGGCGGTTCGACTGCACTGTTTGGTAATGTTTTCGTAATGCTGATCCACGCCCATATGGGTTCGGTGCATCAGCTCCATGATTTCGCGCATGGCGCCCCTGGGGACAATGCCCAGCTTTCGCCAGGTTTCCAACGTCTTTTCCGGAACGCGCTTGGCAAAAGGGATTTCTCCATCAACCTGCGTATAGGTTCGCTCGAGCTCTTTATACAGATCCATGGCGATATCATTCACTTCACGCCCTTCGGTTTCAATGCCGATGGACGATGCGACTTCTTCAAGCTTTATCGTGTCCTTGATGCCATATTCTTTGATATTCCCTTTTACGACCTCTCGGAAAAGATCGAGCATGCTCATTCCATGATCGGTATGGGCCGCACTTCCCGAAGCCACCATACGGGCAAAATTTCGAGCCATGATGGTGTCAATTGTCGCGCCGCAAACGCCGACCTTTCCGTAAGGATCCCTGGCATTGAGCCGGCAGGGGCCCATGGCGCAGTGCTTGCAGCATGCTGAATCCGCACCAATGGGGCAGGCTTTCATATTGGCTGCTCTATCAAAGGCTATCTCTACGCCGTCTCTTTTTGCTTTTTTAAGCATTTGTATCGTGGCGTCACAGATGGTGACATCCTTTGGGTTGATCTCTTTTGTCTTTGATAATATTTCCTTTTTCTCCATTAGACCTCCTTTGCGAAAAAACTGCTTAAAAAGATTGTCGGGTGTTTAACGTTATTGATAATGATTACTGATAATAATAAATGGGCTCATGGTTTCTTGTCAAGCTAAAAATATATCTTATTATGTATTATAGATTGTTACTGTTTAAATTAATTGTAGATTTTTTTTCAGATGAAGAGATTGTTGTAAAATCTCACTAATTATGAGATAAACAAAATGTCCGTTAATAAATATAAAGGATATTCACATGTCTGAAAAACCGATCAAGCTGTATTCTTTGAGCACTTGCAGCCATTGTAAATCGACCAAGAAACTTTTGAGTGAGTGTACCGTCATGTATGAGTTTGTCGATGTTGATCTCTTGGAAGGAGAGGAACGCCGGGCCATACTGGAGGACGTGAAAAAATTCAACCCGAAATGCTCTTTTCCGACCATTATCATCGGCGATAAGGTTATCGTGGGGTTCAAGGAAAAGGAAATAAAGGAGGCCCTGGGATTGTAACGGACAAGTGGCTTAGCTGCCGGAACTCCAAAGTTTCAATAAGCGGCGATATCCCTTCCCGGCTCCGTCTTGCCTAAAGCAGTGTATTTTGTCTGATTGCCGCGTCTATCGGGATTTTGTCTCCGATCATGGCTGTATCTGCGTTCGGGAATATGCACGGTATAGGAATATCTGCGGCGATCAAGTCCTGAGCGCCTGCCGCCCTTATCTAAGAATAAGCATCTGTCCATAATTCATGTGATAAGCAAATTTCGTGCAAGGTTGGCATGATCAACATAGATAATAAATTATTTATAATAATTTCATATAGCTAAAAAATATAATTTATGTAGCCAGTTTAAAATTATAACTATGGTCTTGAAGGTTATGTAAACCATTACATAACAATTGGGTGGTTTTATATATAGGTATCAGACCATCGAAAGCTGCCGGGAAAATAAAGAAGAAAAATTAGATTAAAAGAAAGGGTGTTCAAGAAGAAGGCCCGAATAAATCGGGCCCATCAAACAGAGAAAACATTTCAAGAATGAATAATACCCCAATCAGACGTTATGCTTGATTTTTGCAAGCACCTCCGGGGTGGGCTTGGGCAGTCCGGCGATTTTCCATGCGACAATCGGGTCGGGGAATTGCTGGTAATGGCAATCCTTTGCCTGCTTGACATTCTTGCAGACGGCACGGAGTATAGGAAACGCTTCGAATTTTTTGTAATAGTCCCTCATGAATTTAAGGATTTCCATTCTTTCCGGGGTTAATGGACATTCTCGGGAAACCCCCTCCTTGTCCGCCAGTGTGCAGGCGATATTTTCATCCCAGTCTTCAAAGTTAAGCAGGTATCCTTCTCTATCCAAATCAAGATTAAGATCTTTGTGTTCAAGCGTCATGATATTTTACCTCCCCTCTCAAGATTTACATCGGTCTCAAAAGCCGATATCCTTCCAAAGCCTTAGACATGCCTTTAAATTGAGCCCGACATCTGCATAAAAGTAATGCCGACGACGCGGTTGTCAAGGCAGGATACCATTTCAATTCGATTGGTTTGAAAACGAATCAACCGTCTGGTAAAGTTTTTTAGCATGATACGAACTCCGGACAAACGGGCCGCAGGCTGCTTCGATAAACCCCATTTCAAGCGCAATTTTGCGCCAGTTGTTGAATTCCTGAGGAGAAACAAAACGCTGAACCGGCAGATGGGATTTGGTGGGTCGCAGATACTGCCCCAATGTCAGCAACCGGCATCCCGCATTTAGTAGATCCTTTAGCGTGTTGAGAATCTCCCCGGTGTTTTCTCCGAGGCCAAGCATTAACCCGGACTTTGTAACGATATCCGAATCAAAAGCGGCAACCTGTTGTAAAAGATCAAGAGATCGCCGGTAGACGGCTTTCGGCCGGACAACCGGATAAAGCCGTGGGACGGTCTCAATATTATGGTTTAAAACATTCGGTCGCGCATCCGCAATACTCTTGAGAGCATCTCTATTCCCCTGAAGATCGGGAATGAGCAACTCGATCAGCGCATGGGGAACTTTCTTATGGATTTCATTTATCGTCCGGACAAAGAAAAAAGCGCCGCCGTCGGAAAGATCGTCCCGGGTGACCGAGGTAATTACCACGTAATCCAAATTCAAGCGCTGAACCGTTTCGGCAACCCTTGCCGGTTCCTCGGGATCCGGTGGATGTCGGGGGCCGTGAGCAACAGCGCAAAATCGGCAGTCCCGCGTGCAACGATCGCCCAAAATCATAAATGTTGCGGTTTTTCGCGAAAAGCATTCCCAAATATTGGGACATTGCGCTTTTTGACAGACGGTATGAATTTTTGCTTTGTTGATCAGTGCGACGACCTGTTCATGGATAACGCCGGAAGGAAACCGCTTTTTGAGCCAGATGGGTTTTGCCTCATGTTCTTCTATTGCATGACGCTGTATCATGTCCGCCTCGATGAAGTCATGAAAATGTTCCTATCGATGTAGTTTTCTAAAAAAGGAACCATCCTGGGATGTTCAATTTTAACCAGGTTAAATTCGAAAACAGATGCAAGATGATGTTTCATGGCGTCTCGCACCGGTTTCATGATGATGCTCTTGGACAGCTCTTGGGCCATGGAGGTGACGCCGACATCGACAAGCCCGCATGGATGAATCCAATGGAAAGGTTTCAACGACAAGTTGACGTTCAAGGCGCAACCGTGAAAAGAGACGCCGCGTTTAACAGAGATGCCGACGCTCCCAAGTTTTTTATCGGCCATCCAGATGCCCCTGTTGACGGAATTCCTCCCGGCAGATATCTTCCAATCTGAAACCGTACGAATCATGATTTCTTCAAGACCCGTCACATAGTCGATGATTTTAAGCCCGGCTTCGGCGAGATCGACAATGGGATAAACCACCAGTTGGCCGGGACCATGGAATGTAATATCTCCCCCTCGTTCTACCTGAATGACGGGAATATTTAATCTTTTTAGAAAAGCCCTCGATACCTTCAGATTCTCTATGCCGCCCCTTCTTCCAAGGGTAAATACAGGCGGGTGTTCCAGAATTAAAATAATATCGTTTTCAATGGCACGGCGCTGTCTGGCGCTTACAAGATAGTGCTGAAGATCCAGCGCCGCCGGGTATTCCATCATCGGCAGCTCCAAACAGTAACAGGATTTACAGTCAAGGCCGGGCATAAATTTATGTTCCGCAATATCTACGACATGATGAAAATATATTCTATTTTAGGAACTTGAACGCTTGCCGTATCTTAAATAATTTTCGTCGGGGGTTCATCCTTTGCCATGAGCACAATGTCCCTTGGATTGCATAGCTCACGTGGTAATTCTGCCACACGACCGCAGGAGATGCAAACAAAATTGATGTGCTGCAGTTTCGGCTTGCAGATATGTCTGGGGTTTTTGCTTGATTGACCGCAGTGCTCACAAATGTATGTTTCTTTCATTTCCACCGGATCACACAAATGCCCGCTATCCTTGGCGGCTTTCCCGCAATTTTTACATATATGAATTTCATTTTCCATGATCGCTTTCCTTTTTGTTTTGTAATGGTAACATATGGAGTTGAACGCCATTGTTTGGCTCAACCTCATCGCAACATTCTGATTCATACGGTACTTTACTCATCTACCATCATTAAATCAAAATTTATGCCAATTCTTCCCAAAATGTATTAAAATAGACTGATTAATTATATCAACAGGTTATATACTGTTTAGATTTTGTTCGGTTAAAAATGCATCACGGAACGATTTTCATGATACATTTTCATGATACACTACTGTTTCAAAAATCAAGATTCAACCATGGATGAACAGATCTTTTGATATTCAATCGATAGCGGGGCGAAAGTTGTTCTTTTTTAACGTCTTGCCAGGAATTCCTCATGATGATATGGAATCGTCACTATGAATGTCATCTTCATTCTGATGGTGCTGTGTGCATTCTGTTTTTCAGGCTGGCAACAAATTTTTTCTGTTCCGGTTCAGGGTTCTCCGTCGCCCATGGGAATTCTCTCCGCCGCGATGATCAAGTCAGCCGGCGGTTCCGTGGAGCTGGCTATCGGTCTTGTGGGGGTGATGGCCCTTTTTCTGGGATTGATGAAAGTGGCTGAAGCCGGCGGTATGCTCACTATTTTGGCGCGACTGATACGTCCGCTGATGGTGAGGTTGTTTCCCGATGTGCCGGCGGATCATCCGGCGATGGGGGCTATGATTCTGAACCTTTCCGCCAATATGTTGGGGCTCGGCAATGCGGCCACGCCGTTCGGCATCCGGGCCATGCAGGAACTTGACAAGCTGAATCCTCAGCGCGGTACCGCCACCAATGCCATGGCACTGTTTCTGGCCATCAACACATCCAGTGTGACCCTGTTGCCCAGCGGCGTGATCGCCCTTCGTGCGGCGGCCGGTTCATCAGATCCGGCGGCTATTTTGCCCACCACTTTGTTTGCCACCATTGGTTCCACCATCGTTGCCGTAATTGCCACCAAAGTATACCAGAGATTTGTACCGCTGAAAGTGTCTGCCGACCATGCGTTTCCGGAAACGCATTCGAAGGATGGAGAAGATATACCGTTAAAAGAAGAGGCTGCCGGCGGATATCCTTTATGGGTCAGCCTCTCGGCCCTTGCAGTTCTGGTGGCATTAATACCCGTTGCCGTAGTTTATGGGCGTTTTGTATCGCCGTGGATACTGCCGGCCCTCATGGTTGGATTTCTATGTTTCGGTCTGGTGCGGCATGTGCGCGTTTATGAAGTGTTTGTTGAAGGTGCCAAGGACGGATTCAAGGTGGCTGTTCGGATCATTCCATATCTGGTGGCCATCTTGGTGGCGGTGGATATGCTGCGGGCCAGCGGCGCCATGAAGGCTGTCGCGGGTGCGCTGGGCGGCTTTACCGGCCGTTTCGGCCTGCCGGCAGAGGCACTTCCCATGGCATTGATGAGGCCCTTTTCCGGATCAGGGGCATACGGCATCCTGGCTTCCATCATCAATGATCCGGCTATCGGTCCTGACAGCTATACGGGCTATCTGGTTTCCACGCTCCAAGGGTCCACTGAAACGACCTTTTATGTGATGGCTGTTTATTTTGGCGCGGTGCAGGTTCGCCGTATCCGCCATTCGCTGGCCGCGGGATTGACAGCGGATGTGGCTGCTGTGATCTTTTCGGTCCTCGCCTGTTCGTTTTTTCTCAGATAAGATAATATATGGATACTACATTTCATTTGTCTTTTCCGGGAGGCTTTAATTTCAACCCGAAGATATACACAAACGCTATCCCGATCATCCCGATGAGTCCCGCTCTTCTCATATCTTTAAGGTCTCCATATCCGGATACATAACGGAAAAAGAAATACCGCGGGTCGATTTCTGTTGCTTTATTAAAATCGGCGTTGGCCGCTGCCTGTTGGCCCAATGCCTGATAGGCTTTGCCTCGGGTTCTGTAGACATCGGACAATATCCGCTGATCGCTTTCAAGGGCAATGGCCTTGTCGGCATCCTTAATCGCTTCGTCCAGTTGACCATTCAACCGAAAGGCTTCCGCTCGGTAGCTGAACACGTCACCTGTTTCCGGTTTTAAATTGAGGGCCTTGTCAAAGTTGATAATGGCCTTTGGATAGTTGCCGATTTTAAGATACCCCATCCCCAGCATTCGGTAGGCATTGGCTTTATTGGGAACCAGATGAATATAATGGGTAAAATCCTGGATGACCTTGTCGTATTTTTCCTGGAAATAGTAGTTCAGTCCGCGCTCTTCATAGGCGGGTGCAAACCTTGGATTCAACTCCAGGGCCTTGGTGAAATAACGGATCTTTTTATAGGCCAGTGAGGTTTTCATACCCATGTAGAAATATTTGGCGGCATTACCTTCAAACGCGTAAACTTGAGGGGCCTGTTTTGGCCATAAGGCTGTCATCAAGAGCGTTAGTAGGCAGATATATATTTTTTTCATATTCTTTATCTCTCTCCCAATAATTTTTATTGAATGCCTAATTTGCGGTATAATCGCGGAGAGCAATTGTTTAGAATGTGTATGTGAAAAAATGTACCGGGCCATCTGTGTCGCTCACTATCCGACAGATGTGTCAGACATTCGTTTCTATTTTTCATAACATATATCGCGGTTTGGTGATTGCAATGCTTAACAACGTATTTTTATCAATATTCATCCATGAGGATATCCATAACCACTGCTATGTAAAAGAAAAGCAAATATCGTTCCAAAAATAAGCCGGTTCAAGCTTATTTTTATTTTATTTTTAATTTCAACCGGTTGTTTTTTTTACGGTGGAAAGTACAGGATATGTCGTTCGAAAATCGGCAAAAATCGGGTGCAAATCTTTAACAGTTCGTAGAGAATTTTGACGGTTTCCCTGTGCTATTCAATTTTTGCGCGATACAACCGAAGACTATTGGAGACCACCGAGATGCTGCTGAAAGACATGGCCAGGGCGGCTAAAATGGGGTGAAGCTGCTTTAAAAAAAACGGAACCGAATGAAAGGGCGCAAGGATACCGGCGGCAACGGGAATAAGAATGATGTTGTAAATAAATGCAAAAAACAGATTTTGCCTAATGGTGGCCATGGTGGCGCGGCTGATTCGGATCGCCCTGGATACGCCGATCAAACTGCCCCCGGACAGGATGACATCTCCGGTTTCGATGGCCACATCCGTTCCGGTTCCGATGGCCATTCCGATGTCGGCCTGGGCCAGGGCCGGGGCGTCGTTGATCCCGTCTCCCACCATACCGATTTTTTCGCCTTTTTCCTGAAGCGCCTTGATTTTGGATGACTTTTTTTCGGGACGGACTTCGGCGAAAATGTCATCGATGTTGACTTCCGAGGCAATGGCCCGGGCGGTCTGAAAATTGTCTCCGGTGAGCATGACCACTTTGAGGTGTTGTGCATGCAGTTGTTCAATAGCCTCTTTTGATTCCGGTTTCAGCGTGTCCGACACGGCCACAAGGCCGCACAATTGATTTTCCTTTACCAGAACCATCACCGTTTTTTCCTGCGACTGGAGGGCGTCGATGGTGTTTCTGGCAGGCGCCATATCGATGCCGGCCGCAGAGAACCACTTGGGTTTTCCCATTTTTACCCATTCACCCTGGATCTTGGCTTCGACGCCGAAACCCCGTTGTGCCTTAAAATTTTCAGGTTCCCAAAGATGGACGCCTCTTTTTTTTGCTTCATTGACGATGGCTTTTCCTAAGGGGTGTTCCGAACCTTGTTCGACGGAAGCCGCAATTCTCAAAAGCTGATCTTCGTTTTCAAAAGCGGAATCAAAGGAGACAATATCGACCACGGCAGGTTTACCCATGGTAATGGTTCCGGTCTTGTCGAGCACGATGGTCTTAAGTTTCGTTGCGGTTTCAAGGGCTTCGCTTTTTTTAAAGAGAACCCCATGTTCAGCACCTTTCCCTGTTCCGGCCATAATCGCCGTGGGTGTTGCAAGACCGAGGGCGCAAGGGCAGGCGATGACCAGCACCGCCACCAGGCGGATCATCGCCGGCACGAATTCACCGGTAATGCCCCACCATAATCCAAAGGTAACAAAAGCGATGGCAATTACACCCGGCACAAAGACAGCGGCCACCCGGTCTGCAATGGCCTGGATGGGGGCCTTGCTCCCCTGGGCTTCCTGAACCAGTTTGATGATCTGTGCCAGAGCGGTTTCCTTTCCAACGCGCGTGGCCTTAAACTTTAAGAGCCCCTCACCGTTGATGGTACCGCCGACAACCAGATCTTCGGGATGTTTGTCCACGGGAATCGGTTCACCGCTGAGCATCGACTCGTCCACCGAAGATTCTCCTTCAAAAATAATGCCGTCCACGGGAATTCGCTCGCCCGGCCGAACGATGACCCGATCGCCTGCCCGGACCCGTGATAACATAATTTCTTGTTCCTGGCCGTCTTGAATAATCGTTGCGGTTTTGGGTTGAAGTCCGATCAGCTTTCGGATGGCACCGCCGGTTTTGCCTTTGGTTCGGGCTTCGAGCATTTTTCCCAGTTTGATCAGGGTAATAATGACCGCCGAGGTTTCAAAATAGACATGTTCTCCGAATATCGGGAAAAAAAGAACCGTTACCGAATAGAAGTATGCAATGGATGATCCCATGGCCACGAGAACATCCATATTGGCGCTCTTATTCTTAAGGCTTTTAAAACCGTTTACATAATAATCCCATCCGGTATAAAACTGTACCGGTGTGGCAAGAATCAGAAAAAACCAGTTCACCCATAGCGCATGGCTCCAAGGACCGATGAGGTTGAAATCCCGCATCATGCTCATGATAAACAAAGGCAGGGAAAACACCACGCCGACAACAAACTTACGGGTTTGATCCTTGATTTCGGCCCGGCGTTCGTTTTGTTCCGCGTCTTCCGCTTCCATGGCATCGTCCGGAATTATGGCGCCGTAACCGGCTTTTTCAATGGCCGATACGATGTCGTTGATGCCGGAAACACCGGGGATATATTGCACGGATACCCGTTCCGTGGCAAAATTCACGGCCGCCTGAACAACACCGGGGACTTTTTTGTTTAACGTCCTTTCAATGTTTGCCGCACAGTTGGCGCAGGTCATCCCGGTTACCGGCAACGTGATGGTTTGTTGGGTCATGGAATCTTTGTCCTCCGTGCAGTTCATACTTCAGTGTCCATCCATAAAAATTTATTTTTTCACCGAGAAAACGAATTACCATGAATCTTTATGTTTATTATCCTTTCCTGGGGGCGGCAGCGTCAGTTTAAAAATCAACACAAAAGCGATTGCAATCATGCCGGCGGCCCCCATCCATCCGATGCCTTTCACACTGCCTGACCGGCCGGCGGAATCTGCAAGGAATTCGGTGGTGGTGAAGGATTTATAAATATCATATACCGGATCCAGATTCACCGCTTTTTTTAAATCAGCCTCGGCCCGTTCATTTTCCCCTAAAGCTTTGTATGCTTTAGCCCGTGTCGAATAAGCCTTGCCGATGTTCCGTATGTTGCTGCCGATTTCGATGGCTCGGGTGGCATCCTGAACCGCAAGATCCAATATTCCCATTAGACGATACGCTTCAGCGCGATAACCGTAAGGTTTAGCAAGTTCCGGTTTCAAATCAATGGCTCGAGTCAGGTTGATCACAGCCGAATGATAATTATTTTCTTTAAAATAGGCGATTCCCAGCATGGTGTAACCATTTGCATCATGAGGGCTCAACTGGGTAACTTTCAGAAAATCGCGAATTGTTTTCGTGTAACGTTCCTGAAAATAATAGAGCATCCCCCGTTCTTCATAGGCGGCTGAAAACACAGGATTCAATTCAATGGCCTTTGAGAAGTAGTTAATCTTTGTATTCGCCAAATTGCTGTCCATACCAAGTTTGAAAAAATGCCCGGCATTATATCCCCAGGCGGGCACGGCGATATAGCAAGCCAAAACAACAATAGACGTTAATAACTTTTTCATGAACCTTCCTCATCTTTCCTAATCCAAAGACCCACTGAGAGCATCTGTTTCAACTCGAAAAATGTCACATCAAGCATGTATCTTCAAGGTTTAATATAGCACAAAGTGGTACTTTTTAAAAGGTTGTCAAGATAGGGCCTGAAAACTATGAGATAATACTTTTCATAGGTAGTGTCCATCCATAAATGGTCTTTTTGCCCAATCTCTGCGTTATGCTCAAAAAATAATCCTCGGAATATCAACTATATGCCTGCGGTTATTTTTTTCGCATGCCTTGATCTTGAACAAAAATCCTCATTTATGGATGGACACTAGGTAACGGACGGGAGACAAAAACGAAGACAGATCAGTCTTCGTTTCCTATACTTGCGGCACATCGAAAGCCGACGTCCGAGAAAGCTTCCCATGGATACCGGAAATTTTTAAAGGAATGAACGGGATATTGGGACGTTGCCACCACCAGGCTCGGATAGAAAATATTCTCTTTAGACTCATCTGCATAGATATTTTCTTGTCGCGAATCATTTCGTATGACCCATGCCTTGAAATTTTTTCCAGGTTCCTTAGGCGCCGGAGGCTTTGATTGGTTTTTGCCGGGCTTGAAAGCCTCGCCCATGTCCATCATATGAGTCTGCGTTTGGCTGCCGGCGGACGTATTATTAGTATTGATTTGGGGGTCGCCCGCGCTTGTCCCCAAAACGTCTTTACCTGAGATCATGTGTTTTGAGACCGCATACGCCCATTCAGACTCCGTAAGAAGGCGTTTGCCGTAATGGCGGGCATAGGCTGATGCGCCGTACCATGTTACACGGGTCACCGGGGATGCTGCGAACCCGGCGTCAAGCAAAAGGAAACGGCCATCTTTAAAAATAATCGGTTCATCGGATTCGGCGCCTTCTCCCAGATAGAACCAGATTTGATTTTTATTTTTTACAATGCCGTTTTCAACGACCAGGCTGTTTTTCATTTCATTTAAGAAATCGGTAAAGTGATGATTGGTCACCCTTTCTTCATCCATATAAAAAGCAGGTATTCGAATGGCTTGCCCCGAATTCTTCCCATCTTTGTTTTCGGTCTTGAGTACTCCCCCGGGAATCAAACGCATGGTGATGCCGTCTTTACCCAGGATTATGGGAGCAGGTGTTTTGGGTTTTCCCGTCTTTGGTGTTAAAGGTCCGGCTGAGCTGGATAGCGGCGACTTCATCCGGATCGTTTCCGAATTTTTCAAAAGCGCCTTTTCCTCTCCGGGATTACCCAACAGGTGCCAAAGACCCATCGCCGCAACGGAAAAAACAGCAATGATAATACCGGTCCAGATGAACCGGGGCTGATGTAACAAGGAGAGAGGTTTGAACGGTATCGATCTGTCTGGTACGTTTTGCGTGTTCAGGATATTTAGCGCTTCCAAAATCCCGATCCTCAAATCGCCGACCGATTTCAACCGATCTTTCTTCTTTTCGGCTGTAGCGTCTTGAATGATTCGGTTCAGTTTTTCGAGAAAGGGTGTATCCGCATTTGCCAGGAAGGCGCTTTTAAACGGAAGCGTCTTTGAGGTGATTTTGCCGTCGACAGCTTCATAAAGGATTTTGCCCAGAGAATAAATGTCGCTTTGCTGATCTGCATTTTTAAAGTCAAAAAAGTGCTCCGGCGACATATATGCCGGAGTCCCCTTGACATCCAAGGATTGTGTCACAGGCTGCATGCAGATGGAACACGCCAGACCGAAATCGGCAATCTTCGGGATGTTTCCGTCCATGAGAACGTTTTCAGGCTTGAGATCACGGTGGGCAATGTTTTCGTTGTGTATGGCTTCAACGCCTTCTAATAATGGGAGAAAATAATCAGATAACCATTCGGCAATCAGATCCTGCTCAGGGGAAAATCCTTCTTCGGACATGGTAAAACGCAATGTTGCCCCGGGAATGTATTCCATGGCGATGTATTCCACCGGGATATCATGACCGTCTTTTTGGATAACAGCTGAACCGTAGTCGAAGATTTGCAGGACCTTGGGATGCCGAACCTGGGCCATGGCCTCGACTTCGCGCCGGAATCTGTGCAGCGTGGTTTCGATTTCTTCGGGATCGTCCTCAAATGTTTCGAGCATTTCCCGGGAAATAACTTTTATGGCCACATCCCGTTTCAGGTTCAATTGGTGGGCGCGGTAGACTTCTCCCATGGCGCCTTTGCCGACAAATTCGATGATCACCCATTTGTCGTTGAGAACATAACCGGTTTTAAAAATTCGAGCAGATTGTGAAGAATGGTTACTCATAATCGATCCGATCCGCAATATTATTTTTCATAAATCAGCCATACAGACGTCGCAGGTAGCCGAATGATCACTGCTTTTAGTCAAATCAAGGTCTTTAATGGTCCCGGGTGAATTTATTTGTTTCAGATATTTTAAAAGAATACGTAGAATTTGTTTTTGACGGAAAATTTCCCCGGGAAAAGCGATCGGATGCCCGAGAGGTAAACCCGTGTAAACGGCTCGCGGAGGTAACACCTTTTGGCTGATATCTTTGGACAGGCTTATGGAAATGGTGGCAATCCCCGATGCCTCTATCGTTCGCTGGATCAGTCCTACGGACTGATTGCAAATCCCTCAGGCAGGGGTTAATATCACGATATCGACATTGTCCGATTTTAAGGCTTCGGCAACGCATGGCGCCGTTTTTTCCATAAGCGTTTGAATGTGATGTTGCATGATGTGCCCCATGAAAGAAAAGTGTCGATAATTAACACTGCCGATCTCATGGGATTGCTTCAGTTCCTGAACCCGCTCGATCGGGAAGACAATATTGACATCTCTGTCGGCATCGGCATGGTCGTAGTAATTATGCGTAATTGTTAAATCTTCGGGTCGTGTGTCCGCCGGAATTTCTCTGAATGTCGGGTCGCCTGAAGGGTCCTTCATATCAAATGGTTCTTGTGATTTAAGATGCACGCCGGCGGTGGTCACCAGTGCCAGGCGGCATGACGAGATGTCACTGTCAAATGGTGTCCATGGCGTATCGGAGAATTCTATGAATTTTGATCGATGAGCCCATTTTCGAAACAGCAACGGATATTTGGTAAGCCATTTAGCGATAAGCTTATCCCTTTTTTCTCTGAAGTTGAATTCAATACTCCTTTCTTCTTTGCTTTCCATAACACTTCATCCGGCCACATGAACCGCAGCCCTTAAATTATTCATTTCCAACTTAAAATGCCTTGTCGATGCAGACACCATGAAATTAATCGTTAATTTAATGCTCATTCCATAGATTTACAAGATCGGCCGGTGCATTCTTCAGAGCAAATCATATGCCGATATCTCAGCAAAAAAAACGACCTATGCCTAACACTCTGAATAAATGAAAATAAATATCTACAATTAATTTCTTATCAAGGGGAAATGAGATCCTTGAGACAATGACAAAAAAGGATAATGGATAGAAAATATCCAGTTTGTCAGGTTACATCGAGTCGAATGGATAATAAATACCCGTTTGTTTAACCCCGACAACGAGCACTGAACTCGACGCCCTTGAGATTTATGCATATATTTATAAGCATTGGTCGTTCATGGCTCATCATAGAATCATGATGAAAGGGTGATTGGCACATAGATTGCTTTACCGCTATGCAAATCTTGATGTTATTTTTTTCGGCGGTTAATTTTGAATAAATTTTATTCGGAGGTGTAAAATGAAACCTGTGAAAACCTTATTTATATATATTATGGCATTCGTGCCTTTTCTTTCAATCCTATTCACCGGGACTCAGGCTCTCGCCCAGCCAGGAGGATATGGCGGTTATGGGGGATATGGCGGATGGGGAATGGGCTCCGGGATGATGGGCGGATACGGCATGGGATGGTTTGGAGGCATATTAATGATTGTGTTTTGGATTCTGATTATTGTAGGGCTGGTATTTTTAATCAAGTGGCTGATCCAGTCAACCGGCCGTGATAAAGCGACAGGAAGCAGCGGTGATCGTTCCCTTGAAATTCTGAAGGAACGCTATGCCAGGGGCGAGATCGATAAAGAAGAGTTTGAAAGCAAGAAAAAAGATCTGGCTCGATAGTTTTTCTATGAATAATCAATAACAAGCCATCATCCGAGGTCGTCATGGACTTCAAACCGTTCTCATATTGCTCTCGGCTCAATTCCATGCAGTGTGCCCAGATCACCCGGATCCGATCGGCAGTGGAAAAAATACCTGCAACGCGGAAGACTTCAGCCAAACCCATTGATAACGCTGAACGGATTATCGCGATGCTCGAAAACTGGCTGATAGACCAGGAGCAAAAAATCGCTCTTTCCCGTAATGCCTGGAATTTTTTTTTCATGGTTATATCGGTGTACCTTAAAGGTATCAAAAGCATTACAGAGCATAAAGGCTTGTCGAGTATCACGGACGATTGCCAGAAGCAGATCATTAACGAAATAATCCATGGCGGCGACAGTATTTCGGAAAAAGGCATTGATACGCATGAATCCTGCTGTTTCGATGCATATGGAGAGGTTCGCATCGATCTGCTTTGCGCCATAATGGCACTTGCAGAACGGCTGGATCTCTTCAATCATAAAACCTTGGATAAAATCCATCAGCATATTATCAGACCGAAAAGCGCCCCCCGATTACTGTTACCCAAGTTGTTTTCCGTTGAAGATATAGGACCACACCCCGATCTCCCTGCAACCATCCGCATTCAATGCACGTGCCGGGATGCGGAAGTCCACCGGGCACTGAAGCACTACGAAGTCACCCTAAATCGATTTCTCGATCATCTTAACGGTTCTGTCCGGCCTCGATTTTTGTACGTCAAGGTCATCATTGAGATCGAAGCCAACGGTTATGAACCCGTTGACCTGAAATTTATGGTGGATACATCCGCAGCCCTGGAGCTGTTCGCCGGTCATAGACTGTATACCGACAAACGCGTGTTTTTGCGTGAACTGGTTCAAAATGCCGTCGATGCCTGCAATCTTAGAAAGCTTTTCGATCCCGACATCTCTCCGTCCATCACCATATCTTTTCGTGAGTCCGAGAACCGTATCTCCATAAGGGACAACGGAATTGGAATGGATCGGCAGTGGCTGGAAAAATACTTCATGAACATCGGCATTTCGTTTTACCGGTCGGATGAATTTAGTGATGCCGTTGGTTCGTCCGACCTGCGGTTCAGTTTTATCAGCACCTTCGGTATCGGATTCTTGTCCACTTTTTTGGTGGCAGACCGGATACGTATCCGGACACGAAAGCCTTCCGGCAAGGGACTGGCCATCACCATTGCCGATTTCAAGGATTATTTTGATGTCCGGCCGTTGGAAGAAGACTTTCCCGTCGGGACAGAAGTCGTCCTGACACTGAAACCGCCTCGGAGGAACGTCTGGCGAAAGATGGAATATCTCAGCTATCTGAAATCCAACCTTCGTTTTGTACCCATCCCGATCTATTTCACCGATGAACAAGGCAACACCATTACGATCGGCGGCAAAAGGCTGGATCTTTTTGATTTGAGTCCTTCGATGCGCAATTTCCCCGCGCACATCCAACTACCGAATTCAAAAGGGTATTTACTTCTGCGGACCCGAGGGAACCAGGGCGCTCTTTGGGATCTGGAATCCTCAGTCGGAGGTCTGTCAATCTTCCAGGATGGTATCTTCGTTACCCAGGTGGAATACCTTCTGCCGCAAAAAGCCAGAAAATATGTTGTCGGCCGAATCAATTTGATCGGGGCGGATCGGTGTACGCTGAGCATGGACCGCAATCGGATATTCTGGCCGGAAAAACAGTTGCAGCGGTTTCGATATGCGATTCTTCACAGTATCGCAGTTTCGGCCGGTCATTTGCTGGAGGTATTTAAAAAACAGGACGACGCTTCAGGCAGCCGACGGAAAGTTATTCAAAAGATTGCCGACTTTTTCGATGTTACCGATGTGGACGATTTCCTATTCGATGCCCTTCACGAAGAGATTCGAGAAATTCTTCGCCAGCGGTTTCATGCCTTCCTACGAACCAGCATATCAAGAGTCGATCTCGTAGACACGGAATTTGTTTCAATCACCGAATCTCACGGGTTTCATTATCGGTGGCAGAGAACAGTAATCGATCATATCGCCCGAAACCTGCAGACAACAGAATTGGATAATAACTCGAAATAAAGAATTTAAATAAGTTTAAACTCATTCTTTAATAAGATGTGATAATCAGTAGTATAGATCGGCACTCGTTATCAAGCGGAGCGTTTTGATAAAAGAGGAACAACTTTCAAAAGACGGTTCCAGAACATACGGCAACGAAGACCATTTTTTAAAGGATTTTTTCGATTTAATAAGCCTGTATTTTTTTACACCGGTCAAAAAGCCGGCATCGGCATTCGCCCCCAAAGATTTCGTTCGGGAGTCTTTTCTACATCCAGCACGGAATGATTTTCAAGATCAACATCTACTTTTAGCAATGGCAGATGTTTCACTGAAAAGTTCAAGGCTTCGTCTCCGGGTGCATATTTTCCATCAGGCCATGTAAGTTGGGAAAAGATCAAGCGAACACCGGCGCTATTCATCTTCCCCATCATCTCTTGATGACGGGGAGGGCTGAGAGACGGAAAAACAAAACCCACAACCGATTTCCATGTTGATTTCCTTACAGTAGCTTCTTTCGAGTTAAAAGGCGCTACAAAAAGGCCTTGCATCATGTAGTGCATCGGCATCAAGTGGACCAGGAAACCTTTATCGCCTTCTTTTTGCTGATATTCAGAAAGAATGGATGCAATACGGCTGTCTTTATAGACAACATCCAATATATCTGTCATCGCTTGATCGGAGCGCGGGAGAATCGAAACCACTGTTATCTGCTTCTCAGGCAAATAAATAGTAGAAATTTGAGAAATCGTATAGTGACGCAGGCCGAAGGCCGCCAGAATTGCAAAAAAAAGTATTAATCCATAGCCTGCGGCCAGTGCCAAGTGCGGAGATTTGGTCCGGCCCAAAAAAACACGAAAGATTTTTTTGCCGGGTTCTCCGGGTAAGAACATCGCCGTACGCTGCATGTATGCAGCATAACCGGCGCCATGTTGTTTCAGCATTCTATCCTCTTCGTTTTTGGCCAGGAGGTAGTATACGAATAACATGCTGATATAAAGAATAAGAATGATAAATCGAGGCCAGAATAGCAGCAGCCCCAATCCTGATATGGCGAGAAACAGATATTGTGGATGACGAATCCAACGGTACAATATGGAAGAGACGACGCCTTTACGGCGGATTTTTGCTGAGTAAATTTGCACGGCGCCAATAAGAAAGGCAATGAGGCCGAAGGAAAAAAGGGATCGGCCCAGTCCATTCAAAAAATTGAGCAGGTCATTCTTGGCGATAACGGCATGTGGCAGAAAAAATCCCGTTAACCATGAGGTTGCCTTGAAGCCGTAAAGAAAGTTGAGCAGCGGTCCATATCCGGCATAGAAATAGCCCGCAAAAGGGCTGATCATAATGACAATTTCCAGTCCGATCAAAAAATAAAAAAGTATAACAGATCCTTTTATCAGCCTATCGTTAACAGACATGTTTCAGTACCTCTCCTTTTTTCGTCGCATTATTGTTGTTACCACATAGTAATACAGCAAAATAATTCAGCAAATATTATGCCATCTCTTGCCGAAATAATTCTAACTCATCAAATTACATCAGAACCACTTGAACTAAGGGCAAATGATTATGCATCTTTTTGAAGAAATCGGTTTGAGATCGAGCAAAAAATAGCCGGATCTCATATTTATAACCCGCTCGGATGGTTATAAAGTACCCATCTCATCATTTGTTGAGCCGGGGAGTTTGGATACATTTTACCCTGTTGAGGTGATGATGCGTTTATATGCGGCAGTTTTCTAAGCAAGGACGAATATAATTTGTCAAGTAATTATATTTAGTTAAGTTGTATATGCCACAAAGTGGCATATTGTTTGCATAATCAAATGATAAAGTATGAAAAAACGAAAATTCTTAAGGAGGATCGGCAATGCAAGATTTATTCCCACTGTTTTTAGCGGCTCTTTTTGTGTATCTCTTATTTTTCCGAAAAGGAGGTATGGGTATGGGTTGCTGCGGCGGTCACGGCGACCATGGCAGTCACAGCGGTCATGGTCACGAACCAGATAAAGACAGGCATTTTAATGAGTTGTCCGAAGATGGAAAAGAGGACGTCATTGATCTTCGGGAAGATCAATATACCGTGCTGACGGTCGATAAGGACAAGGACCCAAAAACGATAGATCGCACGGCTTCATGAAAAATGAATTAACTGGAGTCCCAGATCCCATTGAACAATGCCTTGACAACGCATCATATGAGCTTACTCTAAATTTATAAACCAAACTTTTAATAAAAATAAGGAAAACAAAGACTTTTGAAATTATAGCATTCCATTAAGGAGGTGAAAGATATGGCCACTGATTTAGTATGCGGAATGATCGTGAATCCGGATTCGGCCCCGGCCAGAACGACCTACAATGGAGACGAATATAGTTTTTGTGCCGCTTATTGCAAAGAGGCCTTCGAGAAAGATCCCCAAAAATTTATCCAGGGCAGCACAAATTGGCACGACGCGATAGATCCGGTTTGCGGCATGCGTGTTCAAATCCCTTTTGCGGCGGCCATGAGCGTGCGCAAGGGTCAGTTCATCTATTTTTGCAGCGAGGCCTGTAAAAAGAAATTCGACGATTCCCCGGACAAGTATTTGGAAGACCCGGAGGAAATGGGGTCGATGTCCGTGCAGTCTGAAGACAGCCTTAAAAAGGTTGATTTTCCGGTTACGGGAATGAGCTGCGCCAGCTGTGTTGCCAGAGTCGAAAAAGGGCTGTCCAAGATGAGCGGCATCACCGATGTCAAGGTCAACTTTGCTACGGAGAAGGCCACCGTGACGTTCGATCCTTCTCGCGTTCATATGGGAGACCTGATCGGAACCGTAAAGGACCTGGGATATGGGGCGGGGATGGAAAAAATAACCCTGCCGGTCCACGGCATGTCCTGCGCTTCGTGTGTAAAAAGGGTGGAGAGCGCCCTTGGCGGACTGGAAGGAGTGATAAAGGCCAGCGTGAATTTTGCCACGGAAAGAGCCAGCGTGCAGTACGTTCCAGGAACGGTTTCCCTGGGTGATTTCAAAAAGGCCGTTAAGGATGCGGGGTACGAGATCCTGGACACCGGGCAGGTTGAAAAAGAGGATGTCGTGGACCAGGAACGCACCGCCCGCGAGGCCGCATTTAAAAAGCTGAAACGAAAGTTTATCACCGGTCTTGCCCTGGTGGTGCCGGTGTTTTTGTTGGCCTATTGGAAAGTCCTGGGACTCGACCGGATTTATGACCTGGGCCGGGAAACAAATTTTTACTTGCAACTGATTTTCCAAACCCCCATTCAGTTCTGGGTGGGATGGCAGTTTTACACCGGTGCATGGAAGAGTGCCAAACACGGGTCGGCGGATATGAACACCCTGATTGCCGTGGGCACGTCGGCAGCCTACCTGTACAGTGTAACGGCAATGTTCTTTCCCCATCTCTTTTCAGCCCAGGGATTGGTGGCCGAGGTTTATTTTGATACCGCCGGCGCCATCGTCGTGCTTATTCTGCTGGGCAGGCTTCTGGAGGCGCGGGCCAAGGGGCAGACCTCTGAGGCCATTAAAAAACTGATCGGTCTTCAAGCCAAAACCGCTCGGGTCGTCAGAGACGGCCAAGAGGCGGATATCCCCGTGGAAGAGGTCGAAATCGGCAACCGCGTGGTGGTCCGGCCCGGAGAAAAGATCCCGGTGGACGGTATCCTTAAAGACGGACATTCTGCGGTGGACGAATCCATGGTGACCGGTGAATCCATCCCGGTGGAAAAAAATGCCGGTGACGCCGTGATCGGCGCCACCATCAACAAAACCGGAACCTTCACATTCGAGGCGACCAAGGTCGGCAAGGATACCATGCTGTCCCAAATCATCAAAATGGTGGAAGAAGCCCAGGGATCCAAGCCGCCCATTGCACGACTTGCGGACATTATCGCGGGATACTTCGTGCCGACGGTGATCGGCATTGCGTTGATTACCTTTGTGGTCTGGTATTTTTTCGGTCCGGCACCGGCACTGACTTACGCGGTGCTCAACTTTGTGGCCGTTCTGATTATCGCCTGTCCCTGCGCCCTGGGATTGGCCACGCCGACCTCCATTATGGTGGGTACGGGTAGAGGCGCTGAGTCCGGTGTCCTGATTCGAGGGGGTGAGGCTCTTGAGACGGCCCACAAGCTGAAGGCCATCGTGCTGGACAAGACCGGCACGCTGACCGAGGGCAAGCCGTCCGTGACGGATATCGCGGCTTTCGGTGATTTCAAGGAAGCGGAGATTCTTCGCTACAGCGCTTCCGCTGAAAAGGGTTCCGAGCATCCGCTGGGTGAAGCCATTGTTAATCAGGCACTGGAGAAGAACCTCCCTCTCATCAGCCCCGAGAACTTTAACGCCATTGCCGGTCACGGTATCGAGGCGACCATCGAAGGGAAATCCGTGCTTTTGGGCAATGTGAAGCTGATGCGGGACCGGGGTATAGCGCTTGAGGATCTTGAGCGAAAAGCCGAGGAGTTTTCCAACCAGGGCAAAACACCCATGTTCGTTGCCGTGGACAATCGGCCGGCCGGCATTGTGGCCGTGGCCGATACCCTGAAGGAGAATTCAAAGGCAGCCGTGGAAGCGCTGCACAAAATGGGCATCGAAGTGGCCATGATTACCGGCGACAACAAGAGAACCGCCGATGCGATTGCAAAGCAGATCGGTATTGACAGGGTTTTGGCCGAAGTGCTTCCGGATGGAAAGGCCGATGAGGTGAAAAAGCTCCAGGCCGAGGGCAAAAAGGTGGCCATGGTCGGCGACGGCATCAACGATGCCCCTGCACTGGCCCAGGCCGATGTGGGCATTGCCATCGGCACGGGAACCGATGTGGCCATAGAGTCGGCCGACATTGTCCTGATCAGCGGGGACCTGCGCGGCGTGTTGACGGCCATTGCACTGAGCCGGGCCACGATCCGGAACATCAAGGAGAACCTGTTCTGGGCGTTTGCCTACAACACGATCCTGATTCCGGTGGCCGCCGGGGTTCTCTTTCCCTTTTTCGGCATACTCCTCAACCCCATCTTTGCCGCCGCTGCAATGGGTCTTTCCTCGGTGACGGTGGTATCCAATGCCCTGAGGTTGAGACGATTTCGAGCCCCTGCTTTGGCCCTTGACAGAGAAGATACCGCAGCGGAATGGGAGGAAAGACTGCTGAGGTTCGAAGAAAGCTTTTAACCGAAGCTTAAAAAGGAGGTGATATAAATGGCTGTTGATCCTGTTTGTAAAATGAATGTCGACGAAAGTAAAGCGGCAGCGACCTACGAATATAAGGGTAAAACCTACTATTTCTGTGCCGCCGGCTGCAAGCAGGCATTCTCAAAAAATCCTGAAAAATACCTTAAAAAATAAAATAGAGGATATACATTTAGCCGGCAGGCGGAGCTTCCTTTTAATATAAAGAAGGAAGATTCTACCTGACCGGCAAAGTGCTTACGGTCGGACAAAAAATTAATGAAAAGGAGTCATCATGTCCCAGGAAACGGGCATTGTTGAAACCGCAGAAGACGAATGGGTGTGGGTTAAGACTCAGCGAAAGAGCGCCTGTTCGCATTGCGGGCATAAAGACCACTGTCATACGATCGAAGGCGGGGACCGGATGCTGGTTAAAGCCAAGAATCTTGCCGATGCCCACAAGGGGGATGAAGTCGAGCTTTACCTGAACACCAAGACCCAATTGAAATGCGTTTTTATGGTCTACATGGTTCCGGTGATCGGGCTTCTTATCGGGGCGTTTTCCGGAAACAGTCTTTCCACCCTTTTGGGGTTGAGCCCGAATATGGGGATATTTTTGTTTTCCGCAGTCGGTCTGGGAGCTGCCTTTATGATCACGCGCCTTTTTGCCAATCGGATGGAAACGAAAAACGCGCTAACGCTTTTGGTCACGCGAGTCGTAAGAAGATCTGCAAGTTAATCTCTTTTTATCGTATTTATAAAACCGGGTTTTTTTTCCATATTATCTCCGTTATCTCCATTCCCATACGAAGAATGATGTTGTGCCCTGTGTCTTCGACTCAATTCACTTAGCAATCTTCAAAAACCGCGCGTTAATCGCCACAATCACCGTGCTCAAGGACATGAGCACGGCCGCCATGGCGGGACCGAGAAGAATACCCCATTTATAAAGAACACCTGCCGCCAGCGGAATGGCAAAGAAGTTGTAACCCGTGGCCCAGGCGAGGTTCTGGACCATCTTTTTGTAAGTGGCGCGAGAGAGTCCGAGTATTGCCACGGCATCCAGGGGATTGCTCTTTACAAGAACGATATCCGCCGTCTCAACGGCCACATCGGTGCCGGCGCCGATGGCAATCCCCACATCCGCCTGTGCCAGTGCCGGGGCGTCGTTCACCCCATCCCCTGTCATCGCAACAATCAGCCCCCTGGACTGGACTTCCTTGACTTTTTCAGCTTTTTCCTGCGGTAGCACTTCAGCAAAGTATTCGTCCAGTCCGAGTTCATCGGCAACCCATTTGGCCACAAGCTTGTTGTCTCCGGTCAGCATCATGCATCGGATGCCCATCTCCTTGAGCTTTGAGATGGCCTCTTTGGACTCAGGCCGGATGATATCCGCAAGGGCAATGGCGCCCTTCAGCTTTCCATCAATCATGATAAAAATCACAGTCTTTCCCTGGGAACTAAGCTTTTCAATCCTTTCGTCATTTAGAATGATGTTGTTTTCTCTGAGATAGCCGGGACTGACGACTTTTACTTCCTTACCCTCAACTTTTCCTTCGACCCCTTTTCCGGGAATGGCCTTGAATTCCTCAACCGGAGATGTTTCTTTTGAAGAAGAGACAATTCCTTGAGCTATCGGGTGCTCGGAACGCGATTCCACGGATGCAGCATACTTTAAAAGTACTTTTCCTTCGATATCGTTTGAAAAGGTGATCGTGTCGGTGACGCCGAATTTTCCCTGGGTCAGGGTGCCTGTCTTATCGAAAAGGATCGCCTGGATATTTCTTGCTTTTTCAAAGGCTGCCCGATTCCTTATCAGAAGACCGTTTCCGGCGGAAAGGGCGGTAGAAACGGCAACCACAAGCGGCACGGCAAGCCCTAAAGCATGAGGGCATGTGATGACCATGACGGTGACCATTCGCTCAAGGGCAAAGGCAAAGTCCTTGTGCATGATGCCCAACCAGATGGATATCGTTATGGCTCCTCCGCCAAGGGCGACGATAGTCAGCCAGAGAGCTGCCCTGTTCGCAAGATCCTGCGTCTTGGATTTGCTTTCCTGCGCTTGTCTGACAAGTTCTATGACCTGGGAGAGAAATGAATCCTTACCGGTCTTTTTGACCTCTACGGTAATGGAACCTTCACCATTGATAGCGCCCCCTATGACGTTGCTCCCTTCTTTTTTTGTGATCGGTTTGGACTCGCCGGTCAGCATGGCCTCGTTCACGGAGGTCGCTCCCTCAACGACTTCACCGTCCACGGGAACTTTCTCTCCCGGTTTTATGAGTACCCTGTCGCCTATTCCAAGCTCATCTATGGATACTTCCCGGGTGGTGCCGTCGGGCATCATCTTGTGGGCGTTGGAAGGCATGAGATTTGCGAGCTCCTCCAGAGCGCGGGATGCGCCCATGATGGATTTCATCTCCATCCAGTGGCCCAGCAGCATGATGTCAATCAAGGTGGCAAGTTCCCAGAAGAATATTTTCCCCTTCAATCCGAATACGACGATGCTGCTGTATCCGTAGGCCGTTGTGATCGCTATTGTGATCAATGTCATCATGGCAGGTTGTTTCTTGGCCAGTTCTTCAAAAAGTCCCTTTAGAAAAGGCCAGCCGCCGTAAAAGAAAACAAATGAAGAAAGCGCCCACAATACGTATGCGTCATCGGGAAATCCAAGCGTTTTTTTGAATCCCAGAAAGGCCTGAATCAGAGGTGACAATGCCAGGATAGGCATTGTCACCCCCAGTGAAATCCAGAACCGCCTTCTGAAATCAGCCACCATGTGGGCATGGTGATCGCCGCCATGGTGGCTGCCATGATCCGCGTTTGCCGTGCGTCCCCCGTGTGTCCCTCCATGTTGACTCCTATGCATTTCGTGGCCTTTATGTTGTAAGGAACCTTCATGCGAATCATGTTTTCCATCTGAGGCGCTTTGCCGGTGTTCCGCCATTTTTTGCCCTCCTTTTAGACATCGAGGTTGCCGATAATTTTCATTGAGCCTTCGATTCCGGTGGTAATCCAGTGGATATACTGTTCAAACAAGTGTGGGTTTTAATTCCTGCATGGGATAGCCGATGAAACGATAAAACTTCAGACTGAGGGCAACAAGGGCGCAGTCGTCTGCAAGGCGGCATCCCAAAAGATCCTGAAAAATATCTGAATCGCTATGCTAAAGAATTAGAGGGTACAACCTATTGGCAGAAAGGCAGGCAGAGTCTTCTTTTTTTGAATCAGGAAGATTCTGCCCGCCAGATAAAACGTAAGTTGCCGGATATACATTAATATATGCATGTAATCCCGGCCTTCAATGACAAAGAAGTATGACAATTTATAACTTAAATCACTTTGAATCAATATGCAGAGCGCATCCAGCCCGTGTTCTTGTCCACAAGAATTTTATCCACCAGGGAACCGTCTTTGGTTACAATATTGACCTGATAGCCATTACCCTTTTCCTCGATTTTCCCAAGTTTCAGGTTGGGATTTCTCATGGAACTCAAGTAATTTTCAACTTCCTGTTTGGCCTGATTTTGATCCAAGGGTTTCTGGGATTGCTGGTATTGGCGCCCGTATTGCGGACCATACTGTTGGCCGTATTGTGGACCATACTGTTGGCCGTATCCATAGCCGGGTCCCATCATTCCCGGCCCCATGCCGTAGCCGGGACCGTATCCCTGTCCCCCCATCATGCCGGGCCCCATGCCGTAGCCGGGACCGTATCCCTGTCCCCCCATCATGCCGGGCCCCATGCCGTAGCCCGGACCGTATCCCTGTCCCATCATGCCGGGTCCCATACCATACCCGGGACCGTATCCCTGTCCCATCTGTGCATTTCCCTCAACTGAATAGAAGGCGACGCCGATAAATACAGTCGCAAACAAAAGCAGTATGATCTTTTTCATAATGAACTCCTTTCTTAAACCGAATCGATGTTTAAATGGATGGTTGCCGATAGGTCTTTCACCTTCCTTCAAATTTAAGGTGTTATATTTTTAAAGCTATTCCTGCTGTATTTAGTTGTCAAGAAGGTAATCATATATTGCATCGAGGAAAGGATGCATGTTTCACTTTCACAAAGTCATTCAAGAATATTCCCATGCATCGTTTACAACAAAAGAAATATTCTCTGCCTTCTAAATTCACCCGGAAATCGTTATTTTTCGTATGCACAACCATCTTGCAAACAGGATCAATAAATTCGACATCATTTTTGAAAACATTATCCTCATTTTTTTGAACAATTCCGCTGAATCGAGTTAAAATCATTCTTACTTCTGCGGCATACCGTGCCGAAAGAACTTCGGATGTCAACTGCCGGCAGGCAGCCGGATCAACAGATAAAATCTTATGCCTGACTCTATCCACGGTATGGATGTCGATGCTTATGGAATCCAGTCCCAATCCGATCCACAGCGGGATGTAATAAAGGTCCGCCGCAATTTCGCCGCACACACTCAATGGTTTATTTACCGCCTTCGCAGTATCAACCATACTTTTGATCATATGCCAGACCGCCGGATGTTCAGGCCGGTATGCACTGTATGCGTTTGCATTATTTCTATCAATGGCAAAAAAATATTGGAGCAAATCATTGGTCCCCACACAGGCAACGTCAACCTGATCCAGCAGTTCTTCAAAATTCCAGACCGCAGAGGGGACCTCGATCAATATCCCTTGGCGAAAATTGTGCAAATAATCCTTATTCTCTTTATGTAGAGCATCTATCGCCTGGCACAGCAACTCCTGAACAAAGGAGAGATCGTCCGTGCTTTCAATCATGGGGTAAAGCAGAATAAAATCTTTGGATTTCCTTGCCGCTCTTAACATCGCCTTAACTTGAGTAATAAAAATTTCCGGATGAAAACGATAAACCCGGTGCGCCCTGAAGCCCAGATAAGGATTTTCCTGGGGACCTAAAGAAAAATATGAGAGCTCTTTGTCGGCACCCACATCCAGCGTCCGCGCCGTCATCGTCACATTTATACATTTTTCAAAAAGAGATGAGTACACCCGGTATTGATCGTCTTCTGAAGGAAAATCATCTTCCTGAGACATAAACAGATATTCTGTCCGGTAAAGGCCGATGCCGTTGGTCTTTTTCAATATATTTTCATTCACCTGCTCCGGTGCGATGATATTTATTTGAACGTTTAAGGGTAAGGGCTTGATCGCAACTGCTTTTTCTTCTGGTTTAACGTATTCCTTTACCTGTATTTCGCTAGGGTCTAAGAAGATACGTCCTTCATATCCGTCAAGAAAAACCTCCATCCTGTTCTTTAACCCAGCGGCATAAAAATTCTTTAACTTTAAAACCGGCAGACCGAATGATTTGGCGAAAATAGCCGCATGGGAAAGAGATGTACCCTTTGTCACGACAAATCCCGCAACTCGGCTGTCTCTTGCCTCCAA
>Ga0210077_1000136_pt1 | contig 35671 bp, 39 predicted proteins | sample RushMan_CattailN_5_FD_185556 | JGI IMG/M metagenome (GOLD analysis project Ga0210077, IMG submission 185556) | Wetland microbial communities from San Francisco Bay, California, USA, that impact long-term carbon sequestration -... | ecosystem: Environmental > Aquatic > Marine > Wetlands ...
CATTGTTCGCGCGCTTGAGGTTTACCGGCGTTACGTCAGGTATTTCCCGCAACCGGTGGATCTCAACTTGGAGACGCGTAACAAGGTCGCCGAGATCCTGAAGGCGCAGAACGATCGGAAATCCTATCTGAACGAACTCGAGCAGATCGTGGCGATAGATGCTACGGCGGGGAGTGCCCAAACGCCAAGGACACGGTATCTGGCTGGAAATGCAGCCCTGGTGGTGGCTGAAAACACATATGAAACGTTTTTGGCGGTCAAGCTGGTTAAGCCGCTGAAGGACAATCTGCAAAAAAAGAAAGGCTTGATGAAAAAAGCAATCAATCGCTTCACCAGACTCATGGACTACGAGTCGGGGGAGCTTACCGCGGCGGCTACATTCTATCTGGCCGAGATATACTCCCATTTCAGCAAGGCCCTGATGACCTCGGAACGTCCCGTGCTAACCTTTGATTCCTACAGCGTAGAACCTGGCGATACCCTTTCTACAATTGCTAAACGATACGACATCGATGTCAGAAGGATTGCTGAAGCAAACAATTTAAATAAATCAAATTACATAGTTGCAGGAAAAAAACTTAAAATACCTCGAGGTTTGTATCCCGCGGAGCTTGAACAGTACGAACTGGCCATCGAAGAGCAGGCCTATCCCTTCGAGGAGAAGGCCATCAAAGTCCATCAAAGCAATCTCGCCCTGATCACCAAGGGAGTCTATAATGAGTGGATCGACAAGAGTCTGCAAGAATTGGCTAAACTCGTACCGGCTCGCTATGACAAGCCGGAAGAAACCACCGGCGTCATCAGTTCTCTGGAAACTTACATATTTGAGATTGACAGGCCGGCACTGCCGGCACCGCCTGTTGCGCCAGCGCAGGTCGAAAAACCCGGGTCTGTTACGAAATCCGAACCTGCGGCGCCAGCGCAGACTGAAAAACCCGGGCCTGTAACGAAAGTCGAGCCTGCCGAGCCGGCACAGGTTGAACAACCCGGGTCTGTCGCAAAAGACGAACCCGCAGCGCCGGCGCAGGTCGAAAAACAGGTGGAGGCTGAAGAACCCGTGCAAACCGATCAGCCGATGGATGCACGCAAGAACACCCAAAGATAGGGCAAGCCTCTATGCCGGCCCACGGCGGCCATAAGGGACCGCTTCGAATCAGAACGGATCGAGCGGTCAGGAGATAAGGAATGCAGGGCCAACATATAAAAATATTACGAATGTTAAAAATGCGAAATTACATTGGAATCGTGCTTCTGGCGATGGTGCTGTCTTTTTTTGCCGGGTGTGCAAGCAAAGGAAAGGTCAAGCCGGCCGCAGTTGCACAGGGGCCCTCGGTCACGCGGCTCGAGCAGGGTCGGGAAGGCTTCATTATCACGGAAGTTCCTCATATCGATGAGACGACGCGCAGAGACTTCGATCACGCCGTCACCATGCTGAAAGACCAGGATTATGAGCAGGCGATCAGCCTTTTTGAAAAGGTCATCAAGCAGTCACCGGGCGTCACAGCGCCCTATATCGACATTGCGGTTGCTTATCAACACATCAATAAACTTGAGCAGGCTGAGAAGTATCTTAAAACCGCGCTTAAGTTGTTTCCCGATCACCCGGTGGTATGTAATGAATACGGTTTATTGTATCGCAAAACCGGACGATTTGCCGAGGCCCGCGCGATTTATGAGAAGGCGATTACACGCTTTCCGGATTATTATCCGGTGCACAGAAATCTCGGCATTCTCTGCGATTTGTATCTGAATGATCTGCCATGTGCACTCGAGCAGTACGAAATTTACAGCAAGGCCATGCCGGAGGATAAGCAGATCAAATCGTGGATCGCGGATTTGCGTGCCCGGCTTGGAAAAAATTAAGGAGAGACAATGTATCGAAAAATAATTCTGTGTCTATGTGCGGTCCTGTTCTCGGCCGTCATGGCCACAGCCCAGGATGTGAAGGATGTGAATAAGGACACGCAATCAAAAGCCAAGGAGCTGTCTGGTATGTCCATCGTGGGTAACGATGAAGCCCCGAAGTCCCTTTATATCGTTCCCTGGAAAAGCTCGGAAATCGGTGTGAAGACCAGCTTGGACATGATGTTGAATGCGGGTGATGTGCCGGTGGATCGGGATGTTTTCAAGCGGCAGCTCGAATTTTATAAAATCAGTACTACGAAATAGCTTCATGGTCATATTTGTTAGAAAGGAGGAAAAAGATGGGATTCTATTCAATAGTGGCGTTTTTCCAAAAGGGTGGGATGTTCATGTACCCCATTCTCCTCGTGTTTGCGGTTGGCATGGCCATCGTCTTTGAGCGCTGGGTTCAGTTGAAGCGCGTCCGGAGCGCCAACCACAAAATGTGGAACCAGCTGCAGCCGGTGCTGGTCAAGGGAGAGTTCGACAAAGCCCGGCAAATGATCAACAAGGACAAATCCAGCATGGCGCAAATGCTGGGAATGGGACTGGCGCGCCAGGGTGCGGTACGGCGTCGTGAAGACGTCGAAATCGCCATGGAAGAGAGCATGATGGAGATCATCCCTCAACTGGAAAAGCGCACGCCGTATGTGGCGCTGCTTTCGAACATCGCCACCCTGCTGGGACTGCTCGGCACCATCATGGGGCTGATCGAGGCCTTTACCGCGGTTGCCAATGCAAACCCGGCCGAGAAGGCCGATCTGCTGTCCGCCAGTATCTCGGTGGCCATGAACACCACGGCATTTGGTCTGATGTCGGCAATTCCGCTGTTGCTTTTCCATGCCAAGCTGACGTCGACCACGGGTCAGATCGTGGACAGCCTGGAGATGGCATCTGTCAAGGCGCTGAATACTATCTCCAATTTTTCCAAGCGCCAATTCGATAGGAACTGATCATGAACAGAAGATATCATAGCAAAAGGAGAAGGGAAGAATCACCGGAACTGGATGTCTCGACTTTCTTGAATCTGATGGTGGTGCTCGTACCCTTTCTACTCATCGGTGCCGTCTTTTCGCGTGTTGCGATCATGGAGTTGACCGTTCCGACCAGCGCAGGCGGATCCGCTTTGAAAACGCCGAATTTCGCCATCGAGGTCATCGTCCGTAAGGCAGGGCTTGAGATTGCCAACGGGTTGTCCGTGGAGGCTGCGTTCCCGAAAAAAGATGGTCAATACGACATGGAGATGCTGTCCAAAATACTGATGCGCCTGAAGTCCCGGTACCCGGAGAAGGAAGATGCGACGGTCTTGCTGGAACCGGATATCGCGTATGACTATCTGATCCAGATCATGGATGCGGTACGCGGCACCGAAATACGGTCAAAAGGAAGCGGTAATGTTGAGAAAACGGTTCTTTTTCCGAACATATCCATAGGAGACGCACCATGAGAAACAGCAGACGTATGAGACGGATGGGGCGCAGCAAGAAAAAGGTTGCCGGTCTAATGCTGACACCCCTGATGGATGTTTTTACCATCCTGGTGTTCTTTCTGCTTTTCCATTCAGGCGGCGGCGATATTCTGGAAGCACCCAAACAGATCAAGCTGCCCGAGTCCATTGTCGAAACCAAGCCAAAGGAAACCGTGGTGATCATGGTCAGTCCCGAAGTGGTAATGGTTCAGGGCGAGGCCGTGATCAGCACTCCTGAACTTCTTGAGGACAGGATTAAGACGGTTGCGGTCATCGCAGAACGGCTGAAGCAGCTTGAACGCAATATTATCGGGATCAGCACCAAGACGGTTGTCCAAAGTAAGGAAGTCACTATCCTTGCAGATAAAGCGATTCCGTTCAAAGTGCTTAAAAAAATAATGTCAACCTGCACGGGTTCTGGATACGAAAGAATTTCCCTCGCCGTCATTCAGAAGACCGTGAAAAGCTAGTGGGGACGCCGTGAATACATCCATGTTAGAAGAGGAATTGGCGCCTTTGAACGCGCAGATCAAGCAAGCCCAGCAAAAACGCGAGACGCTCGAAAAAGAGTTGCGCACCGTAGAGACAGAGATCAACACATTTTCTGCCGATAGACAACGGTTCGATGCTTTGCGCGAGGTCTGCAATGCGCTCGACAAGCTGGGGGAACTGAAAGCGGATGAACTCTTTTGGAAAGGGATTCCCGAGGCCAAGGATGTCGCCGGACATATGGAAAGGGTGCGGGGTCGTGTTGCCCGCTTCGAAGGGGAGATCCACGGGATTCTGGAAAAACAGGCGTCTCTTCAGGAGCAGATCAACCAGCGTCTCGCCGAGCTGGACATGCTCTATGAAGAAGTCCGTGATGCACACGACCGTGAGGAACGGCGCCAGGAAGAGTTCGTCATAGAGCGGGAGATTTCGCCGGTTCCTTATCGCGAAATGATCATGCCCTGGACCAAGGAGGCTGAGAGCGAAAGACGCTTCCGCCGCGCTGTTTTCGCGGCATTGCTGATATGCTTTGTTTTTGGCGCGCCCATTCCTCTGATAAACGTGCCGATACCGGATATCTCGGTCACCGTGGTCGAGATTCCGAAGCGATTGGTGAAGCTTGTCAAGAAAGAAGCGCCAACACGAGCACCAATGGAAAAGCCGGTGTCGAAACTGGCCAAAGCAGAGCCGAAACAGCCCAAAGAAAAGCCGAAACCGTCGAAGGAAAAGGCCAAACCCCAATCGATGGGGCAAAAACCGAATAAACAGCCGAAAGGCGGGAGCCCTGCGATGAAACCGCCGAAAATGGCTGCCGGCAGCGGCGGAGGCGCCTTGGCAGCGCGGAAAAAAGCCGAACATGTCGGTGTCCTGGCGTTCAAGGACGCTTTTAAGGATCTGATGAAAGAAACTCCCGTTGCGAAGCTCGGCACAGAGGCCCGTTTGAGCCATAAAAGCCGGCGGGTGGCAGGACGGGCTGTGGCCCAGCGCTCGCTGGTGACCAAGCAGGCCAAGGACGGCTACAGCGGCGGTATCGGCAATGCCGAAGTCAGCCGCAACATCGGAAACGGCAATGTCGACCGACTCGGCGGTATCGGTATCGGCAGTGGCGGCGGCAACGGCAACGGCAATGGTGTGGGCTTTGTGCGGGTCGAAAGTACCATTGCGAATTTGGAGGAATCGTCGAGACCGCTCAGCGATGGACTGGCTGCGGGCCGAACCGATGAAGAGATCCAGATCGTATTCGATCGGTACAAGGCGGCGCTTTATCGGATATATAACAGGGAATTGCGCAAGGACCCGACACTTCGCGGGAAGGTATTGCTGCGAATCAGCATCGAGCCAGACGGTGCGGTGTCCATGTGTCAGTTGGAATCGACTGATCTGGCCTCGCCCGTACTGGTCGCCAAGATCGTTGAACGCATCAAAAGATTCAACTTCGGCCCGAAAGAAGGGGTACCGAAGATGACCATCTTGTATCCGATTGACTTTCTGCCCGCCGGTTAGAAAGGGTATGGTGAACAGAGGGTGTTGGTTCTTCGATTCGTTGATTTGTCACGGGATCATTAATCCGGCAGTCGTGGGCCGGATGCCCGATGTGACGATTCAACTACTTAACGAAATATCAGGAGGAAAGTAATGGTAATCTATTCAATGGTGGCGTTTTTTCAGAAAGGTGGGTTGTTCATGTACCCCATTCTGCTCGTGTTTGTGGCCGGCATGGCCATTACGGTTGAGCGCTGGTTTCAATTGAACCGAACCCGGAGCATGAACCGCAAAATGTGGAATGTGCTGCATCCCATACTGGCCAAGGGTGAGTTCGAAAAAGCCCGTGCAATCATCGGCAAGGACAAATCCGCCATCTCGCAAATGTTGGGAATGGGACTGGCGCGCCTGGGTGCGGTCCGGCGCCGGGAAGACATCGAAATCGCGATGGAAGAGAGTATGATGGAGATCATTCCTCAGTTGGAGAAGCGTACGCCTTACGTGGCGCTGCTCTCCAACATTGCAACACTGCTGGGACTCCTCGGAACCATCATGGGGCTGATTGAGGCCTTTACCGCGGTGGCCAATGCAAACCCGGCTGAGAAGGCCGACCTGCTGTCCGCCAGTATTTCGGTGGCGATGAACACGACGGCCTTTGGGCTGATGTCCGCGATTCCGCTTCTGCTTTTCCATGCCAAGCTGACGTCGACTACAGGACAGATCGTGGACAGCCTGGAGATGGCATCGGTAAAAGCGCTGAACAGTATCGCCGATTTCAACAGGCGTCACTTCGTGACGAAATCGGAGTCTGGGGACGAAAAGCAACAGGTTTCCAACCGAAAACCCCAGATAGGAGCATCGCCGCAGGGTTTGTCAACAACGCAAGCGCCAGTGAAGAGCCCGCAGTCTCGTTAAGCCGGCAAAAGCGGACGCATCAGAAATCGGCAAAAGACCTTACTTGGAATCTTGTCACAGCGGGTTTGTCACTTGTCGGAGCGAATCGAAACTCCTGTTCCGGCAGGCCTGCAAATCGGGATTTCCGCCACACGACATCGGCGGACAAATCCGCTTTACTCTGACAAGCTGCAGGGTATTCGGGAGAGGGCGAATGAATGATCTGTCAACAACGGCAAACAAAGGAGAGAAAAAAATGAGAAAGAGCGTGTGGTTGGCGATGGTTTTGGCAATGATTTTACCTGCCATGTTATTCACGGCTTCGTGTACTAAAAAGATGGTGCAAACCCAGCCCGTTCCGGCGGCCCAATCGGAAGTCCCAAAGGCATCGGACAGATCCGCCATGGAAGCCGAACAGACCGGACAGCAGCAAGAAGATCGGCTCCGGGCGGAATCCGCAGCGCGTGAAGCCGCCGGAACGGCATTTGTGGACGAGAATATCTACTTTGCATTCGACAGCGCAGTATTGTCGGACCAAGCCCGGCACATTTTAAACAGCAAGGCCGATTATCTGCGCACTTATCCGGGTGTAGCGGTTACTGTCGAAGGATATTGCGACGAGCGCGGCACGGATGCATACAACATCGCATTGGGCGAAAGGCGCACACAATCGGTCAAAAATTTTCTCCTCAATCTGGGCATCGGCACCCATAGACTGAACACCGTCAGTTACGGTGAAGAGCGACCCGTGGCCATGGGCCATGATGAGGCTTCTTGGGCCAAGAATCGCAGGGCTCAATTCGTAATCGACTGATTTTAAGATGATCGCAAATTCGGCAGACAACCCGCAATGCTGCATGCGAATGCGATTTGCCGCTTCCACGATACAATAAAAGGGCTTATAAGCAATAATAATTACTTATAAGCCCTTTTATTATTTATTACCTTAAGAAAAATGTGCCGCTGACGCACTGCATTGAAATCAGATACAATTACCCTACTTGCAAAGATACGGTCTGTATGATATCCAAATCACCGGTTATGGTGCATTAATTTAAATTTGAAACGATCAGGTTAGTTTAACCGCCTGCGGGGTATTATGATCATGGAGAACATATTGGGTGAACTTTGGATGTTTAAACTGATCGGCCTGATGGGGGCTGCATATCTTGTATATTTTTTCATCAAAGATCGTAAGAAAAAGAAGTAAGCAAAAATTAACCAAAAGCTATTTCGATGATGCGATCGTGTTGTTGGGAATTTACACCATTGAACTTCATCGATATGTATTAAGTATAATGTTATAAAAACATATCGTTACTGCCTGTTATTCAACTTTTGCTTTAAGTTGGGGGCAGGCTTGAAAATAAAAGGATAAAACATGATCCGAATCAATGAAAACTATCTCAAACTGCAATCCTCGTACCTGTTTGTTGAAATCGCCAATCGTGTGTCTGCGTATCAAAAAGAGCACCCGGATATTGAGATTATAAGGTTGGGAATCGGGGATGTCACCTTACCTTTAGCGCCGGCATGTATTCGGGCATTTCAGAATGGCGTTCTGGAAATGGCTTCGGACAGCACTTTTCGCGGATACGGCCCGGAACAAGGGTATGGGTTTTTAAGGGAAAAAATCGCCTTTAGCGATTATCGATCATTGGGAGCGGATATCGATCCGGATGAGATTTTTGTCAGTGACGGCGCCAAATGCGATACCGGAAATATTCAAGAACTTTTTGCAACGGACATTCACCTGGCGATTCCCGACCCTGTGTATCCGGTTTATCTGGATACAAATGTCATGGCCGGAAGAACCGGAGATTTCAAGAACGGAAGATACGACAATATTTATTATCTGGACAGCTTGCCCGAGAACAATTTTATCCCGTCTCTTCCTGAAACGCCGGTTGATTTGATCTATTTGTGTTTTCCGAATAACCCTACCGGCGCAACCATATCCAGACACCATTTGAAGAAATGGGTCGATTTCGCACATGAACAAAGATCACTGATTCTTTATGATGCGGCATATGAAGCCTTTATTCGGGACCCGGCTCTCCCCCGTTCCATTTTCGAAATAGAAGGGGCGCGTGAGGTGGCCATAGAGTTCAGAAGCTTTTCGAAAACCGCGGGTTTTACCGGCACCCGGTGTGCCTATACAGTGGTTCCTAAGACCTGCATGGCCTATGACGGCAAGGGCCGGGGACATAAATTGCACGGGCTTTGGAATCGCCGGCAGTCCACCAAATTCAACGGTGTTTCCTATCCGGTCCAGAGAGCGGCAGAGGCGGCATATAGTGATGAGGGGAAAACTCAAGTCACTGAAATGGTGGATTATTACCTGAAAAATGCCGCTTTGATTCGAGAAGAGATGGCGTCCCTTGGTTTTGAATTTGTGGGCGGTGAAAATTCACCTTATATTTGGGTTGATTGCAAAAGAGATGCGTGGGGATTCTTTGATTTGCTGCTCAAAGAGGCCGGCGTGGTCACAACTCCGGGTCCCGGATTTGGCCGATGCGGGGAGGGGTTCATCCGCATCAGTGCCTTTAACAGTTATGAAAACGTTGAAAGGGCAATGGCCCGGATCAAAGATGCCTTGAAATAAATAGGAAAGAGGCATAGGACCAGAAGTCGGAAGTCGGAGATCAGAGGTCCCGTCTTCGCTCTCCGAGCTTCGCCGCGGCAAGCGGAAAATCAGAAGGTGAGAAGGTCGGGTGTTCTCAGTCTCTCCAACTTTCTAACCTTCTTACCTTCTTTCAAAAACGCTATGCCCTTTGCCAATTAGGCAGCTAACAACCTATCCACCTGAACCGTGAAATTTGAACCGCTTAACCCGGGTTAACTTATAGATGTGTCTTTAATAGATGTATCACAAACGACAGGATTCTCTCATTGACTTCAAGAAACTCGATTCCGGTTCGAAATACGCCGGAATCATCGGCATTGCAATAAACCACTCGTCCTTTAATCCGATTCAATTTGTTTTCAATGTCGATACCCAATAATAGGATATTTTGCCATTCAAATTCATGATGCGTTTCTATAAGGATCCCGCCCTCACTGATATTAACCGCTCTCCCAATCCCTTCCTTTATCGGGTTGCCGTTATCATCCATGCAAACATAATTCACCCGGTTGTCGGTTTCGACCCTCGGGTGTTTTCTTCTCTCTAATCCTGTCAAAGCCCCACTCCTTCCTGCCACAAAGATGTTCCATTCAACCGTTGCCTCGATTTTATTCCAAAAACGGGGCGTTAAAAATATATTCCAGGGTGCTTAAACTGTAATCAATTTCCATGGACAAAAACAAGGAAATTGAATGGAGGGTAACGATGGCGTTTTTGTCGGCGTCCTGTTTGCTGACGCTGCTGATACGTTTTATAATTCCTTCATTGACCAGTTTCACTTGGCCATAATGGTTTTCCAGCGTTTTAAAGTCAATCTTTATATCATTTCGGTCTTTGCAATTAAAATACCGGCCCAGCAAGTACATGGATGCCGTGCGTACAGTGGTTTCTTCAACAGAGGAAAAGGGCAGGTGAAATCGCGCCATGGGTTTTAAAAAGTCCATAATCGGACAATCGCTGGTGGCCATGATCACGCCGAAAATTGTAGAAAGACCTTCCATGATAGATGTTTTTTTGGAGTAAGTTCTATCTTCGGTTTCGCACACTACCGTGCAATGGTGATAGGAGAGAACATCTTTAAAGGTTTCGACCAATTCCATCATATTGACTGCAATGGGGCAATAGTTATGGTCGTGGATGTCCAAGGGGCAGTTGCTGCATTGATAGTACTTTAAGTGTACCCAGTCCGGTGCGTGATGGCAATTCTCAACAGGGATGAGGCTCAAGGTTTTCGGATCCAATGCAATAGGATAGTTTTTGGTAAATCCATCTTCAAATTGGAATTGATAGTCAAATCGAAACGGGTGCTCTCTGTCCACAGCGTTACCTTGATAATGTATTGTTTATTTAAAAAAATTAATGTAATTAATGCAATATTCATGCCCATCTCTTTGAGATATCCGGCTTTCTTATGATCACGACTGAACATCATTTGCTGAAAATTTTGTGTTTATATTCGAAAGCATATAAAATCCTAATGAAATAATCTGATAACAAAAGGGAATAACCCATAATGAATGATACAATAAAATCTGCATCCGGCAATTTTTTTTCAGACATCCCTCATGCCATTGATGGTGAAGTTTTTGACACCATCCTATCATCGGATCGTTGTGACATCGAAAGAATCATCTCAAAGGGGCACAAATCCCCTTCGGATTACTGGTATGACCAGGAAAGAAATGAGTGGGTCATGGTATTAAAGGGGGCTGCTAAGTTGAAATTTAAAAGCAGCAGTAAAATCATCGAAATGATGCCGGGGGACTATCTGCTTATCCCCGCCCATTGCAAACACAGGGTGGAATGGACGGATCCCGATGTTGAAACGATTTGGCTGGCGGTTCATTATTGATTGGTGCCCCCGGCAGGAATCGGACCTGCGGCACATGGATTAGGAATCCATTGCTCTATCCACTGAGCTACGGGGGCAATTTATAATTATATTAAATGGTTATAATTAGAGATATGTAGAGCAATTTACAATTAATCCATTGCTCTGCTAAAGTTTTGATAAATGTTTTTCACAAAAAAGAAATTTTGTAAATATTTAGTTTAATACTTCCGAAGTTTTTTTTATTCATTATAATGATAATAATCTCTTTGTTATTTTCTGCTCCCTGACAACCTTTTTCAGTCAACAGCTTAGTATTTACTGGGCGATGTTGCAGAATCTTTTTTCACCCGTCTTTTCTTCATTGAAGATTTTGAGTAGACTTTGTTGCAAAAATTCCACTTTTATCTGTTTACTTTATTTTACAATTTTGTATCCTATTGCTTGATACCCTCTTACCCTTCTCTCATACATCCTGGACAGCATTGGAACTTCAAGATCCGCATAGTCGTAAATCACCACTTCATTTTTCATCCTATGAGTTCTATGTAGCCGACCCGCATACTGAGAAAGGGTTCCCCGCCAAGAAATCGGTAGTGTCAGAAACAACGTATCAAGTCGCTGCTCGTCGAATCCTTCTCCAAGATAACGACCGGTCGCAAGAATAATTTTTTCCTCACCATCAGAAATATTTTCTATTGCATTTAAGGCCGCCCGTCTCTGCTTTTTTCCCATACCACCTTTCATAATAATTACGTTACGGATTTTATCTTCGAGTAGGCTTTTCAGCTTTTCTAAATGTTCCTTGCGTTCAGTTAGAATTAATGGAACCCGCCCGTTGGAAACCGCTTGCAATATATCATTAACGATCATCTGGTTGCGTTCTATATTTTCCATCAGAGACTCATATATCTTGTGAATGGCGGTATATCCTGACGCATCAAGGGTTGAAGGAATCTGAAAGTTGGTTTTTCTAACGATCACATTGTGGGTAAATGGTCTTTTTTCAGCCTGCTTCTTGTCATCAATTTTATAACGAACAGGTCCACAAGAACTAGAGTGTTTACAGATCTCTTAGCGATTAGATATGCTGCAACGACGGTTTTTCCGAAAGCTGTGGCAGCGGATAACACACCGTTTTCGTAAGCTAAAACAGCCTCAGCCGCCTTCTTTTGTTCCTGTCTTAACTCTCCCCTAAAATGAACTTTTAAACGAACTCCTTCTAACCGCTCATCTCTTATTTCAATTTGTACTCCATGTGATTCAAGTAAATCAACGACATCTTCAAGACACCCCCTTGGCAAACCTATGTGTTGGAAGAAGTCCTCACAGCAATGAACAATCCGGGGTTTATCATATGTCGGAAAACGCATTGCCTGTGCTTTATAAAACTCCGGGTTTTGGAATGCCGCTAAACGGATCAGTCTGTTTTTTAGGGATGGTGGCAGGTTTTCTTTGCTTATGTAAATTTGATTACTAAGCACCAATTCAATTTGATTGGGTAAAGGTCCGGTGATTTTGCTTTCAGGTTTTCTGCCGGATGGACTGTAAAGCCATGGTGAAATCTCGTTTTTCACATTCACCACATTTAATCTTGGGTTTTTGACAAAAAGGCCTGATCCACTCATTGCGGCATACCAGCTGGTAACCGCTTTTGCCAGTGCGCTTACTTTCGAAACGCCTTGGAAAAACATCTTCCCGCCCTCGAAAAAGGGACCGAAAAATAGTAATTTTTTGTTTCTCGTCTGACTCGTTTGTCAAGTTTATTTCAGGTCGGTGATTAAACGGGAGCTGCTCATCGGCAATTGATTGTTTCAGGCTTTGAAGCTGTTTAATCCTTTCTTGCAGTGCCGCTCTTTTTGCATCAATAGCAGCTAATTCCCGCTCTGCGGCCTTGATTTGTCCATTGATTACTTTTTGATTTTTCAAAACGGCCTCTAATATATTTCCCTTAGAAATCAATTATTATAACTTTTATTATTTTTTGCGTTTTTAATCAATTGTCATTTCATTTATCAAAGATAAAGAAGATACTGTTAAAATAAATGTGTTGACAATATGTCAGATATGGCATATTATTGCTATATGAATCCAAAAGACAAACCGCTTGTATGGATGCATGGTGAGATTACGACGCCCCCATTTACCGAAAACGCTCGAATAGAAGCGGGATATTTGTTGCGGCAAATCCAAAAAGGCATAAAGTTATCACTTCCGCAGTCACGCCCAATGCCGTCCATAGGGACACAATGTTATGAATTGAGAATAAACGATAAGAATCTGACGTGGCGAATAATCTACCGAATATTCGTCGATGCGATATTAATCCTGGAGATTTTTGAAAAGAAGACAAACAAAACCCCAAAATCGATTATTGATGTCTGCAAACAGAGAATCAGATGTTATGAAACAGATGTCAAAAAAGGTAAAAAAGAAAAATGAATAAAAAGAAAAAGGAAATTTTAGAATCTAAAGGGTACAAAGTCGGATCTGTAGATGATTTTTTGGGTCTGAGCAATGAAGAATCGCAATACATTGAACTTAAGCTGTTACTCAGCCAAGCTCTGGCAGAACGCCGAAAAAAAAGCAAATTGACACAAGCACAGTTGGCAAAGATGCTGAAATCCAGTCAGTCAAGAGTTGCCAAAATGGAAAGAGGAGATCCAACTGTGTCTGTGGATCTTCTTGTCAAATCGCTGCTGGTCATGGGAGCTAGTAAAGAAAGTATTGCAAAAGCCATTGCTTGATTCGAAAAAGTTGTTTGAATTGATATACGACTGTTAGACCGGAATCGTATAAAAAACCCAATCACATAAGAATAGGGTGCAGCCCGACAATCAGAACACATTACATTTGTATGCAGAAAAATAAAAAGGCACAGGGTTTGGCCTGTGCCTAAATTGTGCCCAAAATGTGCCCGTCAATGTCAAATTTCTCAAAATATTTCCAAACAGAACCAAAAACGCAAAATTTTCTTGCAATCAAATCAACCAATTAGAAATACATAAGATATTGAATTTGCTGAATTTGGCTTAGGAATCCATTGCTCTATCCACTGAGCTACGGGGGCAAAATTTAATATTGCCTTATACCAGTTTCAGCCTTAAAACAAGCTTTTTTGCTCAAGGTTTTCGAATAATTAGGGGAATAAAATGGATGGAATTTTATCTAACCGATCCTATCTTTCTGCTTTCTTAAAAACATGTCCAATGCTTCGATAACCACTCCGGCAATTGTGGTGTCGTTCTTTTTTGCATAGGATTCGACGCGTTCTGCGAGCAAACAGGGGATTTGTATGTTGAATTCTTTGGTGATATCATCACATTGATTTTTGAAAGTATCGCTGTTCATTGATTGTCCTTTTGGGTTCCATTAAATATCACCCTAATCGAGTCAAAACTCGATTAAACGTTAATCGTTATCGGTTATTGAATTTATCAAACTATTATTATCAAACATCACCTAAAAAGTCTATCAAGAAACACCTATTCGCCTGTTTTAAAGTCTGATTTCTTGAACCTGTCTTTTCACCTCCGTTTGTGTAGAAGCTGTAACAACAATTATGAAATGTTTTTCACAATAGTGCATCCTCTCGCTCATGTTCGAATTATCTAACTATATGAAATCATGTTAAATAAAAAGATTGTTCGATTTTTGCATGATTTTTGCAAGCGATAGGAGCAAATCTTGTCCGCCTATGGTGTATGGCGGATCGGCATTGCTGGTCATTTTATTAAGGGATTATTTTTAAAAATAATAAATGGTGGGAATTATGTTTAAAATTTTATTGATCATTTCGGTAATCGTGGCGATTTCTTGTATGTTCGTGGTTGTCGCGTGTTTGTTGACCGCTGCAAAGGAAAATGGATTGCCGGATATTGACGATGTTGACCTTGTGGAGCTGTTTTCATCGAAAATACAAAAAGTTTAGCCCCTGGAATTCGATTTGGATAACGTTATTATTTTTCAACAACAATCGTGATCTTCATTCCAGGTTTAAGCCGAATATACTCTCCATTTTGAGTCATCATTCCGATTTCATGGTGACCGCAACATTCACATGCGCGTGCAGTGACAATACCCTCGATGAGTTCTTTTTGACTATCCTTTTCACACATCAATCGTCCTCCTTTTTATCCAAAGAAATATTTGAAGTTCATACATTCCTGTGGTAATTAGTGCCGGGACAAAAAGTCATATTTTTGTGAAATCCGAATATCGGTATTCGACTTTCGAACTTTGGATCAAAAAACCGGGATTTTCGGTCAAAAGCTTATTGGACCTCGATGGTTCGTTGACAGAACCGGGCCAGATTTCCCATAGATCCTATATATTGGTCAAGCGATATTCGGGTGAATTTTCCACGTTTCCTATAGAGGCAAATTTATGGAAGAGCAAACATCAACTACCGCTGCTTGGATAAGAGTTGCATCATGGATTTTGATTCTCGTCGGGCTCTATCTCACCAGTCTTTACGATTACCTTCTTTTTCACAGCCTGGTTGAGATCTTTAGTGTTCTCATTGCCTTCGGTACCTTTGCGATCGCCTGGAACTGCCGGCGATTTATTGATAATACCTACTTTTTATTTTTGGGGATCGCGTATCTGTTTATCGGAGGCTTGGATCTTGTCCATACATTGGCTTATAACGGCATGAGCGTATTTCCTGGATATCAAACCAATCTTCCGACGCAACTGTGGATTTCAGCGCGGTATATGGAGAGTATTTCTCTTTTGATTGCACCGACTTTCATTGTGCGAAACATCAGAAAGCGTTTCATATTTATTGCGTATATTTTGGCGGTATCCCTTATCTTGGGGTCCATTTTTTATTGGCACAATTTTCCCGACTGTTTTATTGAAGGCCTCGGGTTGACAATGTTCAAAAAAGTCAGCGAATATCTGATCTCATCCATTCTCATCGGTTCCATTATCCGTTTGTTTAAACATAAAACAGCCTTCGATGTAAACATTTTTCGGCTATTGATTGCATCCATCGTGGTAACAATAGGTTCTGAATTGTCCTTTACATTCTATATTAACGCCTATGGATTTTCAAATCTTGCAGGGCATTTTTTGAAGGCAATATCCTTTTATCTCATTTATAAAGCCATAATTGAATCCAGTCTTGTAAGGCCGTACAGTCTTATATTCAGAACCTTAAAACAGCGTGAAGAAGAGCTTTCCCATTTTAATTTTGAGCTGGAAAAACGTGTCGAACAACGAACCGTCGCTTTACAAAAAGAAGTCAATGATCGAAAGCATGCTCAAAAAGAGCTCTTAAGAAGCAGGGCCATGCTTCAGTCCGTCTTCGACGGTATTTCCGAACCCCTGCTCCTCTTAGATAAAAACCTGACAATAAAGATACTCAACAAGTCTGCCAATGAATACTACGGGACTAAAGACCGGGATGCCCTGGAAAAACCCTGCTATTTCGCGTTCCTAAAGAGGTCGAATCCGTGTGAAGAATGTATCATTGCTTCAGCGGTTTTAGAAGGCCGGTACGGGGACTTTGAACGCAATGGCTTCATGAAGCCCGAGAGATTGGAGCGGGTTATCATATATCCGGTAAGAAAGAAGTCGGGCAGTAATGGATCGTTCATTATCCGTATCAGTGATATCACAGAATCAAAGATGTTGGAGAGACGGCTGATACAAAATGAAAAAATGGCTTCTCTCGGTGTTCTCATTTCGGGGATTGCCCATGAGATTAATAACCCGAACAATTATATTTCCGTCAACATTCCGATTTTAAGAGATTACCTTAATGTCGTGATGCCCATACTTGACAAGTATGCCCAAAAACACCCGGACCTGGAAATAATGCATATGACTTATGCTGAATTCCGTGAAGATATTTTTGAGCTTTTGGACAATGTTCAGCATGGATCCAGGCAGATCAAATCCATCGTTCGGGACTTAAAAGGATTTTCAAAGCTGGATAATCCTAAAAAGATTGAAAAAATTGATCTTAAACCGTTGATTGAAAAAGCCATTTCGCTTTGCAGGATCAAGGTCGAAAGAAACGTAAAAACCTTTAATGTTTATATACCGGAAAACTTGCCCGAGGTGCCGGTTAAATCGCAATTACTGGAGCAGATATTGATTAATCTTTTAATAAATGCCTCCCAGGCGTTTGATCAACCGGCCGATAATAATTCAATGGTTAATCTTTCCGTTTCAGTGGATAATGGCAAGGAGAATCGACTGATCATCGAAGTCAGCGATAACGGCAAGGGGATGGACGAAGGGACTATGGAGAAAATATTTGACCCTTTTTTTACCACAAAGTCTTTGGAAGGGGGAACCGGTCTCGGTATGTATATCGTCCATAATCTCATTGAAAAATTGGATGGGAAAATTGAAGTTGAAAGCAGGTTAGGGCAGGGGACTCATTTTAAAGTCATATTGGATACAGGGGCATAGAACGGGGATTATTTTGGAAAACAGAATCATAGCGATAGACGACGATCAGACTTTTCTTAAAAGCATCAAAAGGAGTCTTGTCACTTCCGGCTTTAAATTCATAACCATAGAAAGCGACCCGAAAAAAGCCGCTTCAATTTTTAAAGATGGCCAAACCTTTGAAATTGCCCTGATAGATGTATCTATGCCCAGTATGCTGGGCCTTGAACTTTTAGAAAATATAAAAAATAACAGTCCTGATACGGAATGTATTATGGTCACGGGTCTCGATGAAGCAGCGGCTGCAGTCAGAGCGATGAAAATAGGCGCCTACGATTACCTGGTCAAACCCGTAGAAAGGGATGATCTTATATTGACCATCAAACGCGCTCTGGAAAGAAAACGGCTGTTTAACATTGCCGACATCGGCAAGGGAACACGTCTGCCTGAACTTTTGAACGAAGATGCCTTTAAATCCATTGTGACCGGATCGGCAAATGTATTGAAAATATTGAAAGAAACCGAACTCCATGCAGCCAGCGACGTTCCCGTGCTGATTAGCGGAGAGAGCGGCACCGGCAAAGAACTGCTTGCAAGAGCTGTCCATGCAGCCAGCCCCAGGGCAGCGTCCGTGTTTACGCCCGTTAACATGGCCTCATTGACAGGCACCCTGTTTGACGCCGAATTCTTCGGGCACACAAAAGGCGCCTTTACCGGTGCGGAAAAGGACCGGCCGGGGTATCTTGAGTACTCAAATGGGGGCACGCTGTTTCTGGATGAAATAAGCAATCTTCCGCTTGAGCTCCAGGGAAAGCTGCTCAGGGTATTACAGGACGGTGAATACTTGAAGCTCGGTACAGATACTCCCCGGAAAACGGATGTCCGTTTTATTTCTGCAACAAATGAGGATCTGGAAAAGCTGATGGCCAAAAAGCTGTTCCGCAGGGATTTGTACTACCGCCTTAAAGGAGGATGGCTGCACTTGCCGGCACTCAGGCAAAGGAAAGAAGATATCCCTGTGCTTGTGAACTATTTTTTGAATGAGTTTTTAGGGATTGATAAAAATCCGGGTATAGAAGAAGAAGCCTTGTCCCTGCTTTTCAATTATGATTATCCGGGTAATATCAGAGAACTCAAATCGATTATCAAATCAGCCGTGAACCTTGCCCATGGCCGAAAGATTTCAAAACGATTTCTTCCTGATACGATCCAAAAACAAAAACCCAAGACAGGGCCGATCTGTCAGCCGGGAACAGAACCGCTGGTTTCCCTCGCTCAAATGGAAAAGTCCTATATCCTAAAAGTCTACCGTCAGACCGGAAAAAACAAGTCCCAAACCGCGAGACTTTTAGGCATTGCCTTGAATACCCTCCGAAAAAAACTCGAATCCTACGAAGTCGCGTAAAAATCGTTTGGAACGTTTTGTTCGTTAATATCGTTACCAAAGCCTCCGGCGCTTATACGTTTCAGGTCATACCCCGGTCAGTTGCTGATGGTCAGATATTGAACATCCCGAATGTAATTGATTGATAATATAAATAGATACACTATCTAAGTGTTCAACTTTTGCACACATAGGACGTCCTTTTACCGCATTTTCAAACCATCCTTTCCCGAATATTTTTCAAATATATCTTATTGATATATCGGTGTTTAATTTCTCTATCGAGACATTTTTCCTAATTGGCATGTTTTGTGCTGATAAGTACTCGATAGAGGGTTATTTCATCCAAAACAATCGCCATTTAAACTCCGGCACCACAACGGGTTAAAACGAGGAAGGTATTCTTCATGGATTATGCAAACAGTATCGATGATCAAGTTAACCACCGACAATTCCAGGATCATAACGACCTGCCTTATACGATCTTTTCCAGGCATCACAATATGAAACCCCTTGTACAAAAAAAAGACGATAATCATTTGAACACGCTTGGAAAAATCGTTTCGTTCAGAAAAATATCAGATTCATACATCCGGAGCGCCGGAGCAATACCCTCCGTTTGTTTTGCAAAAATCATCACTCAGGACAGAAAAATGAAAGATGTTTTTCGGCAGATTGCCAATGTTGCCGAATATGATTATGCGGTTCACATTTCCGGTGAAACCGGTACCGGTAAAGAACTTGTTGCCGAAGCCATTCATAGGGCCAGCCCCCGCAGAAACGGCCCTTTTGTGCCCATCAATTGTGGTGCGCTACCCGAAAGTCTCATTGAAAGCGAACTTTTCGGACATATAAAAGGCGCTTTTTCCGGTGCAATCCGTGACAGAAAGGGACGGTTTGAACTGGCCGATAAGGGTACGATTTTTCTGGATGAGGTTGCCGAGCTGTCCAAGTACATGCAGACAAAGCTTTTACGCTTTCTTCAGGATGGAAAATTTGAAAGAGTTGGCGGCGAAAAAACAGTCTCGGTAAATGCGAGGGTCATCAGCGCAACCAACAAGGACCTTAAAAAAGAAATGAAGAAAAACAGTTTCAGGGATGATCTGTATTACCGGATTAATGTGGTGCCGGTTCATCTTCCACCGCTTCGTGAGCGCAAGAGCGATATTCCTTTATTGGTCGATCATTTTTTAACACAGGCCACCAGACAATATAACCGGAGTCCGGTCGCGGTCTCTGACGAGGCTATGGCATTCCTTACGGAATATCTATGGCCCGGAAATGTCAGAGAGCTTCAGAATGCCGTTCAGTATTCTTTTGTCAAAAGCAATGGTGTTGAAATTACGCCCGATGATCTTCCAATGGAAATTGATCATTCCCGCTTTTTTATAAACAGAAACGGCGCTTCACGCAAACTCAATGTTGAACGCGTTGAATTTGCAATGGAAAAAGCAGGAGGCAACAAGGCCAAAGCGGCGAGACTTCTCAAGGTTGGACGGGCAACCCTTTACAGATTTTTTAACGAACATCCCGATTTACAAGAAAGTTATTGCACATAGGCTGATCAAGGCATTTTGGCCGGACTTATAATGAAAATTTATCAAAACACTAACAATTATTGATTAAACAAAGCATGAAGATAGTCCTTGTTGTTGATGACAAAAACGTGCAGCTTAAAACCTTGAGAAGAGCTCTGAGGACCAGAGGATATCAGGTGGTTGAAGCCATAAGCGGCAAACAAGCATTAGAGCATCTCGAAAAAAACGAAATCGTTGATATTGTTTTAACCGATTACGCGATGCCGGGAATGAATGGAATAGAGCTTTTACAAAAGATTCGCGAAACCCATAAATCCCTGCCCGTGATCCTAATGACGGCTTACGGAGACAAGGATCTCGTGATCGAGGCTATGCATTATCGCTGTGACGGATTTATCGATAAACCCTTCGATATCGATGAACTTTTGGACGTCATCAACAAATGCGATTTATAACCCCGATGCTGGAAAGACAACCCAACGGGTGTTTAGAACAAGAAAAAACTTATCATTTGGTCATTCTGAAATCAGAATTATTAAAGGAGGAATTATGATTGCTTCGCCGTGTAAAAATTGTCCCAGGGAGAATCTGCCGAAGGAGAAATGCATCAGAAATTGCCAGATATTGAAAGCCATCCAGGAAATGAATTCATCTGATGAGAATTTGAATGAGGGATGCGGGATAGACTATTCCGAAGAATATGGTTATCATTTTCCACCATCGCTTTCTTCAAGCGCTTATCTGCATTTTTCTAATCTTGGCAGTTAAAAAATGTTCGGGCTATGGGAGTTGACCGTCAATGGAAAAATTATTCAGAACAATTTTTGAAGCATTTCCTGAAAAATCGAAGATCACCTTAGCAGCGAAGTGTTCCGACTGCGGGGACGAAATAATTATTGATGTCATTCCCACCTCAACAGGATTTGGATTATCTGGCGGCGCTTTTGTTGAATGTTTAAATGGCAAGTATGCCGCTAAATGTCCTGAGTGTTACAAAGTCAATTCCAAGATGGTTGAATACTATAATGCAAATCCTGACGGTTTGCCGGTATTTGGTAAAAAAGACCTTTTGAGTTCTGTATTGTCCACACAAAGATGGAGGAGGTTATCATCATGAAAAAAATAATTTCAGAATGGTTGCTTCTATTCATTTCGATCACATGCATCGTTATGAGCATCGCCTTTACCATTTTAGATACTGTGGCAAAATAAAGGAAAACGCTTATTTTGTTGAAGGAGTTGATGAAGTATCCTTCCCCCCCTATTGCCTTCCACCCTGACAGCGTTCAGGATACCTGCGGCCTTTGCCACTGCTAATTTTTTGGAAAAACAAAGCGACGCCGCCCATACCATGACGGAGAATTGAGTCGTTGCACACAGACCCCTGATTATTTGGTTTTGAAAAATATCTTTACATCGGCAAAACCCTGGAATAAATCTTTATTTAATATGAGCGTCTCGAATGACGGCTTAATCAGATATCGCTTATAAAGATTTTTATGGGTTTATTCACTGAATAAATAGGAGGGACCCATGATCGACAACAACGCAAAGGCTATGGTGGTGGCTGCTTTTATGGCAGATGCTCTGGCCCTTGGCGCCCACTGGATATATGATACACAAGACATTTTCAAACGCTTTGGAAGGATCGAAGATTTTATGCCGCCGGGTCCTACGGGTCCTAATTCCTATCATCCTACCAAAGATCACGGCATGGGTTCAGGCGGGTATTGAGTCTAAAGACATTGACAGCGTTACTGATTTAAATATAAGAAAGTAGGGTGTTTCTTTTCGAATAACCAATAACTTGGATTGAGCATTTTTTGTTCAATTGAGCCACAATATCAAAAAAGATGTCTGAATCGAATTCTATACCGCCGGACGCCGGCAAAAGGGTGACACTGGTCGGCGTTGTGGTGAATACTTTATTAATTCTTCTCAAGTTCGCTGCCGGAATCGTCGGCAACAGTCAGGCTCTTATTGCTGATGCGGTTCATTCCATTTCAGATCTTTTTACCGATGCCGTGGTTCTGATCGGCATTAGGATCAGCCAGAAACCCCCTGATAGAACGCACCATTTCGGGCATGCCCGCCTGGAAACATTGGCATCCACCATTGTCGGGATGGCGCTGATCGGAACGGCGCTATATATCGGCATCGATGCTTCCTTAACCATTTATCGTCACAACGAATACCATCCGACATTTTTGGCATTGGCTGGCGCCGGCATATCGATTGTGTTTAAAGAAGCCTTATATCATTACACCATTCGTACCGGCCGTCGCATCAAAAGCCAGTTGATAATGGCCAATGCGTGGCACCATCGGTCTGACGCCTTTTCTTCGGTGGCGGTTTTCATCGGGGTTGGCGGGACGCTGATAGAGCCCTCATGGCATATTCTCGATGCTTATGCCGCTCTTTTGGTATCTTTTTTTGTTGTCAAAGTCGGCCTGGAGATTTTAAAAGATGCTTTGCGCGAGTTCACCGATACGGCGCCTCAACCTGAGGTTATCGCTAAAATAAAAGAGTGTGCATTGTCTGTAAACGGCGTCGAGGGCATGCATGACCTAAGGGTTCGAACGTCCGGCGGCCATTATCAAATGGAAATCCATATCGTTGTCGATGGCCGACTGACCGTTTCAGAGGGGCATAAAATCGCAAAAGAGGTGGAAGGGTGTTTGGTCGACGATGTCGGAAACTTCAATCGCATCACCATTCATGTTGACCCGGAAATAGAAAGCTAGTTTTAGGCGCGGTTTCGTCATCAAAAATAACCTAAAGTGATGCATTCGGATAAAGATAATAATATATTGAAATAAAAATTATAAATAGATAATTTAAGGTGCAATATTTGATGTTGCTATGTTTTTGAGACATCGGCCGGTGTGGTTTCATTTGCGAGCGGATTCATGCTCGCCACGGCAATGGTTACGAGTATAATACCGCCTCCGAGGATCGTTCGCAATGCGGGAATTTCATCGAGTAATGCAAACGCAAAAAGGATGCCGTAAACCGGCTCGAGACATGCGGTAATGCTTGCCAGTTGTGTCTTGATGTGAACCAGACTTTTGATAAAGAGGACATGGGCAACAGCCGTACAGAAAATCCCCAGGACCGCCAAAAGAAGGAAATCCATCGGTTGAATGGGAAGTTTTTTGAAAAATAGCACCGGCAATAAGGTGAGGGTTGCCATCCAGTTTTGATAACAGACAATCAATATGGGCGGATATGTGGCGACGTACCTTCGATTTAGTATGGATAAAACGGCAAATGTGAATCCTGATATTATCCCCCAAAACGCGCCTTGGGTGATATGGTTTTTAAAATCAAAAGACGGTACAACCAGAATCAACCCTAAAACCACTAATCCTGCAGTTAGGATATCAAAACGGCGCAATTTTTCATTAAAAAAACAGGGTTCCATAAAGGTAACGAAAATCGGAAATGTCGAAAATGTCAGTAGTCCTACGGCAACGGTTGAAATTTGAATCGCGTGAAAAAAAGTTGTCCAGTGGATGGCCAATATAATGCCGAGAAAAATAAGCACGGCAAGATCCTGCTTTGTTTTTGGACGAATTTGAGTTTTGGAGTAAAAAAGTGCGGCACTCAGAGTCAGTGCAGCGAAAAAGGTACGGCCCAAGACGATGATAAAAGGGGATAAAGATAATAATTTTCCAAACAGACCGGCCAGTCCGAAAAGCAATACCGCCAGATGAATTTCAACCATACCGTGACGTTTTGGGGTCATTTTGACGACTTTCTCTAAGGATGGTATAAAACGGATCTGATCGTAAGTGTTCACGAGGAAGCACACCTCGTGAACACTTACATCCGATTGATTGCGTGAAATCGTAAAAAATTAAATAGTGTCCGTCCATAAATGAGGATTTTTGTTCAAGATCAAGGCATGCGAAAAAAATAACCACAGGCATATGATTGATATTCCGAGGATTATTTTTTGAGCATAACACAGAAATTGGGCAAAAAGACCATTTATGGACGGATACTAAATAGCAAATCAGATAGTTTATTACAAGGAGACAAAATGAAAACAAGCCGACTTCTTTATCTTTCAAGGGATGACGTTCAAAGCGTAGGATTGACAATGACCGAAATCATCGATGCTTTGGAGATCGCCTTTCGGGAAAAGGGAAAAGGATTAACCGAGATGCCCCCCAAACCGGGTATCCATCCGGGTGGGGACGATAACTTCATTCACGCAATGCCGGCTTATATTCCGGCCATGAAATCGGCGGGTGTTAAATGGGTCAGTGGTTTTCCTGAAAATCATAAGAAGGGGCTGCCGTATATTACGGGTTTGCTCATCCTTAACGATCCTGAAACCGGTCTTCCGATATCGGTCATGGACTGCGTATGGATTACAGCCATGAGGACCGGTGCTGCCACGGCTTTGTCGGCGCGATACCTGGCACGCCCGGAATCATCTACGGTGGGTATTCTAGGCTGCGGCGTTCAGGGAAGAACGAATGTCGAGGCGCTAAATACGATTTTCCGGCTAAAACGCGTTATGGCCTATGATGTCGATACCAGGGCGGTTTCCGAATATGCCGAGGAAGTCAGCTCACGGTTTGATTTGGAGGTGATTGCCGTCAACACCCCCCGCGAAGCGGTAACCGGTTGTGATATCGTCGTTACCGCGGGTCCGATTCTAAAAACACCCCATGCCACGATCCAAAAAGGATGGTTGGATGCCGGGGCTTTTGCCTCTCTGGTCGATTTTGATGCCTACTGGCATTCCGATGCCATGGCCGAGTCGGACAAGTTTTGCACGGACGACACCCAACAGCTTCGGCACTATCAACAAAACGGCTATTTTCAGAAAATACCGGCGCTTCATGCTGATTTAGGCGAGCTTGTCGCCGGACAAAAATCAGGAAGAGAGACCGCATCCGAACGGACCATGACCGCCAATTTAGGGCTCGCCCTGGACGACATGGCGGTGGCGCCGATTATTTTCCGAAAGGCTGTTGAAACAGGGATGGGTACGTGGTTGGCACTATAATAGGCGTTTTGAGTTCTAATTGATTCTTGACACGTCATGTGCTGGTCTTTTGACTTTGTATAAATTATATTATATCTTGACTAAATATCATTCATTTTATAGAGACCTTGCAGCAAACAAATATAAGGTGTGTCAAGAATGTTGATTGTTTGCCGCGTTGATCGAATATGATTACATTGGCTTTAAAAAATGTATCGAAAAGATTCGGCGGACTTCTGGCCGTCGACAAACTGGATGTTGAGGTTCCGAAAGGCAAAATCCTCAGCCTGATCGGACCCAACGGAGCCGGTAAGACAACTGTTTTCAACATGATTACCGGTGTTTATCCTCCCAGCGAAGGAACGATTTCCTTTAAAGGCAAAAAACTCAATCATTTGAGGAGCCATCGCATCATCAGCCGGGGCATCGCCCGAACGTTTCAGAATATTCGTCTCTTTAAATCCATGACGGTTCTGGAAAATGTCCAGGTCGGCATGCACTGCCGAACCAAGAGCGGGGCATTTCGGGCGTTATTTAAAACGCCCTTTGCCATTCGGGAGGAAAAAGAAATCATCGAAAAATCCTTGGAGACGCTTGAGTTTTTGGGTTTGGTTGACCACCATAACGAATATGCATCCAACCTTGCCTACGGTGATCAGCGTCGCCTCGAGATTGCCAGAGCTGTCGCAACACGCCCCGAAATGTTGCTTCTTGATGAGCCCGCGGCCGGTATGAACCCGAGTGAAACCGCCGAATTAATGGATTTGATCCTAAAACTGCGTGATACGGGACTGACTATTTTTTTGGTTGAACATGATATGCGACTAGTTATGGGGATTTCAGAAATGGTGGTTGTTCTGGACCACGGCCACAAAATTGCCCAGGGTGAACCTAAAGAAATCCAACAGAACGAGAAAGTCATTGAGGCCTATTTGGGAACCAAAGCAAAAGCAAAGGCCTGAATTTTAGGGGGAGGCTCTTGTTGAATCCTTTGGTTACGTGACATTTTATTAACGACCAATTGAAGGAGGTAAGGTATGAAAAAAATGGGAATTTTGGTGCTGTGCTTAGCGGTGGTATTCGGATTTTACAGCATGGCAACGGCAAAGACACTTAAAATCGGAACGTTGAGTCCATTGACCGGACCCTATGCACAAGACGGCACGGACATCCTTCAGGGTGTTAAAACAGCGGCTGCCGTATTTCAAAAAGCCGGCGGTATTCCCGGATATAAAATAGAGGTTATTCCGGGTGACAGCGCCTGTGACGGCGGTAAAGCGACAATGGCTGCCAATAACCTGATTAACCAAGGCGTCAACGGGGTTGTCGGCGCCTATTGTTCATCTGCGACCATTCCCTCTTCGGTACCACTGAACGAAGCCAATATCATACAGATTACCCCGGCTTCAACCCATACCGATGTTACCGCAAGGGGGTTTAAACAGATTTTCAGAATGTGCCCCCGGGACGATATTCAGGCCTGGTCAACGGTCAAATTTCTCGAAGACGGCCTAAAAGTCAAAACATTGGCGCTGATCGACGATCGCCAAACCTATACTGTAGGCCTGACCGAGAACATCACCAAATTCGTCAAAGAAAATAACAAGATCAAAATTGTTGCATTGGAGCACATTACGCCCGGCGACAAGGATTTTACAGCCGTGCTGACCAAGCTAAAGAGAATTAATCCCGATGCCATCTACATGGGGGTTTATCAGCCCGAAGGCTCCTTGATGGTGAGACAGGCCAAGGCTTTGGGCATTAAGGCCAAACTGTTGTCGGAAGATGCAGTCTTTCATCCCAAATTTCTCGAGGTGGGTGGAAAAGCTGCCGAAGGAACATTTTTAACCTTTGCCAAGGCCCCGGACACACCCGAACGAAAGAACTTCGAAAAAACTTATAAGAAAATGTGGAATACTCAAACCATTGGTTCCTACGGATATTATGCCTATGATTCCGCCATGGTTTTCATGAAAGCTGTCAAGAAGGCCGGTACAACGGACACAAACAAAGTTGCCGCTGCCATTCGCGATAACACCTGGAACGGCGTGTCCGGTAAAATTAAGTTCGACAAAAAAGGTGACAGAAAGTTGGCTCATATCATCTGGATTGTCAAGGACGGGAAATTCGTACCATATTGGGATCCACTGACGGAAAAATACTTCTAGCGTTGAATATAGTAGACCGGGGGCCTATAGCCCCTGGTCTATTTCTACGTGCATTGATGGAAAATCTCACCAATCATTACGACAACACAGGTTTTGAATGGATACCTCGTCTTTCCTTATTCAACAACTGATCAACGCTGTATTTTTAGGCAGCATCTATGCTTTGATCGCCCTGGGGTATACCATGGTTTACGGTATTATCGAACTGATTAATTTTGCCCATGGCGAGCTGTTTACAGCCGGTGCGTTTATCGGTATCATTGTCCTTTCCGCCCTTCAAAAATACGGTTTTGTGCAAACACACTTTGTTCTGACGTTATTTCTAGTTTTCGGCATGGCCATGGCCTATGTGGGCGTCCTTGGCGTAGCTATCGAGCATGTGGCTTACAAACCGCTGCGAAATGCATCGCGTCTGGCGGCGATTCTGAGCGCCTTGGGGATGTCGATTTTTTTATCCAACGGCATGATGCTCAGCCAGGGCGTGTCTGACCGGGCTTATCCTGCTATTTTCGGCATGAAGGGTTTTTCGATTATCGGCGCAAGAATCACTTACGGACAGGTTTTTATCATTATATTGTCACTGCTTTTAATGGTGGCATTGAATATGTTCGTAAACTGGACCAAGCTGGGAAAGGCCATGCGGGCGACGGCCCAAAACCAGATCATGGCCCGGATGCTGGGTATTAATATTAACAGAACTATCCGCGTGACGTTTATAATAGGTCCGGCCTTGGGCGCTGCGGCAGGGGTAATGGTCGGCATGTATTACGGATCGGTCCGTTTTGACATGGGATTTATTTATATGATCAAGGCATTTGCTGCGGCTATTTTAGGGGGTATCGGGTCTATTCCGGGAGCGGTGCTGGGCGGAATGATTATCGGCGGTGTCGAGGTGGCCTGGTCGGCATTTTTGCCCAGTGCGTGGAAAGACGTGACCACCTTCATCGTTCTGATCTTGGTGCTTTACTTTAAGCCAAGCGGCCTACTCGGCGAAGATGTCAGTGAAACAAGGGTCTGAAATGGCAACCGGCGAATTCAAAAAATTTATGATCTATTCTCTCTTTCTGGCGGTTCTTATCCTGCCCATGGTCGGTTTTCCCGGCACCCATTTTGAAGCCAAAAGAGCCTTTGTCGTGTGGGGGGTTTTTGTCGGTGTTCTGGCCCTGGGTATGATGAACCAGGTTGTGCGGCAAAGTAACCTCTACCAAAAAACCTTGGGCGGCCGCCAGTCATTCAGTCGCGGGATATCAAAACAATTTAAAAAAATACCCATCAAGCACTGGGTTCTTATGCTGTTGGCTGTTGTTGCTGCGTATCCCTTACTGGCCAATAACTACATGGTTGATGTAGGGATTACATGCCTGATCTATATTGTTCTGGGGCTGGGCCTTAATATCGTTGTCGGACTCGCCGGTTTGCTGGATCTCGGGTACATTGCTTTTTATGCAGTGGGTGCCTATACCTACTCCCTGCTCAATTTGCATTTTGGTATGTCTTTTTGGATCTGTCTGCCCATCGGCATTCTCTTAGGAGCTGTTTGCGGATGCATTATCGGGTACCCCACACTCAAGATGCGCGGTGATTATCTGGCCATTGTCACCATGGGGTTCGGAGAAATTATTCGTCTGGTTTTAAATAACTGGGACAGTCTGACACAAGGTCCCAACGGACTGCTGGGCATGGCCAAACCGTCGATCATGTATCCCGCATTTTCTCACGGCGGTTTGGAGTGGGCCACTTATTCATTGAAATCATTACATGCCCTTTACTATTTTATATTCTTTATCGCCGTATTGACCGTTATTGGTGTCCGAAGACTTGATCAATCCCGCATTGGTCGCGCGTGGGTTGCCATTCGAGAAGATGAAGTGGCGGCGGAGTTGTCCGGTGTTCCCACCACCTGGCTGAAACTGCTCGCTTATGCGATGGGAGCTGGATTTGCTTCGGTGGCGGGAGCGTTCTTTGCCGCCAAGCTGAGTTACACCAATCCCAATTTTTTTATTTTCATGGAATCCTGTATTGTCCTTTGTATTGTTGTCTTAGGGGGTGCGGGCAGCATCCCCGGCGTTATCCTGGCCGGTATTATCTTGATTGCCGTTCCGGAGGTATTTCGAGAGCTGCAAGACTATCGGATGTTTGCATTCGGTCTGGCAATGGCGGTGATGATGGTCCTACGGCCGGAGGGTCTTATTCCGGCATCGCGACGGAAACTTGAACCATCCGAAATTGCAACAGAAACCCTTGAGGGATTGGATGAGAGCTATCAAGCAGTCGATTCTCGAACTTGAGAACGTTCATACCTATTACGGAAATATTCATGCCTTGAAAGGCATTTCCTGCGCGATTCCTGCCGGCGATATCGCCTGTTTAATCGGTGCGAACGGTGCCGGCAAATCAACAACCTTGCTGACGATATTCGGCGTTCAGCGTGCGGCCAAGGGTGAGATCCGATTCAAAGGCCACCCGATCCACCGTCTCCGGCCCGAGCAGGTGGCTGTTCAGGGGATTTCCCAGGCGCCGGAAGGACGACAGATTTTTGCACGAATGACAACGCTGGAGAATCTGGAGATGGGGGCTTATCTGCGCAATGATAAGGTTGAGGTGGCCAATGACATGGAATGGGTATTCGATCTTTTTCCGGTCTTAAAGGACCGGGCCCGTCAGTTGGGCGGCACCTTAAGCGGCGGCGAACAGCAGATGCTGGCCATCGGCCGGGCCATTATGTCGCGGCCGGAACTCTTGTTGCTGGATGAGCCGTCTTTGGGCTTGGCTCCCAAGCTGGTGGAGAAGATCTTTGAAACCATTCTGGAAATCAATAAAAACGGCGTGACCATTTTTCTGGTGGAACAGAATGCCCACATGGCGCTGAATATCTCAAACACCGGCTATGTTATGGAAACCGGTCGAATCGTATTGACAGACAGTGCAGCAGCGCTTTTACAAAACGAAAAGGTCAAAAAGGCATATCTGGGAGAGTAAGAGGGGAGAGGATTTTTTCCCGGGTCTCGATGCTATGGCTGGTTCGTGCGGCTTTGTGTTCGAATCATGCTTGGTGCCTTATTATCCTGTTCCTGATGCAATTGAAGTAATATAATCGACGCGATGATAATGATGCCGCCGGCGATCTGAGCGGTTTCCATGAGTTCGCCCAGAAAAAGATAGGATATTATACCGGCCGTAATGGGTTCGAGAGTCGCGGTAATGCTGGCGCGGGTGGATCGAATCAGGTTGATTCCTTCCAGATAAAGTCCAAAAGGAACGAGCGTCCCTAAAATACCGATATAAAGGATCCATGACCATTGTACCGGAGAATAGGCATGCATGAAGGCTTCAAGGGGAGGGTGCAGCACGTTCCACACAAGGGCCCCGAAAAAGAGTGCAAAAAAAAGCACGGTCCATGGATTATAACGGCGCATGCCGTATTCACCATGAATGGAATACCAAGCAAAGGTAATGGCCGACAGAATGCCGCTGATAATGCCGACCATATTCATGGTCAAAATATCGAGATTATAAGCACCGACGACGAGATAGCAGCCGAACGTGGCTCCCAGCAGCGCTACAATGGTTAGCGGTGCCAGTTTTTCTCGCATAAACACAACTGAGTGGATCGCTATAAAACTCGGCGCAAGATATTGAAGCAGAATGGCGGCGGCGACTTTGATTTTACTGATGGTAAAGAGGTAGGTGAATTGTACGCCGGCCATTCCCACGGTGCCGAACAACATAAAATATAAAATATCCTTCCGGTCTATTTTCAGAAGGAATGGTTTCCGTAACAGCAACCATAAAAATAAGATGACCGTGGATATGGTCAGGCGAAGTTGTACCAACTGATAGGGGGTAATGCCGCTTTTAAACAGAAATTTTGCCGATGACCCGGACAGCCCCCACATTAAGGCGGCCAAAACAACATAAAGATAGCCCCAGCGATAGTTTTTAATGGATGTTTTGGATTTCACTGTCAACGGATCATTGAGCTGTTATATTAACATGATGATAATACAAAAAAAGTCACATAACCTTTCGTGGTAAAGGTTTAAAAGGAATCATCACACTACTAAACAGTTCAGATGGATGTCAAACTTATTTTTATGGGAAAAAAAGATAGAGTTCTAATTTACGGTAGAAGGGGGACGCTATGCAAATCGGTGTTTTAAAAGAGATAAAAACGAAAGAACACAGGGTTTCAGTTACGCCGGAAGGTGTTGAGCAGATGCGGGAACACGGACATGAGGTGCGGGTCGAAGCCGGCGCCGGCAAGGGGTCTGATTTTTCCGACAAAGAATATGAAAACGCCGGGGCAATAATTTGTCGTTCTCCAGAAGAGATTTATCGAGAATGTGAGATGATTATGAAAGTGAAAGAACCGCTTCCCGTTGAATATCCGTTGATCCAAAACGGGCAGGTTCTGTTTACCTATTTTCATTTTGCAGCAAATTTGGAACTTACAAAGGCCTTTATGGAATCCGGGGCTGTCGCCGTTGCCTATGAAACCGTTGAACAAAAAAACGGTTCTCTGCCGCTGCTGACGCCCATGAGCGAAGTCGCCGGCAGACTGGCCGTCCAGGAAGGCGCCAAATATTTGGAAAAGACATATGGCGGCCGGGGTGTACTTCTCAGCGGGGTGCCGGGGGTAGATTCCGGTGTTGTCCTGATTATCGGCGGCGGGATTGTGGGGACCAGTGCCGCAAGAATCGCCTGCGGCCTTGGCGCAAAAGTATATCTGCTCGACACCCGTCCTGAACGGCTTCGCTACCTGGCGGATATCATGCCCAAGAACTGTTTTCCGATCATGTCAAGCCCGGCTACCATCAGAAGACTTTTAAAAGAAGCTGATCTGGTTGTGGGAGCAGTTTTAATTCATGGGGCTGCGGCACCCAAATTGATCACCCGCGATATGTTGAAAATCATGAAGAAAGGATCGGTCATTGTTGATGTGGCCATCGATCAAGGCGGGTGCGTTGAAACCGCAAAACCCACTACGCACGACGATCCGATCTACGAAGTAGACGGTATTATCCATTACTGTGTGACCAATATGCCCGGAGCAGTTTCATACACTTCCACAAAAGCGCTCACCAATGTAACATTACCGTATGCCCTTGAGATTGCGGATAAGGGATATGAAAAAGCGGCAAAAGAGAATCCCGAAGTTCTAAAAGGCATCAATATCCTCAAGGGGAAGGTAACATATAAAGCGGTGGCCGATGCCTTTGATTTGAAATATTATCCGGTGGAAAACCTGATTTAGATTGATGATTGTGGATTAATGCGATCGAAATCCCAGAATTTTATCCAATTCATCGAAATCTTCGATAATATAATCAGCGCCCGCTCGTTCCAGATCTCTTCTCAACCGGTCTTTGTCTGATGATGATTTAAGGATTCCGATGGCACTAAATTTTGACCTGGATCTTGACGCTGCCATCATGTCATCGGGCATGTCTCCGACATAATAATATTCCGATACTTTGTTTTTCAAAGCCGTAGCAATGGCGTCGAGCATAAACGGATTGGGTTTGCTGAGACAAACCGTTTTCCTGTCTTTTTTAAACCGTTTTTGCTCTTCCTGTATGCAATCATCCAGCGTAAGGATGTAAGTAAAATACTTTTTTAGATTAAATAAATGGAGAGGATAGTCTGCCTCGATTCGGGGCCGGCCGGTGGCGATGGCCAAGATATGATGTTGGGACAGGTGTTCAAGAGAGGATGGGTCGATCAGTAAGGTTTCTTGATCGATGAGTCCTTTTTCGTGAAATACTTTTGCCTCAACGTGATAGGTGGACTCGAAAAGCACCTTTCCGAGATATATCTCTTGAAACATCTGTTTAATGATATTTCCGCTGCCGACATCGCCGGTATAGAGGCTGGTTATAAAATCGTTTGATATTTTTCCATTTTTATCAAGAAGTGTGGATAAGGGATTGCTTTTTTCCATCAAAAATCGGGCAAGATCGGCAACATCGCAACGTTTAATGGTCTTATTATAGCTGGTCCAGGGGTTTGAATCCCGATATCTCGTCGATTTTTGGACCCGCGTGAACAAAAGATTGATGATTAAAAAGGTTAAGTCCCAGTCATTATTTAAGCCGCCGCTCTGTTTTATACGGGCAAGATCGGCAAGGGAGAATAAAGGATCAGGCAAGTTTTCCCATGAAGCAGCGCCTTTAAAAAAAAGCCTGGCGGCCATTCTAACAGCCTCTCGGTATGATCTTGACACATCGATGATCACGCCGTCCATATCGAAAACGATTAATGCCCGAGATACTGTCGTTTCGTTCATATGTCTCTTATAATCGAACACAAAGCCTCTTGCAATTTATTTTCCCCGCTTTTAGCTGTATTTTATGAATGACTAAACCAGTCATTTGCGGCGATGCCTGCCGATGAGACAAACCTGTCAAAAATTGACACATTTTTTGTCAAATAGTGTCAATTTATTCAATGCGCAGGAAACCGTAAGAATTGCAACCTATTGTAATAAATATAATTTAAATATTTTTATTGAAAAAAATAAGATCTTGCACGCTTTTTGCAATAATCCATTTCCAAATAATAAAAAGGTTTCTCGGATGTACGTGCATCTTTTCAACGGGCATCTTCAAAACAATAATAAATGATAAAGATACGTCCCGGTGATAATAACGGCAATTTGGGAAATCATGGTTTTCGGTAGGGTTTTGGTGGCGTGTTAACCTATCTTCATAACCTTACTAAAAGGGCGATCCGAAAGGGTCGCCCTTTTTCTTTGGAAGTGGTTTCAAAACCTCCTCTCGCACTCAATCTCTGTGTTGGACTGAGACGTCCAATCCTCGAAATATTCCCGATATTCCTGCGGTTGGCCGCCTCAGTCCGTCTTGACCTTGAGCCCGATTGAAGGTTTTGAAACCACTTCCGATAATTTTAAAACATCTATTCTATTTTTGAAGACGGGATGGCAATCAAAGTGACCATTGCTTTGGCAACAAGCTTCTCCTGATTTTGGGTGAGGGAAAAGATTTCCGACTCAGATACTTTGATGGTTTTACCATTATTGACAACCCGGGAGCGGCAAACAATGCTTTCTCCTATGGCGGGTTTAAAAAAGTTTATTTTGAATTCAATCGTCAAAATTCGGCTTGTTTCGGATATCGTTGTATATGCAGCATATCCTGCGGTATGATCGGCCATGGTGGCAATGACCCCGGCATGAACAAATCCATCCTGTTGGCTGTGTTCCGGACGAACCTTCAGGCGTGATTCAAATCGGCCGTAATCCGCCCGTACAACTTCGAATCCAATGGCCGCCGGAAATCCCTGAACATAATCTTCTTTCAAAAACGCGAGCCGTTCATTATCCATAAGAGCTTCTCCTTTTTCTCAACAGTCATTCTTTTCTATTGGTATATGATTATGTGTCATATAGAAGTATTATTATGAATGATAAACAATTTCGTCAACTGCTTAATCGATATCAATTTTCATGGGAGGGGTATCGTAAGGTCAGAAAAGGCGTCAAAAAGCGGATAGACCGGTATATGCAATCCTTACGGTGCCGTACGGTAGAAGATTTTCTGACTGAATTGGATAGAAATAATGAAGCCGGAGATCACTGCGAACGTTTAATGACCGTTTCCATTAGCCGTTTTTTTCGAGATCGAGCATTATGGCGATGGCTGAAAGAACAAATTTTGCCGGAGTTTATGAATGGCAGCCGAAAGAAAGTCAGAATCTGGTCGGCAGGCTGTGCATGCGGAGAGGAGGTTTACAGCTTCAAAATTATATGGGATTGTATGCGCCGCATGTATTTGCCTGTTCCGGATCTTGAAGTGTTGGCCACTGACATCAATCCCGTTTACCTTATGGATTTTTGGCCATCGGGTGCCATGAATCGATTCCATTTGAAACATCAGATCTCATTGGTGTTAAACCATATCCCTATGTTTTTAGAAAAAAATAACATTGTTTGAATAGAAGTGGTTTCAAACCCTTCAATCGGGTTCAAGATCAAGGCAGACCAGGACGGCCAACCGCAGGAATATCGGGAATATTTATGAGGATTGGACGTCTCAGTACAACACAGAGATTGAGTCCGAGGGGAGGTTTGAAACCACTTCTAAAAAAAAACAGAGGGCAATACGTAAAGCCCTCTGTCTTTTGATGAAACTGATGCCTGCTAAGAAATTTCATCCATAAACGAATCTACCAACTTATCCGCAACAGCCTTATGATCGACGGTATAATTGCCGGATTCGATCCTTTGTTTGAGTTCAGAGACCTTATCTGCCCGCATATCCGGTTCCGAAGCAACAATCTTCTTTGCCATTTGGGCCTCTTTCGAGGTTGTGGAAAGATTGACAATCGTGTCTTGTGGCGTCTGGCCTTTTTCTTGAACCTTTTGTCCATCTTGACTCTGTGCTCCCTTTATTCCATCCGCTTCATTTTGTGTGGGCTTAGGGAGTGGTTTGTTAATTTCGTAGTGAATGATTCTGTTGTCAAT